>Ga0182014_10000582_pt1 | contig 48912 bp, 54 predicted proteins | sample 612S2DmetaG_FD_120489 | JGI IMG/M metagenome (GOLD analysis project Ga0182014, IMG submission 120489) | Permafrost microbial communities from Stordalen Mire, Sweden - 612S2D metaG | ecosystem: Environmental > Terrestrial > Soil > Wetlands > Permafrost | place: Sweden: Stordalen | collected... | reverse complement strand
CGGCCTCGCCGTCGACAAGGCGAAGGCAATCTACGACGAGTACATGCGCGACATCAAGAAATAACCACGGAGACCAAAGCGCGTTTATTAAGGCTCGGCCCGTTCAACCAGAGCCAGGAGTCGTGGACGTGTACCGGGTCCGGGTTTCAAGCGCATTCTCGTCGCACGTCAGACGCTACGGCCGCTTCTTCGGCGCGTTCAGCCCGGAAGGCGGCGCGGGCAACGGGAGCCCGGAATCGCCCTCCATCGATCCGGCTTTCAAGAGGGTGCTCATGTACCTCCTGGTGGGTTCGAAGGGGGGCCCGAACCGGCTGCAGATGATCAAGCTCCTGAAGGAGGAGCCCATGAACGCGAACAAGATGGGAGAGCGTCTCGGGCTCGACTACAAGACGGTCCAGCACCACCTGAAGATACTCAAGGAGAACAACGTCGTCGTGACGAACGCGGCGGGAAGCTATGGGGCGATGTACTTCCTGACGCCCTACATCGAGAAGCACCTCCACGCGGTCGAGGAGATATGGGCGAGATTCGGGCGAAGGTAGATATACGATAATGGGAGCGCGATGAAGAAAAATGTTCGATGTGTTCTGGATGAACGTCGCGGCGGTCTTCGCGATTGTCAACGTCATCCTCGTGGCGCTTCTCACATACGCCTACATCCAGAGCTGGAGGCAGGTCAGGTCTGGGTTCACGGCCAGCCTGATAGTCTTCTCGATCTTCTTCCTGGTCCAGAACTTCGTGATAATCGTGTTCTGGTACGTCCTCTACACCACGGTCTCGATGCCCATAGTCGAGGCCGCTGCGCCCTACCTCACCGCGGTCAACGCGGCCGAGGCGGTCGGCCTCGGGATGCTGACCCGGACGACCTGGAAGTAGCGCGGCGGATACGGGCCAGATTTGGGCCTAATCTCGGTCAATCATTAAATCGAGATCGGGGTTTCTCCGAGCCATGACAACGTACATCGCCGACCTGACTACTGTCTGTGGCTGCCAGTGGGGAGTGACGGGCTCCTCGACCGAAGAGATCGTGCAGAAGACGGTGAAGCACGCGGGCGAGGCGCACCAGATGAAGGAAGTGCCCCCGGAGATCGCGCAGAAGCTCAAGGCCGCAATAAGACCGAGCATGTAGGAGAGCCCGGGGGCGAGCTGAATGCCGCCCCAGCTCTTTTTTTCTCGGGCCTTGTGAGGGCCCGATTCGGATAAACGGTTGTCTCAGAAAAACGGGTCCTTGGCACCATGCAGGGCAGCCGAGGTCCTCCCTCGGGAGCGTTTGTCATCACACTGGTGGCATGCCTCGTGGTCCTGGGGGCGCTGGGCTACGCGTATTCGAGCGTAAGCGTCTCGCTCTCCGCCGAGCAGTCGAGCCTCTCGTCCCTCGGTGGAGAGGTTCAGTCCCTCCAGTCGCACGCCTCGCAGGCTCAGACCAGCCCGGAGGTCACCCTGACGACGGAGCTGACCACCACGACGACGACGACCACGATGGACCAGAACATGGCGCCTAGGGCCTCGGCGGGGGCGGGTTCTCTCGGCACGGCCGTCCTCTTCATCTTAGGTGCGGCCCCTCGATCGGTCCCGCGGCCGCGGAGTGCGGCGAGATTTGGGAAAACGGTTTTATCCGACGCGCCGGCCTGAAGTCCATGGAAAAGCTGGCCAGAGAGCAGCTGCCCCCTGGACAGTTCTGGGGTCGCAGGTTCGTCATCTACGCGGCGAGCGGGATTCCCAAGGTCGACATCGGCTCGTGGAGGCTCAGGGTGACCGGCCTCGTGGAGACGCCGCTGTCGTACACCTACGATGAGTTCAACAGGCTGCCAATGACCACCGAGATCAAGTCGGCGCACTGCGTCACCAAGTGGTCCATCGAACGCCCCCAGTGGGAGGGCGTCTCGATCAAGCTGCTCGCCGAGACCGCGAAGGTGAAGCCGGAGGCGACCTGGGTGATGTTCCACTGCGTGGACGGGTACACCGCGCCCGTCCCCCTGGAGGACGCGCTGAGGGAGGACTCCATAGTGGCACTGAAGATGAACGGGAGCCCGCTCATCGCGCAGCAGGGGTTCCCCGCGCGGCCGTTCATGCCGCATCTCTACCTCTGGAAGAGCGCGAAGTGGCTCAACGAGATCGAGTTCATCTCGGAGTACCGGGACGGCTACTGGGAGATGTACGGATACCACGAGAGGGGCAACGTGGCCGACGAGGAGCGGTTCAAGGGCGACGGCTACAAGCCCGTGCCCAGGCGCGCCTTCGGGACAGCCTAGTAAGAGGCGCGGTTCATCCCGGTCCGGAGCGCAGAAGACTTAGAAAGCCACCGTCCGCGGTGCCGTGAAAGCATGCCCATCACCTTCGAGGTCAAGGAGACGGACCTGATGGGAAGGATCGGGACCCTGAAGGTGGGCGGGAAAAGCATCGAGACCCCCTGTCTTGTCCCTGTCATCCACCCCGTCCTCCGCGACATCCCGCTCGCCAAGTACACGGAGATGGGCTTCGGCGCGCTCATGACGAACTCCTTCATCACGTACAAGCGGAGGAGGGAGGAGGCGCTGGAGAAGGGCCTCCACAAGATGCTGGACTACGACGGTGTGATAATGACGGACTCTGGCGGATATCAGGTACTGCAGTACGGGCAGGTCGACATGACGCCGAGCGTGATCGCTGAGTTCCAGGCGGCCGTGGGATCGGACCTCGCAGTCACCCTCGACAGGCCGACCGGCTACTCGCTCTCGGAGGAGTACGCCAGGGAGACGATGAAGGTGAGCCTGGATGGCGCCAGGGAGACGATCAAGAAGTTCGGCAACTCGGCGACGACCTGGGTCGGGCCGATACAGGGAGGGCTGTTCGACCCTCTCGTCAGGGCATCGACGAAGGCGCTCCTCAAGGCGGGTTTCGAGGTGCTGGCCCTGGGGAGCCCCGTGGAGATGATGGACAACTACCTCTTCGGCGACCTGGTAAGGATGATAGTCGCCGCGCGCAGGGTCATGCCATACTCCGTCCCCCTCCACCTATTCGGAGCCGGGCACCCGCTCACCCTCCCGCTCTCCGTCGCCCTCGGCTGCGATACCTTCGACTCGGCGAGCTATGTCCTGTTCGCGAGGCGGGGGAGGTACATGACCGAGAGGGGGACGCTAATCCTGGAGGAGATGACCTACCTCCCGTGCAGCTGCCCGACATGCAACTCGACCACCAAGACCGACCTGGTGCTCATGGAGCGAAGGGAGCGGGTGAACAAGCTCTCGCTCCACAACCTCTACCTCCTGAGGCAGGACGTGCTCCGCTGCAAGGAGGCCATCTCCGAGGGCAGGCTCTGGGACCTCGTCGAGGAGAGGGCCGCGGCCCACCCGCGGGTGATGACGGCGTTCGTGGAGATGGCGAAGAACAGCGAGTGGCTGGCCGGGGGCACTCCGTTCCTAAAGGAGAGGGGCCTCCTCATGCGCAGCGAGGTCGACGAGGCTCGGCCGGAGCTGGCCATGGCGCGGGACCACCTGGGACCGATCATGAAGAGGCGGTCGACGGGCGCCATCCTAGTGGTGCCGGAGAGCGACGGGCCACTGTCGAGGAGCGCGCTCTACCAGCAGGCGCTCCGGCTCATGAAGAGGGTTCCGGGGCGCGACGTGTACAAGGTCCACCGCCAGCTGGGTCCATTTCCCGCAGAGCTTGAGTTCGTCTACCCGTTCACCCAGACGGTCTCCGACGGAGAGGTCACCCGGAAGCAGGTCCGGGACGCGGTGAGACAGCTCCGGAAGATGGGCTACGCCTCGGTCGTCGTCTGCGAGAAGCGAAGGCCTGAGACGGCTAGGCCTGCCAGCTAGGAGTATATGGCGCTCGACGGTCCGCGCTCTCTGTCCTTCTGCGCCATGCCCATCAGCTCCCTCTCGAGCTCTTCGGCTCCCTTGATGAGGGGGGCTGTGCTCACCTTGAAGCCGTAGCGCTTGGAAAGGAACTCGACCGCGCTGGCCGAGGCCCTCGGGTCGACCCTCTCGGTGTTCGAGTAGGCGAGTAGCGCGTAGGCCGGGATGTTGTGCATCTGCAGGGTGTTGAGCAGGATGGCGACCGGACCGACTATCATCCTTCCCTCCTCGAGGACCGGCTCTCCCTTCAGCTCCTCGAGCTTAGCCATGGCGTCGGTGAGCACGATCCGGTACTTCGACTCGTCGGACCTCAGCGAGTCGTCGAGGCCGCCGATGAGCGCGACCTCGTGGACCCCAGACTCGACGATCCACTGGCCGAGCTCCCTGAAGAACTTGTTCTCGTTCTCCCGGAGAGGGGGGACGTCGGCCTTGAGGAGCGCAATGTCTCCCGCGACGAAGAGCTCGTAGGGGGTCGAGATCATGTCGTTGAGGGTCGAGGAGACGGCCGGCGCGAACTCAGAGTCGATGTAGAACGCCCTCTTCGCTTTGAGTTCCTCGATGAGGAACTTGACCGACCAGTACCCGGTCGCGCCGATCCCGTGGAATCCCGCTATGAGCGTCTTCGACTTCAGACCCTTCCCTTCTGGTATTATCTTAATCGATGACAAAGAGGCTCTCCCGCTTGCGGGAGCCTCTCCTTAAACTCATCTGTTAACGAACCCGCGGCGGAATCGTCCTGCTCCGGGCTCCCGGCGGCAGTTACACTCTATTCTCGGTCTGGCGCATCGAGAACCGAGCCCTGCCCGAATAAGGTTCCGGACGGAGGCGAAATGGACGCAACACTCGGCGAAAGTTTATCCTCAGACTCGCAGACCAAGGATCACAATTGAAGATCGGCGTCATCTCCGATATCCACGGCAACCTTACTGCCCTGGAGTCGTTGTTGCCCGCAATCAAGAAGGTCGACCGAGTCATCTGCCTCGGTGACGTGGCGTCAGTAGGACCGCAGCCCCGCGAGACCATCGCGTTTCTGCGGAAGATGAAGTGGCCGTGCGTCATGGGCAACACCGACGAGGCGCTGGCCAAGTCAATCCTGGAGGACTACAGCCACCTGGACGCGCCGCTGGAAGAAAGGAGGAGGACGGCGGCGCAACTCGACGACTCCGACAGGAGGTTTCTGTCGAGGTTCAGCCCTACGGTCGAAGTAGAGGACGGCCGGGTCTCGCTGCTCGGCTACCACGGTTCCCCCAGGTCGAACACTGAAGGAATACTGTCGGCGACGCCCGGTGACAAGGTGTCCGAATTCCTCGGAAGCCGCGGCCAGACCATCTTCGCCGGTGGTCACACTCACGTTCAAATGTTCCGCCGGCTGGGAGGCGCGATAATCATGAACCCCGGGAGCGTCGGTCTCCCCTACGAGAAGGACTCCGCCGGGAAGTTCAGGAACCCTACGTGGGCGGAGTACTCAATCGTCACGGTCAACGGGCACGACCTCAGCGTGGACCTCCGCAGGGCGAAGTATGATCGGGCCACGCTGGAGAAAGCAGTCAGGGCGAGCGGCATGCCTGAACCTGACTGGTGGCTGGAAGACCTGTCTTAGATTCCCGTTGGAGGCGCAATGAAGGCTCGGAGGGTCTGTCGCCCCGCCAGGGTTCGATGCCGACTCGCAAACTCGTCTCATCCGCTCCCAAAGCCAGACCATCACCAAGGGACTCGATTATAGCTAGTTGGTCCTGACCGACGCCAGAAACTGGTGAGGACTGACCGACTGCGAGGAGCGACGAATCAATCAGCTTTGGTACCCGGCGGGCGGTCAGACGAGCTTCGAGGTCACACGGAGCGTGAGGAGCTCTGAGTCTTCCACCGCAAGACGCTTGGGGGGGAGCTGCTTCCCGTGCTTGGTCGCGACTACCTCGGCCATGATGGACAGGCAGATTTCCTCCGGGGTCAGGGCCCCGATGTCGGCGCCCACAGGCGCGTGCAGGAGGTCTAGGAACGACTCCGGCACGCCCCTCACACGGAGCTTGCGGATGGTCTCCCCCGCGCGCTGGGGGCTGCCCAGCAAGCCGACGTAGCGGAGCCGGTGCTTCGAGAGCACCTCCAGGGTGGGCGCGTCCATCTCGCTGTGAGTGAGCACGACCGCGGAGTCGGTCTCCGAGAAACTGAAGGACCCCAGGTCATAGTCGAGGTCGGTGATCAGGGTGTCCGGGTCCTCGCTCAGTACCGGCAGGTGGTCGATGACCACAGTCTCGAACCCCAGCGCTTTTCCGGACTTCACGAGCGCCTCCTCGACGGGATCCTTCCCGCCGTGGCCCACGATTATGAGCCGGTCCGCGGGGACGTATGGGTCCACGTAGATCTCCATCATCCCGCCGCAGTTCGTCTCCACGTGGACCTCATCTGGGTTCGAGCTCTTCAGGTTGCCCTCGAGTGCGCGATTCATGTCGTCAAGGAAGACCTTGACGACCCTAGCCTGACCGGACCGGAGAGCGTCCATTGCCATCGTCGCGATGGCGGATTCAGGACAGGCACCCCCGACAGCTCCGTACAGAATCCTCCCGTCCTTCGAGACCACCGCCTTGAAACCAGGCTTCCCCAGTGATGAGCCCAGAGTCCTGACTACCGTAGCCACTACGAAGGGCTCCCTCCGCTCAGCGAGGGAGCGGATGGTACCCGTGAAGTCGACCACTCTGGGCATGCGGGTACGGGCTCTTGTTCTATGGCGCCGCGGCCAGGATTGCCTGAGTTAGTATAGACTGCAACGTCGGGACCTTGTAGGTGTTGTAGGGGAGCGGTGTGGCGGAAGCTACGGCCGCGCCGGCCGCTGCCGCCGCTGTGGTCGCATTGACTGTCTGGCCGACGATTGCCGTCTCAGCTGCCGTCGACTCGAGCGGTGTCGGAGCGACTCCGCCCAGGGCGATCCTAGCTGCTGTACACTTGGATCCGCTCATGGTGAGCATAGCGGCGACGCTTACAACTGCGAAGTCGATAGCCTTCCTCTGAGCGTATTTGATGAATGTCTGTGTGGTGCCTGCAGCCGGGGTTGGGATGTCAACTTCGGTGACGATCTCGCCGGTCTTCAGGACCGTGCCCGTGAGAGAGTCGAAGAAGCTTCCGATTGGTATCGTCCTGTTGCTCGTCACTATGCTGGCATTGAGAGCCAGCAGCGCCGTGGCGGTGTCAGATGGATAGACCGAATAGCACCCTGAAGGAGCCCCGAAGATCGAGTGATAGGTGCTGATGCCGCCAACCGCGTAGCAGGGATTGGCCGCCGTCTTCCTGTGGCAGTTGATGTACCCACCCAGCCTGTCCGGGTACCTGTAGTACCAGCACTCCACGGACTGGCAGAGGTTACCTCCGAGAGTCCCCATGTTCCGGACGTTGGGTGTAGCGACCACGTTCGCGGCTTGGGAGAGCATCGAGTAGTTGCCCTGGACGACCGAGGAGCTGGCGATGTCGGCGAGCGTGGCGAGGGCGCCTACCTTGAGGGTCCCGTTGCCGACGGTGATGTAGTTCATGTTGGGGATGGTCTTGATGTTGACAAGTGTCTTCGGGTAAGGAATCGCAGTGGTGGAAGAGTATATGCCCAGCTCGAGGGCGTTCAGAAGGTCCGTTCCTCCTGCGATCACACGGACGCTGGGGTCCGTGATGGCCGCGACCGCATCTGCTACCGTCGTCACGTTTACGTGAGTGAAGGGTTGCATTCTATTTCACCTCAAACTACTCCGTCGGCGAGGCACTAGTTGTGGTGCTCGTGGTGGTGCTGGTCGTGGTACTCGTGCTGGTGGTGGTGACCGACTGTGTGCCGAAGGTCGTCGGAGTGCTGGAGTAGCTGATTGCGTTCTGGGACGGCTGGGGCTTTATCACACCAAGCACGGCCAGTACCTTGTCGGCGGTCAACGGCGCGTTGTTGATGTGGCCACCTATGGCGTTCGCTATGGCGTTCGCCGTCGCGGGGTAGGCTGCCGAGAGCAAAGCCTCTCCGATGCCCTTGGCCCCGTACGGGCCGTTCGGGCAGGGGAACGGGACTATGATCGTCTGGTAGTTCGCGATGGTACACAGCCCATTGTCGAGCGAGGTCGGTTCCTTCTGGAATTTCAGGAGGACGTTGAGGGGCCTTCCGTAGGATTGCTGCGGGAGGTACTGCTGCATGGTGTCCACGACCACCTCCTCCATGACCGAGGTTCCCCAGGTCTGGCTCAAGGCCGACTCGAACTGGCCGTTGTAGGCGCCCACGTTGATGGGCGTCGCGTCACACGCGTTCGCGAGCTGGACCAACCTCACCTCGCCTGTCTGGGTGTTGACGTCGACCACGGTGCCGGCACCGAGGAAGACGTAGGAGTTGTCTGAGGACAGGTTCGGGACGGCGTACGACCCTTTGCCTACTATCTCTGTCTGTCCACCGACCGAAAGGAGGGAGCTAAAGGCAATCTTCGTGGCCGGGCTGGCTGTCACGTAGACAGAGCCGTTCGCCGTGGAGAGTTGAGACGCCGTGACGTTCAGCTTGGGTGCGGCCACCGCGAAGAGCTGCTGGATGGCGTCCTGGCATGCTAGCAGGACAGAGTACCCGCCCTGAAGCGTCTTCGTGCTTCCGGCAGAGGCGCTGCAGTTCCCAAGCGTCGCTGTGTCCTTCACAAAGACCGTGGAAATGCTGGACACGAGAACCTGGAACTGCTGCGCGGCGATCATCGCCGCGACGGTGTTGTGGCCTTGTCCGTGGTCGCTGACGCAGCTCCTGACCTGGATGCCTCCGTCCGCAAGGACCTTCACTTCGACGTTGGCACCCCAGGGGCCGGGGCTGTACTTGTTGCCCGCGCCCACACCGACTGCCCTGACCCATGGAGCGGCTGGCTGCGCGATTTTGGTGCCGTATCCCACGGCCGAGGCTGCCTGCTCGAGGCATGGTGTCGCACCGCAGCTGGACAGAATTGATTTCTCGCCGATGATGCTCAGGTCGTTGGGCTGGACGATGTACTTCAGCCTCAGCTGCACGGGGTCGACTCCGGTCTTCTTGGCGATGAGATCCATCTGCTGCTCGATGGCCCAGAGCTGCTCAGGGGTCCCGAACCCGCGGAAAGCCTGTCTCATCGGCGTGTTGGTGTAGACCGCATAGGCCTCCACGAAGTAGTTCGGGATCGCGTTGGAGTATTCGACGTGTGCCTTGAGGGTCTGGACGACGTTGTCCGAGAGGTGATGCGCGCCGACGCAGTTGTAGGTGGTGTACTGCCGTGCCACAATCGTGCCGTCCTTCATGACACCATCCTTTGCGATCACGATGAAGTCCGGTCTGGGATTGAGCAGCGACGTCTCTTCACGGGTCATGATGTACTCCACCGTCATGCCCGTCTTGAGGGCCAGAGCGACCGCTATGACACCGTCAGCCATGACGGAGTGCTTCGCCCCGAACGAACCTCCTGGGCCTACCTCGTAGCACCTGATCTGAGCCAGAGGGATTCCAAGCATGTTGTGAACCAGGTTCTGCTGCGCGAAGAGGCTGTCGGTCGAGCACCAGACCTCCACTGAACCGTCCGCGTGGGGTTTGACCACGCACCCGTACACCTCCATCTGCATGTGGTACATCGCCGGCGTGCTGTAGGTGTTCTGGATGACATAGTCGGCCGACGCCATCGCCTGAGCGACGTTCCCCTTCGAGTAGAACTGGTACGCGACGACGTTCGGCGGGCGCGGGGTCACTGTCAACGGCGAGGTCGTCGTGGCTGGGACGTCCGTCCCGACGGTCCAGCAGGTCGTTGGGGCCGTGGGCGCCGCGGCTGTGGACGGGTCGAAGATTGCGGGGAGCACGTCGTAGGTGACCTTGATCAGGCGGCAGGCGGCCTCGGCTATTTCAGGCGTCACCGCAGCCACGGCGGCGACAGGTTCGCCGAAGGACATGACCCTTCCTATGACTCCGGCCGGCGTGCTCGGTGCACCCGGGCCAGAGAGCATGTAGTAGTCCACGTCGACGGCCTTAGGGTATTGCTGGCCAGTTATGACGGATACGACGCCCGAGAGTGCCGCAGCGGCGCTCGTGTCTATGCTCGTTATGTTGGCGTGAGAGACGTTGCTCCTGAGCACTTTGACGTATAGCCTGTCCGGGAAGCTAGCGGCTATGTCCTGGATGTAGAGCTTCTGCCCCGTGACCTTGAGGGTGCTGTCCACTCGCGGGACGCTCGTCCCAATTATCTGCAGGGTCTGGGTCGCGGTGGAGGTCGTTGAGGTGGTGGACGACATCTAGGTCCCTCCTATCGTACTCTCAGCAGCCAGAATGGATTTGATTATACCCACATAACCCGTGCACCTGCAGAGGTTCCCCGAGATGGCCGTCCGGATCTCGGCCTCGGTCGCCTTGGGGTTCTGGTCCAGCAGCGCCTTCGACTCGAGAATCATACCTGGTGTGCAGAAGCCGCACTGGGTCCCGAAGTTGTCGATGAATGCCTGCTGGATTGGGTGGAGCGTGTTGCCAGTGGCAAGTCCCTCGATGGTGGTGATGTCCATACCGCCGCACTCGCAGGAGAGGGTCACGCACGACAGAATCGGCGTCCCGTTTGCCAACACTGTGCATGCTCCGCAATCGCCCTCCCTGCAGCCCTGCTTGGTCCCCGTGAGCCCCAGAGCCTCTCTGAGCGTATCCGCCAGGGTGTCGTAATAGTACACGTCGCCGTAATTTGAACCGACGTTGAACGAGTAAGCGACACCGTTGACGGTGAACGTCAGCAGCGAAGATGCCTGCGTCCCCGTCTGCGTCCCCGTCTGCGTCCCCGTCTGCGTCCCCGAAGTCACTGTCGTCGTTACCGTCTGGGTGCTCGTTCCAACCTCGGTGCTCGTAACCCCCTTGGGCGCCCCGAGGTATCCGCCTGCGACGCCTATAGCCGCTCCGGCCACTACGCCCGTAGCTGTGACCGCGATGAATCTCCTGCGCGAGATGCCCTTCTTCCCATCCGGTGTTTTGGTTTCTTCTGAACTCAACCAGATACCCACTGGGGCGCTCCGTCCAAGCACGATGATTAAATGAGGACGTAACATATGCACACAAGGTGTTTGCAATCGTGCGAAGGGCACGCCATCACCTCCGCTTGAGCGAACTGGACCGCAGGCAGCCTCTCACCCGTAGAGACCATCGGCTGGCGAAGAATCCGTAGTAATCGAGTTCTAGGGGTGCACGCTCTCAGGAAATGCGAGCGGAGCCGTCCAGATCGATGGCGACTCCTTTGATGGATGGTTCGACCTGAGGGGTGCGTTACGCTCACAGGCCGGTCAGCACTATGAGGTTGTTGAGGACAGGGGCGATGGCTCCTGCCAGGAGCACGAGGGAGAACACGAGGTAAAAGTCAAAGACGATCTCGTTCATCCTGTGCCAGGACCGCCATACGACAATCGCGATCACCGCGAAGCACAGCGAGACAACCGTCTTTGCGACTACGTACCCCTGTACCCCTACGCGCGCTATCACAGAAGCCGAGAACCCGTTGATCTCTCGCCCTCCGTTCGAGAGCCCGACCTCGGTCGTGTACGCGTCGGCTGCATTCAGCACACAGAAGATGGCTATCATGGCCGACGCCATCTTTATGCTGGTCCTCACGGTAACCTGCTGGTTCTTGCCGCCCCCTCGCGCTGCCACGAGCCGATTCGCCGCCAGAGATTCCTTTAATCCCTTTGTTCGCCGCCGAACCTCCGCATTGTTGGCTCGACCCTAGATCGTCCATCCTCTCGGGAAGAGACTCTTTGTGGGGACCCGTGAGTCGCCATCCGGCTCGTCGAACGGTGAAGTTCAGTCATCGGATGACCGCCTCAATCACCGCGTCCAGAGAAGCAGTCGATAGGGAGGAGGGACGCAGGGATGAGTTCGAGCTCCCTCGCTAAGGCGCACTCAAAGACTGATAAAGGGAGAGCCCCCGAACCGGATTCATGACGCAACTGAACCAGTCCAGGCTGAGCTTCTCGGGGCCGTCCCATCCGGTGAACGCCTACCTGTCGAGGCCTGCCGACGGAGGGAGGCACCCGGGGCTCGTACTGATCCACGAGATATGGGGGCTGAACGCGCAGATCGAGTCGGTCGCTGACAGGTTCGCGAATGAGGGCTACGTGGTGGCCGCTCCTGACCTGATGGGCTCCGACCCGCTGCTCGCCCCGGTCTTTGCCACCGAGAACATCACGGCCGTCAAGGGGTTCATGACTAAGCTGCAGTCGGGCAGGATGAGGGACCAGGCGTACCAGCAGGGAGAGCTTGCAAAGCTCCCCGAGGGCGAGAGGGCCGTGGTGGGTAAGTTCTTCGCCGTGGCGTTCGGAGGAGCCCTGCCCTACGCGAGGTTCGTAGAGGAGCTCTCGTCGACGCACGCCTACCTGGCGGCGCAGCCGTTCGTCGATCCGGCAAAGGTTGGCTCGCTCGGGTTCTGCTTCGGCGGAGGGATGTCGGCGAAGCTCGCGTGCCTGGGGAAGACCCAGGCCTGCGTCGTGTTCTACGGCCAGAACCCCGACCCTATCGCCCTCGTCGAGAAGATGAACTGCCCATTCCTGGGCAACTACGGCGGCGAGGACGCGGGACTGAATGCGTCGCTCGACCAGCTCGTCGGTGCGATGGTGAAGTACAAGAAGGACTTCGAGATGAAGATCTATCCTGGCGCGCCCCACGCGTTCTTCAACGAGACGAACCCCGCGACGTACAGGGAGGCGTCGGCGAAGGAGGCCTGGGGGAGGTCGCTGGCGTTCCTCGACAGGTGTCTCAAGTAGAGCCGAGCGGGGAGCGGGTCCCCAGGGACTCGCCTCGGCTGGACCGGGGATCGACTCCGCGGCATCCGATGGCGTCTGGAAAAAAGGGAGGCGGCGCCGCTACACGTGGGCTTCAGGGACGATGGTCGTCGTCACGTGCAGCAGCACGAGATAGTAGTTCCCGCCAACGTGGACCTGCATTGTGAGTAGGGAGTACGAGTACGGGTTGCCGAGCGCCGTGGGTCCCGACGAGAACGCAGTGAACGTGAAGCTACCCCCTTCGACAGATCCGGCGCCCCTGATGAACCCGTTGGTCATCACGGCCGACCCGCCGGTGATGGAGTAGGTCACTGTCCCGAGAGAGAGCGCACCCGCTGTGATCCTCACGTTGGAGACCGAGGCCGCGTTCGCGACAGGCGTCAGGGTCATGGTTCCGGCTGCGGGCCCTGCGTTGGATGTGGCGCCCCCTAGCTCCCAGTAGTTGCCGGAGGTGCTTGTCAGGATGATCGAGCGTGGCTGAACGGGGTTGGCGGCGACTGGAGAGGCGATCACCAGGACGGTGACCAAAAACGCCACTGCGCCGAAGATTCCAATCCTCTTGCTTTCGATATATTGCGTCATTGCCATCGGCGTACAGTGCGAGCGGGCTGCAATTGAGCCTGCGTTTTGGAACGCGTGTACAAGGCGCGTGAACACCTTGAATCGACCGCGCCGGCACCTCCAGAGGTGCCTAGGGCAAGCGATGTTGCAGGCGCAATGCCGACAACACAGCCAAACACTTAAAGAATGGCCGTCGAACCCGAAAACGCAGCTTATAGTTATGCAAGTTAAAGTCCTAGGGGCAGCCCGACAGGTAGGCAGGTCGGGCTTCCAGATATCACACGGTGACACCAGTATTCTGCTGGACTACGGTGCCATGACGACGAAGGAGCCGGGCTTCCCAGTCCACGTCCAGCCGAGGTCCATCGACGGGCTCGTGCTCAGCCACGCGCACCTCGACCACTCCGGCGCGGCTCCCGTCTTCTTCATCGGCGGCGACAAGGTGAAGATGCACGGGACGCCGGTCACATCTGAGCTCTCGAGCATGCTCATCAACGACTTCATCAAGATCTCTGGCCCGTACCTCCCGTTCGAGTACCTGGACCTCCTCGCCATGGAGAAGAGCACAATAAACCACGGTTACAAGGAGAGTTTCCAGATCAAGGACATGACCGTCACGTTCTACGACGCGGGCCACATCCCTGGCTCGTGCATCGTCACGGTCGAGGCTGGTAACAAGAGGCTGATCTACACTGGCGACATCAACGGGGCCGAGACCGAGCTCCTGAACCCCTCGTTCAAGAGCCTCGGAGAGGCGGACATGGTCATCACCGAGAGCACCTATGCGACAGCCGAGCACCCGGAGAGGCAGAAGGTAGAGAGGGAGTTCGTGGAGTACGCAAACGAGGTTGTCGAGAGGGGAGGCGTCCTCCTGGCGCCGGCCTTCTCCGTGGGCAGGGCCCAGGAGCTCGCCATGACCCTCTACAGGCACGGGTTCAAGCACCCGATAGGCATGGACGGGATGGCGCTCAAAGTCAACGAGATAATCATGCGCCACCAGGAGTACATCCGCGACCCCACGCTCTTCCGGAGGACCCTGGAGTCCATGGAGCAGATCAGCGGGTGGTCACAGAGGAGGAACTTCATACAGAGGCCGGGCGTGATAATCTCCCCCGCGGGGATGCTGGTGGGCGGAGCTTCGATCTTCTACAACGAGAGGCTCTCGCAGAAGGAGAAGAACGGCATCTCCCTCGTGAGCTTCCAGGTCCCCGGGACCCCGGGAAGGACCCTCCTCGACAGAGGGCTGACGCTGATAAATGGCAAGCCCACGAAGGTCAAGGCAGAGGTCAGGAAGTTCGACTTCTCGTCTCACAGTGGAAGGACAACGCTCCTCTCCGACCTCAAGGGCATAGGCGGCAAACCGAGGTTCATGACGGTCCACGGCGAAGAGGAGAGCTGCGTCCAGCTCGCGACGGAGCTCCACAACGAGCTCGGCGCGGAGACGTTCGCCCCGAAGGTAAGCGAAGTATACGAGGTCTGACACCTCTTGGGCTCCGATGGGCAGCTTAGCACCATCAACTCGAGAGGGATAGCGCTCACCCTGGGCTTTATCGGCATAGTCCAGGTCGTGGCGCTCTACTTCACCTCCGTCAACGAACCGGTGGCGGAGCAGGTGGGAGGCACCTACGCGCCCGCCGGAACGTCTGACTTCGGCTCGCTCTCCAACGCGGTCATACTAGTACTTGCGGTCTTCGCCACCACCCTGCTGGCGATCTGGCTCATCAGGAACCGGAGGGTCAGGATCTTCACCTCCATCGTCTACGTGGGGACGTCGCTCGCCCTCTTCCTCCTGACCCTGCTCACGAGCGTCGACGTCACCGCGAACTACATGTCCGCCTACCCGTCCCTCTATCTCTCGCTGGCCCTCTCGGCGGGGGCGGTCCTCCTCTTCCTCCTCAGCGCCCGCACGAAGAGATTGATCCTGCTCGCCCCTCTCGTCACCGGGCTGCTCTCCGCGGAGGTGGGGAGCTACTTCGCCTCGGCGATCCCGCTCTACACGGCGCTGCTTCTCCCGCTGGTCTTCTCGGTCTACGACGTCTACGCGGTCTTCAGGGGGCCGCTGCGGCAGCTCGTGACCATAGCGCCAAAGGAAGTGCTCACGGCCGTCACGTCCCAGCTCGGGGAGTTCTCCATCGGGACCGGGGACACGATATTCTACTCGATGCTCCCGGCGCTGGCGCTGTACCAGTTCAACCTCGTCTACGCGCTCTGCACACTGGTGGCGGTGGACATCGGGGTGGTGGTGACGCTCTACCTTCTCTCGAAGTCGAGGCTGCTCCCCGGGCTGCCAATCCCGATGGCGCTGGGTCTGGGGACCCTGCTAGTCTTGATCTTCGTCTAGAGCTCTACGACGGGAGCCTTAGAGCCCTTGGTCAGGGCATCGACGTCTCCCTCCTTGACCTTGTACGTGTAAAGCTGGTCGGTCGTCCTGAGCTTAATCTTCGTTGAATCTCCGTTCTTCAGTACGCGAATCTCGATGGCCGAAGGAAGGAGCTTCTGGAACTCTTCCTTGCTCATGATCTCTCTGGGCATAGAGCTTGGCCCTGAGAAGGGCTGGATTTAATGCTTCACGCAGGGCAGGCTCCAAGAGAAGGCTTGGAAGACGTCGGATTCGTTTAGGGCGCTACTCCTGAGGAGGGCCGGACAGGACTTCGACGAGTCGGTTGATCTGCCGGTCCAGTCCCATGGCCGCCATCTGGGTCCAGTCCGAGTTGTGCATCTCGTCCTGGGTCACCACCATCACGACTCCCCCGGGCACCTTCTTCAACTCGACGAGTGTGGAGACCTCGTAGGGTGCGACTTCTTTGATATAGTCGACCAGGACCTTGTAGCCGAGGCGCGCCAGCGGCTCCGCCTCGGTGTAGGTGCCGTGGCCCACGCTCGTCATCGGGAGTCCCGCCGACTTCAGCGCCTCGATCTGGGCAGGCTCGATAGCCTTCGTCGCGTACTCGAAGCCGCCGCCCGGTCTGATGTCCAGCCTGTTGACCCTCGTGAGGAAGCCGTCGGGTCCCCACCACGACTCGATGCCGGCACCCGTGGTCCATCGGTCCCACACCTCATCCAGCGTCGCCTTGACCCTCCGCTCGATCACCATCTTCCCCCGCCGGGGTTGCGCTGTCTCCGCTGCCTCGGCCCCACTCTCTCCGGAGGCCTGCTTCGACGTGCGCGTGGCCCCCTGGCCGCCACCCCTGTGTCGCCGGCTCGGACCGGACTTCGTCCCGAATGGTGCGCTACTCATCTATGCGGCCGACCGCGGAAGTATATTTACGCAGTTCCCATTCCTACCGAGGCATCGCGCGAAGGCCGCGGAGGCGTCTGAGTCGTTAAATACCAAGCCGACTCGTAACAAAGAGATGAGAGCACCGGGGGAGCCGGGGAAGGAGTACTCGATCGACCGGGTGTCCACTGGAATCAATGACCTCGACGCGCTCCTGAGCGGCGGGTACCCGAGAGGGAGCCTTATCCTCGTGTCCGGCAACCCGGGGACGGGCAAGACGATCCTCTCGGCGAGCTTCCTCTACGACGGTGCCAAGAACAAGGGCGAGAACGGGATCTACCTCTCCTTCAGCGAAGGAAGGAAAAGCTTCTTCGACAACATGAAGACGGTCGGGCTCAACTTCGACAGCCTGGACAAGGCGGGAAGTTTCCACTTCCTCGAGATGTTCACGGCCTCGAGGGAGGGGATGGGGAGGCTTACGGCGGACATCATCGAATCGATAAGAAAGTTCGGCGCCAAGCGCCTCGTGATCGACTCCTACTCAGTCATGGCCCAGGCCACGGGCGGCCAGTTCGAGGCGCGCCAGGTCCTGCACACCGTGCTCAGCAAGATCGTTCGGAACATGGGCTGCACGACGCTGGTGATCGCGGAGCAGCCGAGCGGGGACACCAGGATCGGCGACGCCTCGGAGGAGTTCGTCGCGGACGGGGTCCTGAACTTGAAGTTCTCCATCCCGAGGGAGCTCGAGATCCGGAAGATGCGGGGGACGAGGCTGAAGTCCAGGAAGGCGATCTACACGATCGACGACGGCTTCCGGGTGCTCACGACCAACCTGCCGACGCCCACGAAGATCCAGCGGTGGAAGCCGATACCAGACTCCGGGCAACTGATCTCCACCGGCAGCAGGGACTTCGACACCATCCTGGGAGGCGGCTTCCCAAAGGGGGCCTACTTTGTGTTCGAGGTCGCCACGGACGTCCAGATTAGCGAGATGCGTCTCATCACCAAGGCCATCTCGCTGAACTTCATCAACCAGGGAAGGGGGACGATGATAGTCCCCACCGGAGGAATCGACAGCAAGGAGATCAGGGACGGCTGGATGCCCTACACGACCGAGGAGGAGTTCGACAGCCTCGTCAGGATACAGGAGCCGGTGCCCTCCTCGAAGGCGAAGGGGCCGTGGAAGTCGCTCCCTCCGTACCTGATCCCTGTAATGCTGGCCGAGGGGTCCGGCGGAGAGACGAAGATCGACGTCAGCTCCCAATCATTTGACTCGGCCTACGACGAACTGAAGGCCAGGACCGGGAACAAGCCGATCCTCAGGAACATAGGGTACGACAACCTGGAGGCGAGCTACGCCAGGTTCCCCGAGAAGCTACTGAACGAGATCGGGACCGCGATCGTGCAGACGAAGACGCGGGGAGACCTTACGATGGGGCTCGCCAGACCGAACCTCTCGCTCCTTCCGAAGGTCCTCTCGATGGTGGACTGGCACATCAAGTTCACAAAGAAGGACGGACTGCTGATGCTGCAAGGCGTGAAACCCTACACAAACCTGTACGCGGTGGACTCCGATGCCTCGTCCGGGTACCCTGTGATGAATCTCACGATTCTGATCTGACACGCCTGGGCTTCGCTCGTTCTGGGACGACCCGACGTAGGGGCTTCCCCACCGTGCCCCCCGAGCACGATCTGACGAACGCGGCGTACTTCTGGTGCCTCAGAGCTCGCTCGGCGGCGAGTGCTGACCGCACCTCGACGGTGGGCCTCGCTCTCGACAGGTAGTCGACGATCACGTCGCAGTCGCGGATCTCCCCTAGGACGTCCTGCCGCCTCCTGAGTTCTCCGACCAGGCCCTCGTTGTGTCCGACGGCGGGGAAGAGCTCCAGCGTGTAGCGTAGCCGCTTGCAGTGCTTGCGGAGCGAGTGAAGCTCGTCGACCTTCGCCTCGTCCCTGAGTGTGACGCCCAGCTCAGCCATGATCTCCTCGTTCATCTCCTCGAAGGCGCCCTCGACGCGTCTGGCGAACCTGGGGAGGTCCCGCCTCTCCAGTTTCGGCGGGTGATGCTCGAAGAGCTTCCAAGCGGCCTTCTTCGAGGCGTCGACGAACTCCTCCCTCTCCTCCTGGAAGTTGGCGAGCATGAGGGCGACCGTCTTGTCCGCCGGGTGCTTCGAGATCCTTTCCTTCAGGATGTCGATGTCCCGTATCCGGGAGGTCTCCCTGAGGACGTCCCTGCACCGCTCATGGCAGCGCCTGATCGCCTTATCGTCCCTGGTCCTCTTGGGGAGGAGCCTGATCGCGGTGTCGAGCCTCCGGACGGAGGCGCGCAGGGTCTGCGTCTGGGCCGTCCCCGGGTTCCCGAGGTAGTCTCTGAGGGACTTGTTGACCCGTTCCTTGATCTTCTCGTACTCGGCCAGGAACCGGACGGTGACCGCGCTAGACTCCATCATGGAGGAATCGGTCTATCCTACCCTGGAGGTCGGCGTTCACTTCGGCGACGGGGCGGTTCGCGTCTATGGGGACGAGCCCGTACTTCTTCTCCATCGCCTTGAACTCCTTTGCCATCATCCTCTGGTAGATGACGAACGAGTCGTAGAGGTCATCGGAGAGCCCGAGGTCGGCTCCGGACTCGTAGTAGTCCAGCCCGGCATACTTCTGGAAGACCCGGTGGAAGAGCTCGCCCGGGTCGACGTCGAGGTAGAAGACGAGGTCCGGCTTCATAGTGAAGCCGAAGAGGTCGTTCGACCACTTTCTGCTGGTCCCCCTGACGGTGGACCTCGCGATCAGGGTGTATATGTACCGGTCCGCGAGGACGATGTACCCCGCCTCGAGGGCCGGGATTATCTTGTGCTCGAGCTGGTCTGCGAAGTCGGCGGCGTAGAAGAGAGTGAGGGTCTTCTTGCCTAGGGGCAGCTTTTGCTTCGCGGTCAGTATCCCCTTCCCGATCAGCTCCGACCTCTTCAGCCCGGTCGTCGCGACCGCGTGGCCCTCCGACTCGAGCTTGGCCATTATGAGGTCGACCTGCGTGCTCCGCCCAGAACCGTCCGAGCCCTCTATCACTATCAGCCTGCCCTTGATCTCACGTCCCTTCAGCGAAGGGATGCCGTCTCCGTAGAAGGTCAGCGCCCTCGGCCCCATCGCCTTCCCAGATCTGATCATGCCGGAGCCAGCTCCTTGGCAGCGACGGCGGCTGCTGCGGGCGGCAGCAGCTCCATGACCTGGCGCCTCATCTGGGCCTGCTGGAGTTCGATGTCGAGGGACCCGTCCATCACGCGGAATCCCTCGGTCGCGGCCATGCTCTTGTACTCCTCGATTATCCGGGACTGGAAGATTCGGTAGCTCTCGTACTCGTCGTTCGCGAGGTTGAGGTCCATCCCTGCCTCGTAGTACTTCAGTTTGGGCCTCCCGGTCAGGATCCGCTTGACGGCCACCTCGACAGGGACGTGGTAGTAGAAGGCGGCGTCGGGCCTGACCGCGAAGCTGTATACCCTGCGGACCCAGCGAGGGTTGCACCCCCTCACGGCGTCCCTTGCGTAGGCCGTGTAGACGTAGCGGTCGGCGAGGACGAAGTACCCCGCGCGCAGCAGGGGGACTACGTTCCTCTCATACCTGTCCGCGAAGTCCGTCGCGTGCAGAAGGCTGAAGGTGGTGGGAGTCAGGAGGCCCTTCTTCTTCCCCTTGGAGGTGATCTCCTTCACGACATCAGAGGAGTTCCACTCGGTGTTGAAGACCAGGACTCCGAGATGGCGCAGCCACTTGTCGAGGAGGTGGAGCTGCGTTGACTTGCCCGAGCCGTCTATCCCTTCGACCACGATGAGCCTTCCGCGCGGCTGCTCTCTGATTGCTTCCCTAATGGCGCTCATTCGGCATCTATCCTCTGACTAGCGGGACCGCCTGTTCCCGCTCCTGGTTTCGGCGTATCATTGTCTTGACTATCATCCCGGTGGCGTCCTCGATCTCGCGCACTGACTGCTCGAGGAGGAGCGTCGGGAATTCCTTCTGCGAAGTGGTGACGTCGAGCCTTAGGGCTCCGTCCCTAAGCCCGATGCGGACGGTGGACTTTGTCAGCTCGAGGACCTCGGCGAGCTGGATGAAGGCCGCCAGCTTGTAGATCGAGTCCCTGTTCTTGTCCTTGAAGAACGACTTGTAACGGGCGTAGAACAGGTTCGCCGTCTTTGGAGCCTTCGCCCTTACGAACGCGAGGGCCAGGGCGACCTGGTCCCTGTGGTCGAGGTAGCTGTCCTCGCTGACGATAGCGAAGAAGAGGTCCTCGGCCCTCGTCGTGAGGTAGAGGTGGAGAAAGGTCTCGACCCCCTCGTCGAGCATCGCCTTCTCGCGCGGCGTGACCACGCCGCGGGAGGCGAGCGCCCTGCCGAAAGACTCGGTCCAGGACCCGTTTCGGTGCCAGGCCGCGAGGGAGCCGTTCGCCGTGGCCTCGCTGAACTCCAACCTCGAGTAACCGGTCGGGTCTCGAAGATACTCGGACAGGACCCCGTCCCGGAGGCCGTGTGTGCTCACTACGACCTCGTCGAAGTTCAGCCTGTTCATCATGGTGAAGATGACCTGCGATCCAGCCGTGATGCTCTCGGCGCGGTCCTTTCCAAGAGCGTCGATGTCTCCAATCGTCCTCGGGTCCATCTTCCGGAGCCTCTTGTTCATCAGCGCTATGGACTTACGCCTGACGCGGTAGTTGTGGAGCTTGTTGAGCGGGTACTCCTTAATCCACTGGTCGTACTTCGCGAGCGCCCTGATCGTACCGCCCACCCCCATCAGGACGGTGTCAGCGGTCAGCCCGAGCTCCTCCCGCGTGGGGAGCAGCTCCGCGATCCTGCGCCTCATGGCGTCGTAGTCCTTCTTGGAGTACCTCCGGCCCTTGCGCCCGTAGAGCTCGCTCAGGCGGAGAGACCCTATGGGGAGCGAGAGGATCTTCCTCACCCGGAAACCCCTCGCATATGTGAGCTCGAGCGAGCCGCCCCCGAGGTCGAAGAACAGGACGTCGGGGAGCATGGTCGCCCGCGCGGCGCCGACGTACGAGAAGAGCGCTTCCTCCTTCCCGGAGAGAATCTGGAACCTTAGCCCGAGCAGGGACTCGGCCTCGCGCTGGAACGCGTCGCCGTTCGCCGCGTCCCTCACGGGAGAGGTGGCAATAGCGAGGACGCGCTCGACCCCGGCGAGCTTGTTCACCTCTTTGAGGAGAGCGAGCTCCCTCAGCGTCCGGCCTATCGCCTCCTGACTTAGGAAGCCCGTCTGATTCAGCCCCTCGCCGAGCCGGGTGAGGCTCCCGCGCTGGTCAAATGCCCTGAAGGAGCCGTCGAGTTTTACCTCGTAGCTGACCATCTTCAGCGAGTTGTACCCGAGGTCGATCACTGATGCTCGCATGGTCGCCATCTCGCACACCTCGGACTATATCAGTTGCTTCAATCTATCTTCTTCATCTGCCTGGGGGTCATCAGCCACCTGAGGTCCCCGGAGGCTTTCGGCTCGAATGTCGAGATCTCCACCTTCGCGACGCCGGCCTTCTTCAGGATGATGCGGGCCTGCCTGGTCCCGGATACCAGCTCTCCAATCATCCCGCTGAGGTAGGGTTCGTGGCCGACGAGCAGGACCCCCGAGTCCCGCTTCAGCTTGGAGAGCCTGCGGTACAGATCGGCGGTCTCGCTCTCGGGCTTGAGCTCGTCCCACATCTCGACGAGGTCGTCCTTCTTGAAGACCTTGGCTGCGATGAACGCGGTCTCCTTGGCGCGCTTGAGGGGGCTCGTTGCGATGTAGTCGACCTCTACCTTGAGCCTGGCGAGGCCCTCCGCCACCTCCTCTACCTCCTTCCTGCCCGAGACCGTAAGGGCGCGTTCGGCGTCCCTGCTAGCGGCTTCCAGGCTCTTGCCGGCCTCACCGTGCCTAAGAATGATAAGATCCACAGGGAGTCACCAACGTGTTCGACGTCCACAGCACCGTGACCCCAGTAGGATAACGTTTCACATATGTAGAATATGGATGATATGGCGAACTATTCTTCGTGCATGCAGTTCGGGCACTCCCAGCGCAGGATCACTCCTCCGCTTCCGACGACCTTCTTCATCACGCCGGAGTTGCAGGCTGGGCAGAGGAGCTCGTCCTCGGTACCTCCCTGGTTCTGGCGGTGGAGCGAGTCGATTATCCCCTGCTTGGAGCTCGCCCTGGCGATATCCGTGATCGTCACCCAGCCGACCAGCTTGTCCTTCTCGAAGACCCCGAGGCGGGTGACCCCGTTCTCGGTTATCTTCTTCGCGGCGTCCTTGACCGAGGCGTCCGCGCTTATCTTCAGGAGGGGAGCCATCACCTGCTTGACGGTCACTTCTTCGGGGCGCTTGTTCAGCTTCATGAACCTGCGCAGCAGGGCGCGGTCTGTGAGCATGCCAATTGGCTTGCCTTCCTGCAGGACTATCGTACCGTTCGCCTTCCTTTCGTTCATGAGCTTCGCGGCTTCGAGGACGCTCGCGCCTGCGTCGACCTGTGGGACATCCTCCGTCATGACCTCCCTGACCTTGGGCATCTTGTGCTGGCCTAATCCCGCTGGTAGGTAATTCAACCTTTCGAGCAAATCTAGGAGTAGGCGCCCTGACGCTGAAAATACCGGAGTTCCAAGACGGCGAGGATGTACACTACTTGGGGGTCGATGCGGTGGAAGAAGACTCCGACGGGAGGAGGTCCGAGACGGAGGTGCTTCTATCGCAGGAGACTGCTCGACCCATGATTCGAAGGTCTGCTTTGGAGCTGCGTCACGTAATCCTCCAGAACTAACATCTCGACGGACCTAATGGATCGGAAGCTCTCCGGAGATGACCGAATCTTGCTCTGGACGCCCTCGAAACTAATCTTGAGGTCTCTGCACTTCAGCTCGGCTATCGCCAGGAGCGTCACCAAGTTCGGCACAGGAAACTCGATCGCGTAGAGCCGGTCCCTAAGCGCCTTGTCAAGGAAAGTAATCAGGTTGGTCGTCAGTATCAGGGCGCACCTGGAGCTGTCCAGATCATCGATTTGATGAAACAGCACGTTGTTCTGGCTTACGTTCCAACCCTCACTTGACTCCTTGGTCCTATCGAGGAAGAGAGCCTCGACGTCGTCAAACAGCAGCAGGGCTTTGTTGTGGGATGCCTCCTCAAAGAGCTTGGAGACCAGCTGCTCGGATTCGCCATAGTGCTTCCTTGCTATCGTAGTAGAGTCAACGAACAGAAGGGGTACTGAGAGTTCATGCGCCAGCAGCTTTGCCATGTAGGTCTTCCCGACCCCAGTCTCCCCGTAGAAGATGAAGCCCTTGATCCCCTTCAGGTCGGGGTTCGCAAACTGTAGGTTGATGATTTGATAGACCTTCTGAAAGATGGTGCGGAACTCTTCGCCCCTGCTCTGGCTGAACCGCAGGTCTGGACCACTGCTTCTGACGCGATCAAGCACTTGTCGCTCGCCTCGAGAACCCTGAAAGGGATGCACGTCCTCGGTCTTCCTCGCTGAGGTCTACTGAGCTCGGCACTCTCCGTTCGAGAGGCTCCCGTCCCAGAGACATCCGAAAGTAGACATTGTTCAGCAAAAGCCGGCCCGCGTGACAGGCGCCCGTCGCCTGGACGCGCCCCGCTCCCCCCTCATGGGGAATCTCCGCACGAGGCTCTTCGACCCGTCCCGGCGGACAGTGCGCCGGTAACTTCCAGCGTGGCACAAGGACCGACATGGACTTGACATGCATCTGGAGAGCGAATGCGGTTTCCATACCGCCGCTGATGGGCATCGAGGCTCGGAGAACATTCAAACTAGGGGCACCAGTCTTGGCCACGGATAACCACGGATCGGGTCCGTCTGAACCGCGAACATCCCCGTCCAGGGCTTGAGCCCGTAGAACAACAGGATGCCCTGCCTCTTGACCATCTTCAGGTGCACGTCGGCGACCGAGCCCAGCATCTCGTAGAGAGAGGGCGCCGGGATGCCCGGCCTGAGTATCATGATGTCAAGGTTCCCATGGGTCCGGCTCGCGGTTATGGTCGCATTGAGTATCCTTACGATGTTCTCAGGACCGAAAGTCGAGTATAGTGTGTCAACGCCCTCCATGTAGAGCGAGGTCTGTTGAAAGGTCTCCGTGAGCCTCTTGATCATCCCCGTGAAGCCCTCGAGACTTCCCTCGACGTCTTCACCGTCGAAAGTCAGGACCTGGGAACGCTTGGCCAAGGCGGTAAGGTGTTCCTTAGGTATGCAGAGCGTCAGCAGCTTGTCAAGCTGATCAGTGGTAAGGTCGCCCTGACGCATCAGCGATCCGGGCAGAGTCATGCCGACTCCGACCGAAGGGACGTCTATGACCGCTTTTCCGTGCCTCAGGAAGTTTCCTATGCACGGGAGCGTGAACATAGAGTACTCCATCGCGGAGACGTTCTGGTCGACCTCTACGAGGACTATGTCCCCCTTTGAATAGCCCCCCGACAGAATCTTGTCCAGTTCAGCCAAGCCGGTCGAATACCGGTTTGGTGAGTCCGCTATGCCTTCAATCGGTGTGGGAACCCTAGACAGGTCTGACCGGATGGTCTCGAACACCTCGAACCCCCTCTCGAGCGTGAAGACGCACTTCGTCTTCTCCAACCTGGAGCCTCTCATCTTCAGGATATCGATGGTCCTTAGCGGCCTACCGTCCACCTCCTGAACACTAAGTAGTATCACTCCGTCCGCCACGAACTCTTCAGCCCTGCTGCCGGTGTTCAGGTCGTCGGGCGGACCCTCGCATATCACGATTGTGGTGCAACCAGCTTCCCTGATCGGGGCGCCGAGTATCGCGTGCAGGACCGTTCTGCTCTCCCCCGCCTCGAAGAGCTGAGCCATCGCGGAGTAACTGTCTATCACGAGTCGCTTGGCCCCGGTGCTCTTGACCTCGTCCAAGATGGACCTCAGGATGGCCTCCAAGCCCACGTCTGTCATCACGACGAATTCCAGAAACTTGATCTTCTCGCTCTGGAGGGAGCTCCCGAATTCGGGGCCGAACTGTTTTGTCATGTTCTCTCGCAGGGTCTCCTTGTTTTCGCCGAAGGATACGTAGATTCCAGGCTCGTCAAAGTCGGTGACGCCCGTGGAGAGGAACTTGGTCGCAAGGACCGTCTTCCCAGTGCCAGGGCTGCCGGCCAACATGATAAGGCTGCCCTTTTGAAATCCGCCGCCGATTAGATTGTCAAGCCCGGGTATCCCGGTCGGCGTCACGCTTCCAGGCATGGGAATGCAAGCTTGAGCGCAGATATATCACGAAGCGAAGTATCTTGCGTCATATTTCACTAGGCCTCAGTTAGATAGCAATCCTACATGCCAAAGATGGGTACGCCATGTAGCTTTGCTTCACGACTAGCAGCAGGAGTAGAAGGTCTCCATGACATGACCAGCAGGGTGAGAGTCAGGTCCAGGAGTAGGATAAGGAAGAAGGTAGCGATTGCGCTTCTCGTTGGGTCTCTGATAACCATCTCGTCCCTTGCCGCCATCATCGTCCCTCTGTACTCCTATCCCGGAGTGGATTGGAACGCAATCATCGCGGCGAAGCAGGCCAACCCCGGAGTCTCGATGGTCGTAATCATCAACCCCGACAACGGTCCCGGACTATCTCAGGATCCGAACTACGTTACGGGCGTGAACAACCTGCGAGCAGCGGGCGTCATAGTGCTCGGTTATGACCACACAAGCTATGCTGCGAGGCCGCTATCTGTGGTAATCGCAGACGTCAACAGCTACAAGGCATGGTATAACCTCAGCGGCATATTTTTCGACGAGATGTCCAACGTTCCCGGAAACGAGAACTACTACTCCACTCTCAACCAGTACGCCAAGTCGGTGGGACTCCCCTTCACCGTCGGGAACCCTGGAGGTACCGTGCCCGCGAGCTTCCAAGGGACGATGGACGTCATCGTCACCTATGAGAACCAGGGAGTGCCCGGCACTGCGTCTCTCGCATCGATTACAGGCGGCCTGCCCAAGAACACCTTTGCGGTCATAGCATACGGGGTAGACTCGTTCAACGCCTCTGCAGTTAGCAACATCTTCGACTATGCAAACTACGTCTACGTGACCAACGACACGCTGCCCAATCCCTACGGCGCCGTCACTGGAGACTTCTCGAAGCTGGTGTCTCTCGTAGCGGGTCTCGGAAAGCCCCAGATGACTTCAACCCTAAACGTGTTATCCGTCGATTCCGCAGGAACCCCGATCGTCGGTCTGCAGACAACCATCGCCTCGACCACCGGCAGCACCCTAGATGCAGGGTACACACCTTTGACGTACTCTGCTCCTTCGGGTTCGGAGCTTTTGGTCTCAGTGGCCAACTACGGCAGTTTTGTCTTTAGTCATTGGAGTGACGGAGGAACGAATCCACTGAGGGCCCTTGAGGTGACAACTAGTACCACCCTGACTGCGTACTACAGCAGCCCGGCTAACTCGACCCGTACTCCGACTGCAACAAGCACGTCGGCTGGGACTAGCCAATCGGCGTCAACTGACAGCACAAGCAACGGCGTCACGTCGGCCGCCTCGGGGTCGGCGCAGTCGGCCTCGACAACTGCCGTCACCAAGGTCACGACCTCGTCTGCCTCCTCAGGTCTCGCATCTACACCTTCAATCTCATCTTCGAGCTCACCCTCTACGTCATCGTCTACCTCCTCCATCCCGACAGCCCCGGGCGCCTCGACAACGACCCAAGCTAGCTCGACTTCGAGCAAGGCACCCGCTGTGTCTTCATCTAAAGCCGCTTTGCCGTACATCGCCCTCGGAGGCGGAGCGGTCATCTTGCTGGGTCTCTTCGCCTACCGAAGGCGAAAGGGGACGGCCCTGACGGCGCGCTACATACGCTAGCCCCGCGTCCAACTCGCCATTGAACTCGAGGAAGAGCCCCTCGACCATGCACCGCCGAGCGGACAGAACCCGTAGACCATACATTTATTTACGTAATTTGGGCATAGACAATCACCGACGGAAACCAAGGTAGGATGTGAAAAACGGATGAGTTTCGGACAACGTGGCGGGTATAACCGCGGTGGATTCGGCGGAGGTTCGGGTGGATCCTCAGCAGGAGGTTTCAGATCCTTCAAGCCCAAGCCAGTCGAGGTTGGAAAGGAGTACGACGTTACCATTTCCGACGTCAGCAGGCGCGGCGACGGCATCGCGAAGATCGACGGTTTCGTCATCTTCGTGGCCGGTGCAAAGCAGGGCCAGCAGTGCAGGATCAAGGTCACCCAGGTCTCGAACAGGTACGCGAGCGGACAGCTCGTGGAGGGTTCGATGACGACCGCAGCCCCAGAGGATGCGTCCTCTGAGGCGGAAGAGTCTACTGAAGAGTCGACAGAGTAGTAGACGCGAGTCTACTTCTCCAACAGAGAAGGGTTGTCCCGCCAAAGGGCAACCTCTCCCCTTTTTGAATCACGGTTTTCGAGGGATGATCTTACGATGATAGAGATATTCACTGACGGGCTGGCCGAACCTAGTAACCCGGGAATAGGCACCTACGGGTTCGTGGTCTGCCGTGATGGCAACCAGCTGAAGCGGGGTCACGGCTTCGACGGCGACCCGGTCAGCAACAACCACGCCGAGTATGCGGGGCTCATAGCGGCGCTGAGGGCCGTCGAGGGGCTCGCTGACGAGGAGATCGTGGTCAAGTCGGACTCCAAGATGCTGGTCAACCAGATGGCAGGGGCGTGGAAGGTGAGCAAGAAGGCGCTCAACAACGGTGCCGAGGGAACCTACGTGGACAAGTACCTCGAGGCCAAAGAGGCGGCGAGGAGGTTCCCGAGGCTGACTTTCGAATGGATCCCTCGAGAGTTGAACGCCGAGGCCGACGAGCTCTCCCGCGTAGCTTATCGGGAGCAGCTGCGGAAGAGGCGCGGAAGATGAGTTCCGCCGGCGAGCTGGTCTGCGACGACCTCACAAAGTCCTACGGGACGAAGAAACTCGCGCTAGATTCCGTGTCATTCACCGTCCCGACCAAGGGTATCTTCACGCTCATCGGGAGGAACGGGGCCGGAAAGTCCACACTTACCCGCATCCTCGCGACGCTGCTCGAACCGACCTCCGGGAGCGCCCGCATAGACGGGCTAGACGTCATGACCGACGCGAGGAGGCTGAGGCAGAAGATAGCCGTCGTCCCGCAGGAGGGGCGGGCGGTGGCCTGGATTTCCCCGGTGCAGACGGTCTCGACCTACCTGCTCTGGCGGGGGTACGGGTACGGGGAGTCTCGGAGGAAGGCCCTCGAGGCCCTGTCGAGCGTCGGGCTGGAGAACCAGGCGAACAGGCTGAACCGGACTCTGTCGGGCGGGATGAAGAGGAAGGTCCTCGTCGCCATGGTCCTGGCCTCCGAGGCGGACGTGATCTTCCTCGACGAGCCCTCGACGGGTCTCGACCCCATCTCGAGGCGCGAGCTCTGGGACCTGTTGGTCGCGCTCGGTAAGGAGAGGTTCGTCTTCCTCACGACCCACTACCTCGAGGAGGCCGAGCAGCTCTCGGACAGGATAGGAATACTCGAGGACGGGAGGCTCCTCTCGATCGGGACCCTGAACGAGCTCAGGGGGGAGATGAATTACGGGTTCAGCCTGGTCCTTCCGAGGGAGAACGCCGCGCTGGCGCAGTTCGTGGGAGAGAAGTACACGCGGAGGGACGGGATGATACAGATCTTCACCACAGAGGACCAGGCGCTGGCCCTGGCGAAGAGGCTCGCGGATGAGAGGGTACGGTTCTCGCTGAACCCGGTGACGCTCGACGACGTATTCAACTTCGTGATCGCCAGGGAGAAGGTCGAAGGAGGGGCGAGATAGGTGCGAGGCGCGCTCAGCCAGTTCCTGGCCTCGATCCTGATCAACTCGATCTATGCGATGAAGAACTACCCGGTCATCCTCATCAACACCGTCCTCTCGCCGCTCTCGTTCCTCATCCTGATCACACTTGCGAGCGGCGGGTCCCTGATCGGGGAGGCCGTGGAGGGGAGCCTGATCATGACCATGTTCTCGAGCGGGACGTCGCTCCAGGGCGACCTATCGCACCTGAAGAACGACTACCACCTCCAGGACATGGTCGTCGGTTCGCCGGCGAGGGCCGGGGCCTACGTCGCGGGGATGACGATCTCCGAGCTGATCTACTCGTCGCCCGCGCTGGTCATCCTCTCCGTCCTGTTCTACTTCTACGTCCACGTGACGCCGCTTCAATTGGCCACCATAGTCGCGGTCATGCTGCTGATGTTCCTGACCTCGGTCTCGATCGGGTTCCTGCTGGCGACCGTCTCTTCTGACATAGTGGAGAGCTTCGCCTACACGCGGCTCCTCTCGACCCTCTTCTCGACGATCCCGCCGGTGTACTACCCCATAACGTACATCCCGCTGCCGTGGAGGTACCTCGCCTACCTCTCGCCCACGACCTATGCCTCGGAGATCGCCCAGAACGCCGCAGGGTTGGTCCGGCAGACCTCGACAAACATCGACGTGGCCTGGCTGGTCCTCCTCGCGGTCACGGCGGTCTTCTTCTACATATCACTGACGAAGGCCAGGTGGAGGGAGAAGTGAACGCAGACGGTAACGCCTAGATCAGCCACTCTTCCCGCTCGACGTCGCGCGCCTTGAACCCGATCTTCGAGGCCTTGAACCTGGTCCCGTCGTACAGCTCGGCCTCGGCACCCTCTCCGCCCCTGTAGACCGCGTCTACCACCCTCCCGAGCGAGTCGCCCTTCATCACGCCACTCCCGCTGTCACCGCCGACGACGACGAGGCCGTTCTCGGCGAAGACGTAGGGCAGATTGTCGATCGTGTTGTAGCCGTAGAGTCCGGCCCACATCCGGCTGGGCCGCGCGCCTTCGAACTGCGGCAGGTACTCCCGGAGGACGGGGTAGACGTTGTGCTCGTAGTAGGAGGGCTCGGGTGAGTATCTGTCGAGGTCTCGGTCGGGGTCGGTGATGAAGGCCCGGTTCACCTCGTCCTCGCAACCAACCCAGAACTCCCTCCCCTCCTTCACCGCCTTGACCATGAGACCCGCCTTCGGCAGGATGACGAAGGGAAGAACACCCGAGCTGTTGAAGCCCTTCGACCACAGCAGGGCCTCGAGGTCCGGCTTCCCCTCGATTGAAACGGTGAAGAGCTGGCGCTTCTTCGCCTTGCAGTGGCCGTCTATCCCCACCGGGTCGAGGAGCTCGTTGTTCCAGACTCCCGCGGCGACCACGACGGTCTCCGCGGAGACCTCGGTTCCGTCGCGCAGAGTCGCGCCGGTAGCAGTCCAGTCCTGCCAGACGAAGGGCTCCCCCTCGATGCCGGTCGGCTCCCGGGCCGAGATAGTCAGCCTGCTCGCTTCGGAGTTGAACATCACCTCCCCGCCCAGCGCCTTGAACTGGTCGCGGTAGTGACCGGCGAGGCGGTCGGGGGCCAGGCGGCCGCACTTGGGGCCGAAGATGCCGCCCGCGACCTTTCCGAGGGACATCAGCTTCGCGTCGTCGGTGTCGGGGCTAGGCACGAAGCCGGGCATCATCGTCTCGAGCTCGGCCCTGCCGTAGGTCCGCAGCTCCACCCTGTTGTCGGCCATCTTCTTCAGGTGGGGCTCGGCCGCGGAGAGCTGGGTCTCGGTCATCAGCCAGAGGTAGCCCACGAAGTCGACGCCGATGTCGATGCCGAGCTCCTTCTGGACATGGACGTAGTAGTCTATCGAGGCGTTGACAAGGTCCTGGTTGTCCACAGAGCTGAAGGTGTTCCTGAACATCGCGTTGCTCCTCCCTGTGTTCGCCTGGCCCGCGTCGCCGTAGCGGTCGATGAGCAGGACCCTCTTCTCCGGGCTGTTCTTCTTGATGTGATATGCAGAGGAGACCCCAAGGATGCCGGCACCGATTACAAGGACGTCGAACTTCGTCACGTTCGCTTCTGCGGCGGCTCCCGCTAAGGCCTACTTATGAACCGCGTTCCGCGACGGGAGAGGGAGCGTCTGGCGCAGGTCGCGGCGACCTCGCGGCGATGATGTTCGCAGAGTAGATCCCGATGAAGATGAGGGCCACTCCGCCCAGGGTGATGTAGCTCGGGACCGCTCCGGTGGTGGCGACCGAGTAGACCAAGGTGATTATCGGCGCGAGGAAGATCAGGGTCGTGAGCCTCCCGACCTTCTCCACCTTGATGAGCGCCATCCAGATGTAGAAGTTGAGCGCCCCCGAGATGAGCCCCAGGAACGTGACGTCGACCGCGAGGTCCACCGAGGGCCTCAGACTGAAGTCGGCGAACGAGAAGGCCCCGTAGAGGAGGAAGCTTACGAACGACGCCGTCGCCAGGGTCTGGATGGTGTCCTGGTTCCTCAGCTTCCTCATGAGGACCGAGTAGAGGGCCCAGAAGAAAGCGTCCGCTAGCGTGAGGGCGATTCCGAGATCGGTCGAGGCCCCGGAGAGGAGGGGGACGTTGAAGAGGACTATCCCCGCGAACCCGACGATAGCGCCGTAGATCTCGACCCGGGTTCCGCGCTCGTTGAGGACCCAGACCGCGAGCGGTATCACGAAGAGGGGCATCGTGAAGGAGATGATTGCCGACTGCGGCGGGGAGATGTAGTCCAGGCCGAGCAGCCAGCTCGCTCCGCTCATCCAGTAGATGACCGAGAAGACGAGCGTCTGTCGGTTCAGTATGAGCTTGAATCCCCTGCTGAGCGTGAAGAACGCCACGCAGGTAAGGAGCGTCGTCATAGCCCCGAAGACGAAGGGGGAAGTCCGGCCCAGCGCGTCCTTGGCGAGGAAATACTGGAAGGCCGTGATGAGGATGTATGGGGCGACGAGCTTCGCAGGCGCCAAGACCCGTCCGTGCAGTTCTAGCGTAATTGAACGTTGCCAGACTAATTCGCGCCCGGCGCGGATAGCGGAACGCTCTTCGCTCGTCGACGGACGGAGAACAGGTAGACGGACAGCGCGGCGCCGACGAACGGAGGGCCCTGTAGGAAGTTCAGCGTGATGATAGAGATCGCGATCAGGAAGCCGAGCCCACCGCAGATCAGCGAGAAGGCCTGGGCCTCCGACAGGCGCGTCCCTCTAAGGAACAGACCCAGCGACAGGCAGAGCGTCCCGGCGAGGAGGACATCGACGGCGGGAGGGACGGCCAGGTTCGGGAGCACCCAGAATATCACGAAGAACGACGTCGTCGAGGCAAATCCAATCGCGGCGAGCAGGCGGCCTCGCAGACGGCCGGGGCCCTCCGGGGTGGAGTGAGACGCAGGGAGCTCAAGTGCGACCAGAACCAGCACCCCGGCGATCCCGAGCGCGACGAGGTACTGGAGGGCCGGGGGAGAGTAGGGGAAGAACGCGAACCCGAAGAGCACGTCCAGCGCGAACAGGACCGCGACCAGAGGGAGCTTCCTCCCCGGGAGCCATCGGTCTCCGGAGGAGTCGGGGAAGAGGATAGTCGCGAGCGCCACCGGGATCGTGATGCTGAAGACGGAGTGGAAGATCGTGAGCTCGGTCGCCCAGACCCAGTTCACCCCGAAGAGACGCCCGTAGCTGCCCAGCAGGCCGAGTCCTCCCCAGTGTGGGTTGAACCAGCTCTTCACGTCGAGTCCCTCCTCGGCTATCCCGTAACCGCAACCCAGGGCGAAGACCGTCGGCCACCCCTTCCTCCATATGACGGTGAGCTCCCGCACCAGGACCGCCCCCGCGCCATACAGGCCGAGGAGGGCAGGAAGGGTCACCGGGTTGAGGAGGGAAGGGAGCGGGGTCGAGCCCGTGAGGAACTCGGCGATGACGATGGGCATGAAGAGGAGGAACAGAGTCCGTGACGCCGCTCTGGAGACCAACTGGACGCCCGGTCCCCGAGCGGAGCGGGATGTAGCGCTTTCGTATCCGGGATTGAAGGACCGGGATAATCGTTATGAACGGGCGCGGGGAGATGCCCGAAGGATGCCAGGTAGACTCGAAGGCAAGGTAGCGCTCATCACCGGAGGCTCGAGGGGGATCGGGAGGGCCACGGCCCTGCTCTTCGCCGAGGAGGGGGCGATGGTCTGTGTCAACTTCACCGCTGGGGCCGAGGATGCTGCGAAGGTCGTCAGGGAGATAGTGGCGGCCGGGGGCGAGGCTGTCGCGCTGAAGGCGAACGTCGCGGACGAGGGCGAGGTCATCGCGATGGTAGAGGCGGCGGTCAAGAGGTTCGGGAGGGTCGACATACTGGTGAACAACGCCGGGATCCTGAGGCAGGGTGACCTGTTCAGCCTCAAGACGGAGGACATCGACGCCATGCTCGGGGTGAACGTCAAGGGCGTGATCTTCTGCACGAGGGAGGTCGGCAGGCACATGGTCGAGAAGGGGTACGGGAAGATCGTGAACATCGCGAGCAACGCGGCGCTGGGGACCGCCTTCAAGGGGACGACCGGCTACGCGCTCACGAAGGCCGCGGTGCTCCTCCTGACGAAGAGGTTCGCACTCGAGTTCGCGGGGGCCGGGATCACCGTGAACTGCGTCTCGCCCGGCTACACGGAGACGGACATGACGATGAAAGGGAAGACCGCAAAGCAGTTCGAGGACTCGGTGGCGGACGTCTCGGCGCGGGCGATGCTGAGGAGGGTCGCCAAGCCCATAGAGATAGCGAAGGCGATCCTGTTCCTAGCGAGCGACGAGTCGAGCTTCACGACGGGGACGACGCTCATGGCCGACGGCGGCCGGACGGACTACCTCTCACACGGCTTCTGAGAATCCACCCTTGAGAAGGGGGTCAGAGCGGAGGGAGCGCGGCGATCCCTTCCCTTATCGTCTCGACGCCCTTCATGAACTGCACCCGTTCGCCCTCGTCGAGGGCCAGCTCGTAGACCTTCTCCACCCCCTTCGCACCGAGCATGAGAGGGACGCCGATGCCGAGCCCGCTCACCCCGTACTGGCCGTCGAGGAAGGTCGAGGCGGGCAGGACGTCGTGCCTGTCCCACGCCACGGCCTTCACCATCCGGGCGATCGCGTTCCCGGGCGCGTCGACGGTCGCCCCCTTCTTTGAGATCACGTCTATCGCGACCTGGCGGGTGCTCTGAATCGTCTCCTCTATCTGCTTTCCGTCCAGGATGGAGGTGAGAGGGACGCCCCCGATCGATGTGTATCTGGCGAGCGGGACCATGTTCTCCCCGTGCTCACCGATGACCAGGGCCATTATGGAGGAACGGGAGACGCCGAGCCTCAGCGAGAGCACGTGCTTGAAGCGCGAGAGGTCTAGAACTCCCCCCATCCCGACGACCCGCGCCGCGGGGAACCCCGTGGCCTTTTGGACGACGTAGTTCATCACGTCCATGGGGTTGGTGACGGTGATCGCGACCGCGTCCGGCGCGTACTTCCCCACCTCCTTGGCGACGGACGCCACGATCCCGGCGTTCTTCCCCAGGAGGTCCATCCGGGTCATACCCGGCTTCCGGGCGAGGCCGGCGGTAATCACCACCACGTCCGCCCCGGCAATGCTCGAGTAGTCGGAGGACCCCGTCACAGAGACGTCCACTCCCGCCTCCGAGAGCTTGTGGCTGATGTCGAGCGCCTCGCCTTCCGCGAGGCCCGGGACGATGTCCACGAGGATGAGGTCGTCCACGCCGAGGGATGCTACCTCGAGTGCGGCCTGAGCGCCCACGCGTCCGGCTCCGACGAATCCTATCAATGGTATCGAGGCGGGGGACTGGGGACTCAGGATAAAAATCAGACTGGACCGAGCGCAGAATGAAGGAGTGTGCCGCCGGTCAGAGCCGGAGACCGAAGGACTGGGCGAAGTCCTCGAACTGGCTGTAGGCCGTCAGGAACGTGATGCCCCTCTCCGAGATCTTGTACTTTGCGTTCTTCTCGAGCATGTGCTCTTCCAGCAGCCCCGCGCCAACGAGGTCCGCGATGAGCTTGGTCATCCTGTTGTAGGAGACGTTGCCCTTCCTCAGCAGGGTCGTGATGCCCACTCCGTCACCCGCGGTGTTCATGTCCCTGGCCGTGACCAGGATGTCCGCGATTATCTTCGTCTGCGTTCTATACTGGGCCATTCCACCCACTCTTCTTATTGAAAGTGAACCTCAACACGGGGATGAATAGTGTGACGAGTCCAACTTCTTTCATAAGCAACTGCACTATGTTTAACATTAGTCCGTCCGGGCTCACCAGAGAGACCCACCACCCTCCGGCGATCACCGCGAGGCCGCAAGCAATGAGGAGCGTGTTGGGGTTCCGGTTCTTCGAGTACGCGAAGAGCGTCTCGACCACACCGTAGAGGATGAAGTAGAAGGAAAGGCTGGTGAGTATCACCACGAGGCTCGTCTGGTTCACGGCCATCAACGGGAAGAGGGCGAGCATGACCCCCATCCTCTTGTCGAAGAAGACGTCGAGCATGTGCGAGAACGCGAGGAAGAAGTAGCCTGCCGTCTCGAGGAACAGGCCGGCTATGAGGAGCGTCGCGACCGAGACCTCAAGGCCCGGGATCACGTATAGAGTGTTGAGCTGGTAGAGCCCCTCGAGCAGGAACCCCGCTCCGAGGAACATGAAGGCGGCCGCAAGCCGGAGGAGGGAGGAGCTCTTTGTCTGCCGGACCCCCTTGTAGGACACGACTGCGATGGAGAAGGCAACAAAAGCCCCTATGAATTGAAGGACATCCTCCATCAGCACTAGACCCTGCATGGCCGATTCTGGAAAAAGTGCCGGCTACTCTTGTATAAAAGTTTGATGCAGTATTCCTCCGTCTGCCGACCCCGATTCTGGTGGGGGAGGAAGACAGTCCTGTGTTGCGGCCGGCTCTTCAGGCCGACGTCTGATTAAAACGAATTATTCGGTAATTAACAGACCCAAACTGCATAAACATTAAATATATCTGAGCGACCTCCAAGAACGATTACCTCTTTTCGGTGCCATTGCGATGTCCTACGAACGAGACTACACTAGGGCGATGAGGCTGCAGAAGGCCCTCGACAAGTGCCCCCGGTGCGGGAAGGGGCCGATGGTAGTGGACACCAACGGTGGGGAACTGGTCTGCAGCAACTGCGGGTTCGTGGTCAAGGAGAAGATCGTGGAGACGGGCCCAGAGTGGAGGTCGTTCTCGAAGGACGAGAAGGCCGACCGGTCGAGGAGCGGTACCCCAACTTCGATAGCGATGCACGACATGGGGCTCGCCACGGTCATAGGTGGGATCAACAAGGACGCCTCGGGCAAGTCTCTCTCGTCCTCCATGAAGGCGACCGTGGAGAGGCTGAGGACCTGGGACAGCAGGAGCCAGGTGCACGAGCCCATGGACAGGAACCTCAGGCAGGCCTTCAGCGAGCTCGACCGGCTCTCGGACAAGCTCGCAGTCTCGGACGCGGTGGTCGAGAAGGCGGCCTACATCTACCGCAAGGCGCTCGAGCGGGGGCTTGTGCGCGGTCGCTCGATCTCGGCGATAATCGCCGCTTCGCTCTATGCCGCTTGCAGGGATCGCGAGACACCGAGGACCCTCAAGGACCTCGCCGTGGTCTCGAACGTGAAGAAGAAGGACATCGCGAGGTGCTACAGGCTTCTGCTGAAGGAGATGGACATCAAGATGCCGGTGGCGGACCCGATCAAGTGCGTCTCAAGGATCGCTTCCAGGGCCGGGCTCTCGGAGAAGACGAAGAGAAGGGCGCTAGAGATACTCAAGAAGGCCGAGGAGGCGAGGATATCAGCAGGGAAGGACCCCATGGGCCTGGCGGCCGCGGCGCTCTACGTCTCGTGCACGCTGGAGGGGGAGGACAAGACGCAGAGGGATGTCGCCGAGGCGGCAGGGGTGACCGAGGTAACGATCAGGAACAGGTACAAGGGCCTCAGGTCCGCCCTAGGAATCTGAGCACTCCTCTTCTCAAAATCTCTAATAAGAGTTAGAGAATACATAGAAATTTCATCGCAATATATAAGTAACCTGACCGCGGGTGCAGGGCGAAGGACAGCAATGAGTCTAGAAAGGACCGCCGAGACAGGGGAAGAGGAAAGCTCCAACATTAAGACTGGACAGCTGGCAAAACTGATCACCGAAGTGGGACCCAACATCTCCGAGATCGCGCGGCGGCTCGGCCAGTACAAGGAGTCGGTCCGCTACCGCTACAAGGAGAAGCTGCTCAACAAGGGCTTCGCCGTGAGGGTCGCAGTCGACCACGAGAAGCTCGGGCTGCGGCGCATAATCATGCTGATGGACTTCGCAGACGGGTACAGGGACGTCGCGGAGCTCATGCTCACCATAATGAGCTACGAAGGATACATCGTCGCCTTCGAGAAGGTGCTGCCCGACGGCAGGTTCCTCGTGCACGCCTCTGTGCCCGACGAGAAGGTGGAGGCTTACCGCGAGTTCTTCGGCGGCCTCAAGGAGCAGGGCTACTTCAGGTCATTCGAGTTCTACACCTTCCACTGGTTCAGGAACGCGCCGATGAAGACCGAGATGTACGACTTCGACGAGGGCCTGTGGGACTTCGACTGGTCGACGGAGGCCAAGGTCGACCGTCAGGCGGCCTCGTACATGCCCTCGGCGAGGGAGAAGTTCGACGCGACCGACCTCAAGATCCTGAAACAGCTGCAGATGGACGGCAACAGGAGCTTGGCGGACATGGCGCAGACCCTCAAGATCAACTACAAGACGCTGACCTGGCACTACAGGAAGCACATCGAGGAGAGGAAGCTCATCAAGGGGTACGTGATCAACTGGATGGGGACCAAGTACGACTACAAGGCGGACAGGGCGCTCAACAAGAAGCACACCTACCTCGCCGTGTCGGTCCTATTCTCCGACCTGGACCAGGCCAAGAGGATAGACGTGATGTCCCGGCTCAACCAGCTGCCGTTCATCTGGTCGGAAGCGGTGGGCGACCGGTACGAGGCAGAGCTCATCTTCCCGATAGAGTCGATCACCGAGGGGCTCCAGCTCCTGGCCGAGGTCATCTCCGAGACTAAGACCAGCGCGAGATACTTCATCATCGACCAGCGCCACGCCCTCTCGTTCAGCATCATCCCCGAGCTCTACGACGAGACGAGGCAGGCATGGCAGTTCAACGAAGAGCTCCTGCTGCGCAGGTTCGAGAACCTCCTGCAGAAGGCAAAGGGCATACAGCAAGAGAGCGCTACGCCGAAGCAAAAGTCCAGCCAGTAGAACCGCGGGCGGCCCGTCACCTCGAGTCGAACGTCGAGCAGGAATGCTCACGATCGGATCCGGAAGCCCTAGGGGATAGACAAGAAACCGTATCCCCAGTGCAGGCCGGCTTTACAGCTCAAATGCTATTGCTTCAGTAGCTGGGTCCGAATCCACCGATTGGTTCGAGCGTGTAGCTGGGTCCAAACCCGCCTATCGGCTCCATCGAGTAGCTGGGTCCGAAGCCTCCGATTGGGTCTGCAAAATTGTTCATGCCATATGGCTAGTATGGCACTGAATTAAGCTTAGCGTTTTCTTGGTGTTACACTGTGATTTTCCATGAGAAGTCTAACTAGCTGTCAGCCTTCTTTGACGCGATTCTTCTTCATCTTCTTCAGCTCTTCTTCGGTAAAGAGGGCATTGAAGTGGGTCGAGAGTATCTTGACGTACGTCTCGGACTCCTTCTCGTTCATGTACTGGAACATGTAGTTCCCGCGGTACGGCGACGGTTCGCCGTCCCTTGAGATGAACTCGATGTGGATGAGCGGGTCGCCATGCCGGACAGTTATGGGCGCCCTCTCGTTGTTGAGGTTGACGAGCTCGAGGGCGAGCCTCCCGACGAATCCGCTGTGGACCTTGACCGAGTTCAGGAAGGAGAGCCCCATGCGCCCGAACCGGCTCTTGGCGGTGAGGTGGGCCACATAATTGGGGGGAGTGAAGATGACCTCCTTGGAGATCATGTTCCTGTGCTCGAGGTAATTGAGAGTCCTGTCCTCCCTCACCGTCAGCACGTAGCCGTCGCCGTCGAATCCCTCGGGCGAGGTCGGGGAGATAACCTTGTACTTATCGACTAGCTCTGTCAGGATCGATTTGCCGATTACTGTCATCCGCAGTGACCTGTCGCCTCGTGTTAATAACTCGCTTGAAGAAGAGGTTCGCGAAGTAGAGAAGCCCGGGCACCCCGACGAGGATGACGATGTCAAGGGTGGGAACGACGCTGTATACGCTGTTCGACGTCCATGAGACCCCGTATGCGGCCTGCCCGTAGAAGGCGAACGCGTTCGAGGCGAAGTCGACGGCCCAGTGGAAGATGATGCTCGCGTGCAGGCCGTATCTGACATAGAGGTAGGCGAGCGCGGCGCCGTCCAGCGCGGCCTCGCTGACCTTCCCTATGTCCCAACCCGAGCCCGAGAGGTAGTGGGCCAGCCCGAACAAGACTGAGCTCAGGGCGATCAGGAAGTAGACCAGCAGCCTCAGGAAGGTGTTCGCCGCCTCGTTAGGCTCCTCTCCGGCCCCGCCCTCCCACGCGGCCGAGGGTCGCCAGAGCGCCTTGAGCATTCGTCTCGCGCCCGACCTCGTTGCGAGCAGGACCAGGAAGAGAGGCACGCCGATGAGGAAGAACCTGAAGCCGACCTCCTCTATCAGCGGGGCCAACGTGAAGCTGACCAGAAGGCCGTACGGATCGCCCGAGAGCCCTCCCGCCGAGACGCCCACCGAGGTCTGGAAGAGGTCCAGCAGGATGGTCGCCAGCAGCGTAGCTCCGAGGATCATTATGGTCGCGGAGAGCGGGTTCTGGAGGAGTGCGCCCACACCGTCCCGGGATGCAGACCTGAGCGCCCGGACGAAACCCCCTCCCTGCACGAAGGCCAGCACGATGAAGAATGAGAACAGGGCGGTCAGCGAGACGAAGAGGACTCCGAAGGAGGGGTTGAGCGGGAGCGAGACCGCGAAGAGGCCGATGTAGACCGGCAGCGAGGCGATCTGGGTCTCATAGGTGTAGGGCGGGGTGCTCGTCGAGAGGTGCGGCGAGAAGATGGCGTAGGTCCCGTAGGGAATGGAGAGGACGAAGAGGACGAGGGTGAGCGCGATGATCGCGGAGTAGACCAGCCCGATAAAGTTGATTCTGCCCTGCTCCAAACGACTTCAGTCCGTGGCCTTTTGCGGGCCTTTCTCGTCCTTCGGCGTCTCCTCGAGGAAGGCGATGCCGTTGTATCCGCACTTTGGGCACAGATAGTTCTGCGGTATCAGCCACCCCCCTAGCTCGCCTATCTTCTGGAGAGGGGCGAGGCAGACCGGGCAGAGTCGTGGAGTCGTGGAGAAGACCTTGCGTCTGACGAGCCTCGGGGTGCCTGTCTCTTCGTCCTCCAAGTCTTTCGAGGTCGTAGTCAAACTCGGAGGCTTTAACGCTTTTCGCGTGGACCACTCAAGAGACCAGTATCGGCACGTAGACGGACCGAGACGTCAGGCCGTCGGTCACGGTCATCAGGAGGCGGTACTCGCCGAGAGGCGTCGAGGCCCCGACCCGCACCGTCACGCCGACGGTCACCGGCCCCCCAAGGGACGAGATGGACGCGACGGTCGGTGAGAACGAGATCTCCGTCGGGACCCCGCTGATCGACTCGGAGTCGGCGAACGTGATGTTCAGGGGCCTGGAGGAGGCTCCTGTGATCTGCAACTGGAACTGGGCCGACGAGCCCACCGCGATCGGTGTCGAAGTCGCGTTCGCAGGCGCGGAGACGTCGAACGATGGGACGATCGAGTCGTTGACGAACCCGACCTTGTTTGCCGTCCATGCGGTGAACCAGACGAGGTTCCTGTCGAGGGCGATGGTGAGAGCGTTCCCGATTCCCACCTCGTCGATGGGGATTGGAGACATGGCGTACTCGGTCAGGGTCGTCTCGTTGGTTATCACGGCGACCCTGTTCGCGTCGTGCTCGTTGAACCAGACCGAACTTCCGTTCGCGAGAAGATAGTAGGGGAGCGTCAGCGGGAGCTTCGGGTCAGTCGAGGTCGGGTAGAACGACCAGTCGCTTGAGAATATGCCATAGGACGCGACATAGGAAGCTTCGTGCTCTCCCACCCAGAGGGAGCCCTGCGAGACTGCCACGCTGTACGGCCCGAGCAGCGTCTGGTTCCCGCCCACCTGCTGGAAGACCGGGACGGGTGCGATCGGGTCGAAGGAGAAGACCTGGCCGTGGTTGTCCTCAGGGTTCACGGTCACCACGTAGGCGAGTGTGGCTTCCTGGAAGAGTATCGAGGTGGTGTACTCCCCCTTGTCGGAGGGGACCGAGTAGAAGGTCGGCTGCGCTGATTCGTTGCGGATCACCCCTATCTGGCCCGGAGGCGAGGTCTCGGTGAACCAGAGCTGGTCGTTGGGACCGATCGCGAGGAAGCGAGGCACGACGCTTGACGGCAGGTGCACGACCGTGAACGCCCCGCTAGTCTGGTTCATGCCCACCAGCTGGTTGTTGGCGGGGTCCGAGGCCCAGACGAGCCCGTTCCAGATGGTGACGCCCCAGATCTCCGAACGGTCGAAGCAGAGCGAAGCCGGGGTCGCGTTAGGGAAAGGCCACGGATATTCGACCAGCGTCCCGTTGAGGAAGAGGTGGGCGAGCCCGGGGACCGCGACCTCGCCGAACCAGACCGAGCCGTCTGGGGCCGAGGTGATCGAGTTGGGGCTCCTGAGCGGAGAGGGAAGGCTGAATGTCGTGACGCTGCCGAACTGTGACTCGTTCAGGACGACCCTGTTGACCGAGGAGAGGTCGGCGCATCCTGCCTCGGACGTCGAGGTGGAGGGCGCCGAGCTCTGGAGAAGGACGTAGGAACCTGCGACTATCGCCCCCGCGAGCAGGATCACGACTAGGACCGAAACGTACCTGGCTCGCACGCCTTCAGCGCGCCTCCAGGGACCGTTTTACGGGTTTCGCAGGATCACGCGACGACGTTGATCGATCCGTCCATCCAGATTGGGTGCCACTCACAGAAGTACGTGTACTTGCCAGGGGTGGTGAAGGTCACGCTGTTGCTGGAGCCGGGGAGGCTGTAGAACTGGAAGGGCTGGCCGTCCGTGGGCCACGCCGTCGACTCCAGTATGTGCTCCTGGTCGTCGTGGTTGATGAAGACGATGGTGTTGTTCACCCCGATCACAATCGTGATGTTGATGGGCTCGAACGAGACCTTGTTCGCAAGGTTCTCGATGCCGGGTGGGATAATCACTATGACCTCGCTCGCATTGGAGAAGGTCGAGGACGACGTCGTTGACCTTGAACTGGTGGGGCTCGTGGCGCTGGCGGAGGTGGTTGTGGTGTAGGAGCAGCCGATGCAGCTGGTCGAGGAGGTGCTGGTAAGGGAGGAGGCGGTGGAGGATCCCGTACTGCTGGCGGTATGGGACTGGCTGGCGGAGGTGACCGAGGAGGTGGTGAGCTGACCACCGGTCCCATCCGAGAACGCGAGGTAGGACGCGGTCCCGGCGAGAGCGAGAATGACGACCGTGATCACGACGGCGACGCGGGATGAGATTGCCGTTCGACCCGCGGATCGCTGCCCCATTGATTTCAAGAATAGACCCCTTTCACGATTTAAGGGTTCTTCAGATTTCTTCGATAAAGTCTTTAAGCATAGTGGCTCAATTCTAGAACGTTGCCCGAGCAGGTCTGCCACTGCGGCGCCAAGATGGTCGAGATTCAGATCTGCAAATACCGCTGCCCGGTTGATGGCATCCTGTGGGACTGCGAGGACGTCCTAGGCCTTCCCAAGTAGCCCAAGGGTTCGCGTTTATAACCAGAACGAGGTCGACTTACTGCAGTCATGAAGGCTGCTCTGATAGACCCATCGTACGGGCTGCAGGTCCTCGAGGTTCCGAAGCCGGAACCGAGGGAGGGTGAAGTATTAGTCAGGATGAAGTGCTGCGGCATATGCGGGACCGACGTCGAGAAGGTCCACGGCGAGGGGATAACGACCAGGATCCTCGGCCACGAAGAGGTGGGCGAGGTCGAGCAGCTCGGGTCCGGCGTGAGGGGGATCTCGGCCGGGGAGAGGGTCTTCGCCCACCACCACGTCGGCTGCGGCGAGTGCGCCCTCTGCGGGGCGGGGAAGAGCACGCTGTGCAGGGAGTACTCGAGGCACAACCTTGTCCCGTGTGGCCTGGCCGAGTTCTTCATCGTCCCGAGGTACAACGTCGACCGCGGAGCGGTCCTCAGGCTGCCTGACTCGCTGGGATACGAGGAGGCGAGCTTCATAGAGCCGCTGGCGTGCTGCATCCTCGGCCTCGAGCAGGCCGGGGCGAGGACCGCCTCGTCGGCGATGGTCTACGGCGCTGGTCCGGTCGGGCTAACGCACCTCAAGCTCCTCAGGTCATACGGAGTGAAGACGGTGGGCATCTCGGATGTCAGCGAGTACAGGGTCGCGCTCGCGAAGCGGATGGGCGCCGACGTCACGTTCAACCCCACGATCGAAGGGGACCGCGAGCGCGCCCTCGCGTCCTTCGAAGAGGGTCCGGAGCTGGTGGTGCTCGCGACCGGGAGCAGCGCGGCCCTCGAGGACGGCCTCAAGACGATCGCGAGGGGAGGGACGGTGCTCCTCTTCGGCGCGCCGCGGAAGGACGCCGTCGCGCGGCTCGAGATGGCACGCTTCTTTCTGAACGGGACGAGGCTCGTCACCAGCTACGCGGCGTCTGAGAGGGAGACCTCGGCCGCCCTCGCGCTACTGGCAGAGCACAGAATCGAGGTCGCGGACATGATCACGCACAGGTTCCCCCTCGAACGGACCGCGGATGCGTTCGCCGTCGCGTCGCAGCAGCAGTGCATGAAGGCGCTGGTCACGAACTGAGAGCCGGAACAGCCAGGCAGTCTCAGACGCCCAGGGGAGCGTTGGGCACCTGATGAAGGCCCGTCTCTTTGACCTCTCGCTGGTCCTGCTGATCTGCCTTATCTGGGCGTCGAACTACTTCGTGATCAAGGCGGTTCTTCCTTACGTCGACCCCATCACGTTCGCCTTCCTCCGGGCGGTCCTGGGCGGTGCCTTCGTTCTCGCCCTAGGAGGCCACGTGGTCAAGGGAATCAGGCGCGTCGACGTCCTCTGGCTGACGCTGCTGGGGCTCTTCAACATCGCACTCTTCCTGGTCTTCCTGAACTTCAGCCTCGTCACTGTAAACGCCGGGGTGGATTCCACCTTGGTGTACACCCAGCCGGTGATCGTCGCCGTACTGGCTCCGCTCGTGGGAGAGAGGTTCACACGGAAGAGGGTCGTCGGGATAACCGCCGCGTTCGCGGGCATCGTGGTGATTTTCCTGCCCAGCATCCTGTCATCGACCCTCGTCGTCGGCGACCTCTACGCGCTCCTTGCTTCGCTGTCGTGGGCCATAGCCATAATCCTGTTCAAGAGATGGAGGACGACGATCGATGCAAAGTCGGTCACGGCGATCCAGTCTCTGATTGGAGGTGCTTTCATCCTGCCTGTCCTCGCCTACGGCCACCCGTTCATCAACCCCGTGCCGCTCTTCTGGGTGCTCCTAGGCTACAACGTCGTGCTCGCGAGCGGGCTCGCTTACGTCCTCTTCTGGAGGGTGCTCTCCAGGATGCCGGCCGCCCAGTTCAGCTCGTACTTCTTCCTAGTGCCGGTCTTCGCCGTCACGATGGCGACCGTCCTCCAGTTAAGCGCACCTCCTCTCACCGAGATAGCCGGGACGGCCCTCGTCGCCCTCGGCATCATCGCCGTCAACAGGTAGCGGTTCAAGCTTATCTCCAAACGAAGCGAGTGCTCGGGCCGTGGAGCAGCCCCGGCACGAGACGGACGCGAGCGTGAAGAGCATCCTCCCGGCTCTCAAGACGTTCCCCACCAACGACATCGCGATAATCGGTTGTCACGCACTGAACCTGAGCAGGCGCTCCTGCGAATACGACCTTCTGGTCGTGAGCCGCGACCCGATCCCCGACAAGTTCACCAAGGTGGCCGACGTCTACGCCAGGATAATCTTCAGGAACGAGAGGGAGGTAAGGCAGCCGGACCCGGAGCTGGCCGTCACCCTCGCCTCCGCGGTCACCCTGAGAGACTCGTCCCTGCTCCTCGCCACAGCGACAGCAGACTGCAAACGGAGTTTCAGGGCGAATTGCAAGAAGGCGGCCGAGATTCACCTAGCCTCCTCCCTCAAGTCGCTGGCGAGGGTCGATGAGCTGCTCTCCCAGAAAGAGACGGCCGAGGCCGACTTCTCGCTGCTCTCGGCTGCCCGAGACTTCGCATGGGCCGACCTCCTTATGAACGGGGTAATGCCCTCCCCGAGCCACGTTCTGGGGCAGGTCAAGGCGCTGCCCAAGAAGAGGCCTTCGAGCTTCAAGGTATGGGCGGACGCGTCCGGCCTCGAGTTGGCGTCCAGGGTCTCGTGCGAGAACCGGCTTGAGGGCCTTTCAGTCGTCTATGACGTGCTCCGGACGAGCGGGATCGGCTCTGAGGCGGCACCCCAGCTCGGCAGATACCAGGAGATCGAGGCTGTGGAGGTGATGGAGATGAAGACGGCGGAGCTCCTCGACTCGATGCAGTCGGCAGAGTGCTTCTCGTACCTCGGGCAGGAGTCCGTGCAGAGCCTCTTCGACCTTTACGTCCTGCACGCCACGCGCGTCTCAAAGGAGAAGGACTACTCCAGGGTCATACGCGACCTAACGGTCGGTGACGACAGGCTGATCTCCGAAGAGGTCGTGAAACTTCTCGGGTTGGTTAGGGGTCCGGAGATCATCCGCGGCGCGACGCCGGGCCTCAGGACCGCGGTCTCGCTCCTGGCCAAGCGGATCTGAGTCGTATCCTGCCTTGGACGGACATCCGCCAGCACAACTAGTGCCCTAAGGACCCAAATGTATTTTTCAAAACTCAATATTGTTTTTCCGATGACAATATTCTGATTGGACCGCATATAGGAGAAACATTGATGGTCCCGCGGGGCAGAGCAAATCGTGCAATATTTGTCACTTAATTCGGAGTATTCCTATATTTTAATATCCATGCTTAAAGACAAGCGGTTTCTCCTATTCCTTGTAGAAAGTTGAGCGCAAACCACTCGGAGCCCGAGACGGTCAATGTCGTTTCGTGCAATTTCTGTAGCAAGTTGCTGGGCAAAGAGTACTATTTCCGCTGCCACGTCTGCGGCGCCACCTACTGCTACATCCACATGACGAAACACTCGAGGGCGCACAAGCCCCCGATGCCCTACCCCTTCAGCGGATAGACGTCCTACTTCCGCATTTCCTTGGCTGCTGCCCTCACGGAGGTTATGATGTTCTGATACCCCGTGCATCTGCAGAGATTGCCCGAGAGCCCCAGCTTTATCTCGTCATCGGTCGGGTTCGGGTTCTCCTTCAGCATCCAGTAGGCTTGCATTATCATCCCCGGGGTGCAGAAGCCGCACTGGAGGCCGTGGTTGTCCCAGAAGGCCCGCTGGATGGGGTGGAGCGCCCCGCCGTGGGTGAGCCCCTCGATCGTCTCCACCCGGGCCCCGTCCGCCTGGACGGCGAGCGCCGTGCAGGACTTTATCGATTTGCCGTTGAAGAGCACGGTGCAGGCGCCGCAATTTGAGGTCTCGCACCCCACGTGGGTCCCCGTAAGCCCGGCCACGTCGCGTATGAAGTGGACGAGGAGCAGCCTGGGCTCGACCTCCCTCCTGTAGTCGACCCCGTTGATGTTGACGGTGATGCTCCGGACCCCGGAGTCTGCCTTCTTCGGCTTGGCGGAGGCTCTCGCCATCAGCGTACGCCTCCCTTGGCACGGCTGACGGCGAGCTGCAGGCCGCGTCGAGTGTAGACCTTTGCCATCTCTCTCTTGTAATCTGCCGACCCTCTCAGTGGGTCTGAACTAGGCTGAGCGTCCTCGGACGCCGCCATCGCGGCCTCTTCTATGACCCTGGCTGTCAGGGGCTTGCCGAGGAGCGCTGCCTCGGCCTTTGCAGCCCTCAGGTTCTTGCTCCCCAGCGCCGTGAGGCCGATTCCGGCGTAGGTGCAGGCGCCGCTCCGGTCGATCCCCACCTGGGCTCCGACGGCGACGGTCGCGAAGTCGCCCGTGCGCCTCTCAAGCTTGACGTAGGCTCCGCCGCTGCCCGGAGGAGGGATCGGGATGCTGATCTCGATGAGGAGTTCGGTCGGGCGAAGCGCCGAGGTGAACGTGTCGACCAGAAAGTCGTCTATCTTCATCGTCCGCTCCTTCGACGGGCCCTTGATCCGCAAGGACCCCCTGAGGGCGATGACCGCCGCCCCCCAGTCGCCGCTCGGGTCGCAGTGCGAGAGGGAGCCGCCCATGGTCCCCATGTTCCGGATCTGCGGGTCGCCGATCGTGGCTGCGCATTCGGAGAGAAGGAAGGCCTTGTCCTTGATGAGCTTCGAACTCTCGATGGCGTGATGCCTCGTCCGCGCCCCGATCAGGACGTTGCCTGCCTGCGACTTGATGTACTCCATGCCGGGGATCCGGTTGATGTCGACGATGTATGCGGGCGAGCCGAGCCTCAGCTTCATCACGGGGAGCAGGCTCATTCCGCCGGAAAGGACCTTTGCGTCCGAGCCGTACTTCTTGAGCAGTGCGGTCGCGTCTCGGACGGACCTGGGGGCGAAATACTCGAACTTGCGAGGAACCATGTCGCGTGAACCGGCGAGTGCGATTTTGTAGATAAAGCTTCTGTTCGGCCAGAGCTAGGTCGTCGTCCGTCCGGGGCTCTCGCGGGCCGTCACCATCTTGTGCGGGAGGTGCTTCCCGCGCTTCGTCGCGGTCACGTCGGCCATGATGCTTAGCGCTATCTCTTCGGGCGAGACCGCCCCGATGTCGGAGCCTATCGGGCTGTGCAGGGAGTCGAGGAACTGCTGCGCGACCCCCCTCTTCTTGAGCTCCTCGATGTCGTCCGACGATCTCTGGCTGCTCGCCATGAGCCCGACGAATCTCACGCCCTTCTTCGCCAGGACCTCGAGGGTCTTGACGTCCCGCTCGCCCTTCGTCAGGACGACCACCGAGTCCGAGGTGGTGAACTGGAAGCTGTCGAGGTCGTAGTCGAGGTCCGTGATCAGCGTGTCCGGCTCCTCGGTCAGAACGGGGAGATGGTCGATGACTATCGTCTCGTAGCCCAGCATCTTCCCTAGCTTCACCAGGCCTTCCTCGACGTCGTCCTTGCCCCCCTGGCCCACCATGATGAGGCGGTCGCTGGGCAGGTATGGGTCCACGTATATCTCCATCATCCCTCCGCAGTTCACCTCGACATAAATCTCATCCGGATTCTTGTTCTTCAGCGTGCCGTCCAGGGCATCCCTCGCGTCCTCGAGGTAGACCTTCACGATCTTCGCCTTCCCGGAGTGCAGCGCCTCCAGGGCCATGGTCGCTATCGCGGACTCGGGACAGACCCCTCCGACGGTCCCTTGGATTATCCTCCCCTCCTTCGAGACGACTGCCTTGAAACCCGGCTTGCCTATGGATGAACCGTGGATCCTCACGACCGTTGCCAGCACGAACGGCTCCCTCTTCTCGACTAGGTCGTGCATGAAGCGGGTAAGGTCCCTGGTCTGCGGCATCTATCGGGAAAAACCCCGGCGCGAGTTATTTATCTTTGCCTAGGTTCAGGTTCTCTTAACTTGACGGTTGAATGCTCTCCGCGTTGGCCGTGTTATTGATAACGGCATAATTGTCTTACCAGATTGACAAACCCTTTTGACATGGCCTATGATGTTCGATGCTGACTGTCACTCGGTCATGGCAGCGTGGAATCAGAAGCGTAGAGACCCTG
>Ga0182014_10000581_pt1 | contig 48949 bp, 40 predicted proteins | sample 612S2DmetaG_FD_120489 | JGI IMG/M metagenome (GOLD analysis project Ga0182014, IMG submission 120489) | Permafrost microbial communities from Stordalen Mire, Sweden - 612S2D metaG | ecosystem: Environmental > Terrestrial > Soil > Wetlands > Permafrost | place: Sweden: Stordalen | collected... | reverse complement strand
TTCCGTCTTCCAATGCACCGGCTGCCACAGCGCTGCGTCAACGAACGGAGAGCACAACGGAGTTTCCGGCTACGTTTACAACAGCGTGAACTGCTATGCCTGCCACAAGAACGGCGGAGGAGGTTGAAGCAAATGCGATCCAGACTGCTCTTCTTTTTTGTTCTATTTGCACCTCTTTGTAGTGCTCAACAAGCAGAACCGGCGCCGGGCCCGGTTCAGACCGCGGCTGCCCCGGTTCGGTCGGACTTTCACATCCGCTATGTGAGCGGCAAAAGCGTGTACATCGACGCCGGGCGCGACGCGGGCCTCGTGGAAGGTACCAAGTTGGTCCTTAAGCAGGACCCGTCAAAGCCGGACGCTGACACAACCAACACCGCAATTGAACCGGGAATCGTCGCCCGGCTTACGGTTGTTGCGGTCGCCTCCACCTCTGCTGTTTGCGAAGTGAACGCCTCGACACGGGATCTCGCTGCGGGCGATGTGGTCTCGCTGCCGGATACCGAGGTCGAGAAGATCGTTGCCAAGAACACGCTCGGGAACACGCGCAAGTATCCGATGGTGATCAGTTTCACCGCGGGCGATCCGCTCGACGAAGAAGTTCGCGAGGCGCTCCCTCGCCCGCCGCTTCCGGAGGTGAACCAGTTGCGCGGCAGAATTGGATTCGATATCAGCACCATTCGCCAGATCGGTCAGGGCGGCGGCACTTCCAACTCCTATGGCATGGTCTTCCGCGCCGATTTCACACGCATGTTCGGAACCCATTGGAATCTCAACGGCTATTGGCGCGGTAACCTGCAAACTAATTCCGCCGCCTCCCAGGCCACGATTCAGGACCTGATCAATCGCACTTATCTGATGAGCCTGACTTATGTGAATCCCGACTCGCATTGGACCGCGGGCGTCGGCCGCCTCTATCTTCCCTATGCCAGCAGCCTGGAGACAATCGATGGCGCTTTCGTTGACAGGCGGTTAACGTCTAACACTGTCGCCGGAATCTTTGCCGGTTCCACGCCCGATCCAACCGCGTGGAACTACAATCCAAACCGCCAGATAGGCGGCCTGTTTTTCAACGTGCATGGCGGCAGCTTTGAACAATTCCACTACACAAGCACCACCGGCGTCGGTCTCGAGATGCTTAGCTGGGCCATTAACCGGCCTTTTGTTTTCACCGAGAATGACTTCTCCTACAAACGCTACTTTTCCGTCTATCACTCGATGCAGATCGACAGCCCGACCGCAAATCCCGGGACCGCTGCAGTCTCTCCAGGCCTGGGCCAGAGCCTGCTTTCGCTGCGTATCCAGGTTCATCCGCGCGTCGCCCTCGACCTCACCGACACTTACTTTCGCGATGTACCGACTTACGACGCGGGCCTGGTCGGAACTGGGCTCCTGGATAAGTATCTGTATCAAGGAATCAACGGAGGCGCCAGGATCCAGTTCCCGCGCCATATAACTGGCTATTTCAGTCTGGGCAGCAGCAACGATTCCACCGACCCCAAGAGTTCATTGAACAAGCTCTTTGGTGCATCGATGTCGAATATCTGGAAGACCGGCTTGACCGCCGATGCGCGCTACTCGATCTTCGACAGTGCCTTCGCCTCCGGGAAATACACTACCGCTACTCTTTCCAGAGATCTGACCGATAACCTGCGTTTCAACGCACAGGTCGGGCGCTACGCGTACAACTCATCCGTGGCCTCGAACAGTAGTTCCAACTTCCTCAACTTTCTCGTCGACTGCAACCTGGGCGCAAAGCTCTTTCTTGAGAGCATGTTCACGGTTCAGCGTGGAGGCACGTTGAACTACGACCAATGGACAACCACCCTCGGTTACAGGTTCGACAACCGCAAGTCATCAAGGAGAGTGGAAAATGCGAATCGCCCATAAGTATCGGTGGATCCTCTCAGGGCTTCTCTTTGTGTCGCTGCCAACCGTGGTCATCGGCGAGTCCGCGCCCACTTCCACCGCCATTGACCAGGCACAGCGCCAGATTACCGCATATCTTGACAAACTCGCCGACCTGCATTGCACTGAGTCCGTTACCCAGCAGAAGCTCGCCGGCAATGGGCATGTGGAAGCCACTGAACGCGCCAGTTACGACTATCTGATCATGATGAGTGGCAGCGGAGAGCAGTTTCAATTGAACGAGTCGCGGGTTGAACCCGCTGCCACCCGTGACAAGCACCCTCAACTGCCTATGCTGATCACCAATGGCGCGGCGACCGTCCTTCTCGTCTTTCATCCTTATTACCGCAATAGCTTCACGTTCGAGGCAGGCAATGAGGAAACCGTGAACGGCCGTCCCGCAATCCCGGTTCACTTCGCTCATATCTCGGGACGCCGCACTCCAGTGGCGCTGGCGCTGCGCGGCCGCGACTACCCACTCGAATTGCAGGGCACTGCTTGGCTCGATAGTCAATCGGGTGAAGTCGTGAAGGTGGAAGCAAGCCTTCTTCACGACATGAGCGATGTGGGCCTGAGTTCGCTCAACATTCATGTCGAATACAAGTCCGGCAATCCGAACAAGGAGGTCGGAACCTTGACTCTCCCTGCATTGGCGGTCGTCGACGTGACCACGCCGCGCCAGCACTGGCGCAATACACATGTCTTCGATAATTACAGGGGATTCTCGACCGACGCGGAACAGGATCCGAATGTGAAGATTCATGCCGCCATCACCAACCCCGATGGTTCCCCAATTGCAAGCGCTGCCCCTGCCGGCGCCAAGGAGATGCAATGAGTACAACTACGCTCAACAGCGGCCCGCTGGGCGCAAAGGCCGCCGCAAAGCGTGCCAAGGAGTTTGGCCATAAAGTCCGCGTCGTGATTGCGGCTGCGGCCGCATTCTTGCTCGTTGCGGCGATCGGCATTTACGGGGCCAACTACTATACCCTTCCCCTTCTTGAACGTCCCTATTCGGATAAGTACGGACTCTTGAAACCCGGCGGAACTATCGGGCTCAAGTTGGGCATCTTCGGCACTTTTCTATTCTTCGTCATCTTCCTTTATGCTTTCCGGAAGATCATCCCCTGGCTTGGCCGTTATGGCACCGCAAGGCATTGGATGGATTTCCATGTGATTTGCGGCGTGACCGCGCCCATCCTGATTGCTTACCACGCCTCTTTCAAGTTCAGAGGGATAGCCGGCGTTGCATTCTGGATCATGGTATTGGTTGCGATAAGCGGATTCATCGGGCGCTATCTCTACGCACAGATCCCGCGATCGCGGACCGCTGCCGAGATCTCTCTCACCGAGTTGCATCAAGGCGAACAGGAGCTCGCCGACGCGTTGCTGGGACAGGCTCTTTACTCCCAGGAACAATTGAGCCGGGCGCTCCATGTGCCGTCTCCCGAGCACATCCGGCAGATCGGCGCCCTGCGCGCGGTCGGCGAAATGATTGTCCTGGATTTCGAGCTTCCGTTCCGGGTCGCCGGTTTGCGCCGCGCATCGTCCGGCTTTGGCACAAAACTTCTCACATTGGGCGGATTGTTCTCCAGCGGGAAAACGGAGATCGAGCATATCGTTCGCCTGGTCAGGCAAAAACGCTCTCTCTCCAAGAGAGTTCTCTTTCTTGACCAGTCGCAAAAACTGCTTCATCTTTGGCATGTTATTCATCGGCCCTTCAGTTACGCATTTGCCGTACTCGCTATTCTTCATATAGTTGTTGTCTTAGGGCTCGGCTTCGGCAGCATGGGGTTCCGCTAAGAATGGATACACTATTGACCTGGTTGATTGGCGGCGGCATATTGGGATTTTTCCTGATTCGCTACTGGCGCGCTCATAAACGCCAGGAGGCTGAGTCTCACGCCGCCAAGGAGCGCGGGGCGCTCTTTTCCGAAGGACCGAAAGCGCAGCATCCGAGGATCCATGACGATTTATGTATCGGGTGCGGCGCATGTGTCTCCGTGTGCCCCGAGGGCGATGTGCTGGGCCTGATAGGCGGCAAGGCTTCCATCATCAACGGGCACAAATGTATTGGCCACGGGCTTTGCGCTGAAGAGTGCCCGGTCGGCGCAATCACCATGGTCATGGCCAAGCCCAGCGCCGGAGCCGACGTTCCGGTCATCAGCGAAGAATACGAATCCAGTGTCAAAAACCTGTTCATCGTGGGCGAGTTGGGCGGACTGGCTCTCATCAAGAATGCCGTCAACCAGGGCCGCGACTGCATGGACGTACTCGCTCAACGTTTAGCCGAATCGTCCAATGGCCACGCCGAAAAGGCCGATTGGGATGTGGTGATTGTGGGGGCGGGACCTGCCGGCATCAGCGCCTCGCTCAGAGCCTCCGAGCGCGGCCTCAAAGCGGTCACGCTCGAACGCGAATTGGTTGGTGGAACGGTTTCAAAATACCCCCGGCAGAAACTGGTAATGACCAGCCCTGTCGAGTTTCCGTTGCATGGAAAATTCAACAAGACAACCCTCTCCAAAGAGGACTTGCTGGCCTTCTGGGAAAAGATCATGGCGCGGACCGACTTGAACATCCACACCGGTGAGCCCGTCGAGTCGGTTCTCAAACAGGAAGATGGCCTCTTCGCCGTCCGCACTGCCCAGGGAGAGTACAAGTCGCGCGCGGCCGTACTCGCCCTTGGCCGCGCCGGGACTCCGCGTAAACTGGGCGTGAAGGGCGAAGAGCTCCCTCACGTCCTCTACCGGCTCATTGAGGCGGATCATTACACCAACAACCACATCCTTATCGTCGGCGGCGGCGATAGCGCGGTCGAGGCTGCGATGGGGCTTGCGCATCAGGCGGGCAACAAGGTGACTCTCTCTTATCGCAAGACTGAATTCAGCCGGCTCAAGGATCGCAATTCCAAGCGAATCCAGGAGTACATCGCTTCGAAAAAACTCGATGTCTTGTTCAACTCCATGCCGACGGAATTCCGCGAAGGCAGCCTGTCGATCGAAGTCGACGGCGAGATTCGGGAGCTGCCCAACGATTTTGTATTCATCTTTGCCGGTGGCACTCCGCCGTCCGCATTTCTCAAGGCGGCCGGGGTTGCATTCGGCGACAATACCCTAACTGAACAACTCGCGGCAAAATAACAGGAGTCGTTGATGAACGTCAGATTTCCCCAGATGTCTACTTGTGCCCTCTCTCTCGTTTTGCTCTTCGCCGGTACATTGGCACACGCCGCCGCAATTACCGGCACCGTTACCAACAAGACCGCAAACAAGCCGTCGTCCGGAGACACAGTGGCGCTGGTCGACGTGCAGGCCGGCATGTCCGACGCAGCCACCGCCGCCACCAACTCCGCCGGCCATTACTCTCTCAATGCCCCCGGCATGGGGCCATACCTCATTCGCGTCAACCACCAGGGCGGAACCTACTTCATCGCCGCGCCGCAAGGCGGAGGCTCCGGAGACGTCAATGTCTACGACGTTTCCGCCAAGGTCGACGGCGTAAGCATCGATGCCGATATGTTGTTGATCGAGGCTGCGGCAGGCACTCTCCGCGTGCACGAGCGATATCTCATCCGCAATACGAGCCTGCCCCCCAAGGCCCAGTACAGCAGCAATACATTCGAGATCGTGATCCCCACGGACGCCGAGTTGGATAGTGCATCGGCCACCCGCCCAGGGGGCCTGGCCACCAACACCCGCCTCATTCCCCTTGCGCAAAAGGGACACTACAGCTTCAACGTTCCCATTCAGCCGGACCAGGGCGAAAAGGAGACGTTGTTCGAGCTCCAATACCACCTTTCCTACAACGGAAAGTACACCCTGACACCGCGTCCGCAAATGCCCGCCGACAATCTCGTAGTCTATGCGGCCAAGGGCATCGAGTTCTCCGCCGCCCAGGGCGCCAGCTTTCAGTCATCGCAGGAAGACCCAAGGGTCCAGACCTACGTGGCAAAAGGCATTCATCCTGGCCAGGCGATCTCCTTCACCCTCTCCGGCGACGGGCAGATGCCTGCCGAAACACAGAGCGCCGGCGCCGGAATGGGCGCGCAGCCAGGCATGGGCGGGGCCGGAGGAGGAGACAACGCCGGCAAGCCGGGCGGAGGAATCGGCGCCCCGATCGATTCTCCCGATCCGCTTACCAAATACAAGTGGTGGATTCTCGGCGCGCTTACCTTGCTCTTGATCGCCGGTGCGGGCTTCTTCTTGCGCAAGAGAAACGAGGGCCTGGCGGGAACCCCGACGCACGCCGAAGAAGTCGCACTCGAACCCAGGACCGTGCCGGCATTCACGCGCACGGCCGCATCTGCAGTGGCATCGCAGGCTCCGCTCGCTTCCGCGCCCGCAGCCGGCAATGCGGTTCTGCTCAATGTCCTCAAAGAAGAGCTCTTCGCCATCGAGAGCGAAAGGATCTCCGGCACAATATCGGAAAAAGATTATGCCGACATCAAAACCGGCCTGGAGGCGGTTCTGAAGCGCGCGCTGTTCAGAAAATAATCTGCCGGCACGCGGCTTCCTTCTTGAAGCCTATCCGCGAATTGGCAGCACCGCCTCCAGGTCGGTCGCCGCGGCGACTGGGTCTCCAGACCCACAGGCGACGTCTGGAGGCGTGGACGACGCCGGTACAGCCGGTCTGGGGACCGGTGCTACATTCTTTTCTCTGTTTACGGATAAGCCCTTACTGCTGCGGAAGCACCAGAACCTCGACGCCGCTCGCCGCGTCCTTCTGATGGAATACCTGCTCCGTTGCCTTCAGGAACTCCTCCGGCTTGGCGTAGGGAATATCCGTAAACGTCTGCGAGTTACGATCCGTCAGCGGGAACCACGAGCTCTCCACCTGCACCATAATGCGATGGCCGCGGCGGAATGTGTGAAAGAGATCGGGCATCGTGAAATCGATGTCCGTCTCTTTGCCCGGCGTTAGCGGCTCCGGCTTCTCCCAGCTCTTGCGGAATTTGGCCCGGAAAGGCTCGCCGCGCAGCAACTGCTGGTAGCCGCCCATATGCACCGGCGGCGCATCGAGAATACGCTTGTTGCCGGTCTCCGGATTATCAGGCTCGCGATAGTCCTCCGGATAAACGTCGATCAGCTTCACGTCAAAGTCGGAGTCCGTGCCCGTGCTGGCCACTTTCAAATGCGGTGAGATGGGGCCGGCAATGGTTACATCTTCCGTCAGCGGCTCCGTCTCGTACACCAGAACGTCGGGCCGGTAGCTCGCGAAACGCTGGTCGTCCACCATGTAGCGCTGTGGCACGGCATCGGTTGTGTAACCCACAAACGGCACCGGATGGTTGGGGTCGCTTACATACTCGTCTTCGCTCTTGCTTTCCTCGGGCGCATCGAAGCTCAGCTTGCCGCCCGCATGAAAGTAAAGTGTCTTTGCCGAAGCTGCCTTGGGCGGCCACGCGTCGAATCGCCGCCACACGTTCGTTCCGGTCTCAAACACCACGGCCTTTGCCTGCGCCGCGCCCTTGCCCTTCAGGTAATGCTCGAAAAATGGAAACTGAATCTCGGCTCGGAAATATGCCGCCGTCTTGGCATTGAACTGCACATCGCCCAGGTGACTCCCGTCGCTCCGCGCCCAGCCGCCGTGAACCCACGGCCCCTCGACCAGCGTCGCCGGCGTCTCTTTGTTGAACTTGTCGATCGCGTAGAAAGTCCGGTAAGGTCCTTCCAGATCCTCTGCGTCGTACCAACCCCCCACCACAAGCACGGCGCAATGCACATTCTTCATGTGCTGCGAAAGGTCGCGCGCCTTCCAGTAATCGTCGTAGGTGTCGTGCTTGAACTGGTCGTTGAACAGCCAGTTCGAGCCCTTCAGATACCGCGCGTCGAGGTTGGCCACATTGCCCGCGTCCAGATAGAACTGGTAATGGTCCGGTGTGCCGTAGTCGAAGGCGATCGAAGGACCGGGGCCCACCGGGTTCTTCTGCGGACGAAACGACGCATAAAATCCGAAGTTGGCCGCCAGCATAAACGCTCCGCCGTGGTACGCGTCATCGCCCAGAAACAGGTCCGTCATCGGTGCCTGCGGGCTGGCCGCCACCAGCGCCGGATGCGAGTCGATCATCGAAGCCGACGTATAGAACCCCGGATACGAAATGCCCCAGATGCCCACTTTCCCGTTGTTGTTGGCCACGTGCTTGAGTAGGAATTCAATGGTGTCGTAGGTGTCGGATGCGTCGTCCACATCCTGCGGCGATTTCTTCTCGTCGATATGCGGCCGCATCTCCACAAAATCGCCCTCGCTCATCCAGCGCCCGCGCACATCCTGGTAGACAAAGATGTAGCCGCCCTTCTCGAACTCGTCAGAAGGCCCAAGGCGCGCCGGATACTGATCCTCCCCGTACGGACCGACGCTATATGGTGTGCGATCCATAAGAAACGGATAGGGGCCGCCCGCCGCGTCCTTGGGCACATAGACCGCCGTGAACAGTCGCTTCCCGTCCCGCATCGGAATACGGTATTCGTACTTCGTGTAATGTGCGCGGACGTAGTCTTCGGCAGGCGTGGTGGGCGCGGGTTGCTGGGCACAGACACCCGAAAACCCGAACGAAAACACTGCAAGTACGGCAGGCGCAATACGGCACAGCTTGGGCATTGGAAGCTAAAGTCTCCTGACATTCCAGACTACCCCAGCCGGGCTGGCCATGGGTCGCCCTCCCTGTTCCAGGTGCCCTTGTTTTTGTTGCATCTGGCCCACCCGGGGGCAACCCCTCCAGCCCTCCTGTTGAAAACGGAATTTTTCCTCTGCCCTACCGGGCCGGACAGGTTTACCCTATCTAAAAGAGACAACGAGCAGCCGCCAGCGCCTCCGTACGCCGGGACTGTACCTTTCCGCAAGAACCAAGAAAGAGGAGATCCATGTCTACTGAGTACCGCAATTTCCTTGCTCTCTCCTATGAAGAGCTGGAAGAGCTTAACCTGGCAGCCAAGGCCGATCGCGCCAGCCGCACCGCGGCCGACGAGGTTCGCGAGAAGCGCCTGAAATACCTGACCGACGAAAAGCGGATCAAGGCTGTCACCGTGCTGTTCTCTGACCTTGAGGGACGGCTTCACCTGCTCGACTACGACAAGAAGTTCCTGCTCGGCGCCTACGAAAACCTCACCTTCGACGGCTCCTCCATCCGTGGCTTTACCGCCCAAAAGGAAAGCGATCTTCGCCTCGGCATCGACTGGAGCGCCTTCTACTGGGTCCCGGCCGACGTCTTCGGCACCGGCAAGGTCCTCGTCTTCGGCAACGTCATCGACAAGGACGGAACCGCCTACTCCGGCGACTTGCGCGGCGTGCTCAAGGGCTATGCCGACAAGCTTTACGCGGAAAAGGGCTACACCCTGAACGCGGCCACCGAGATCGAGGGCTTCCTGTTCGCCGGCAAGGACGCCGAGCAGCTCTACCACCAGACCGGCAAGTTCGAGTTCATCAGCTCCGGCGGATACTATCATTCGCTGCCCCTCGATCCCCTGCGCCAGTTCATTGACACTTCCGCCGAAGTGCAGCGCGCCATGGGCTTCCAGAACGAAAAGGACCACCCCGAAGTCGCGCCCAGCCAGTACGAGATCAACTACAGCTACGCCGAGGTGGTGGGCGCCGCCGATCAGATTCAGCTCTACAAGCTGCTCACCCGCCAGATCGCCAACAACATGGGCTTCACCGCCTGCTATCTGCCCAAGCCCGTCGTCGGCGTCAACGGCAGCGGCATGCACACCAACGTCTCCGTCTCCAAGGGCAAGACCAACCTCTTCTGGGACGAGAAGGGCGAGGAGCAGCTCTCCAAGTTCGGCTGGAGCTTCCTCGACCGCATCCTGAGCAGTGCGCTCGATCTTTGCCTCATCTTCAACTCCAGCGTCAATGCCTATCGCCGTCTCGACCCGCACTTCGAAGCGCCCAACCAGATTCGCGCCTCGGCCGTCGATCGCGGCGCCATGGTCCGCGTGCCCATCGGCAACCACCGCTCCATGCGCACCGAAGTTCGTGCCGTAGCCCCCGACGCCAACCCCTACCTGTCGCTCTACGGCATCTTCAAGACCGGCATCGACGGGGCCATCGCCAAGCAGAAGAATCTCCGCGCCGGCGGCCGTTATCTTCCCGACAATATCCAGCAGGCCATCGACGATTTCAAGGACTCCAAGTGGATCGGCGAGATCCTGGGCGCTGACGTCCAGGGCCGCTATGCCGACCTCAAGCAAGCCGTCGCCAACCGCTCTCCCCGCGAACTCGGCTCCATCGTCAAAGGCTCCGAAGTCCAGTTCCACCACGCCGTCTACAACCAGTCCCTCTGGAATTTGTTCTAGACCGAACTGCAACCGGCTGCCCCGGCCAACAAATCGAAGCCCAGTGCCCCATCCATCGAGCGCCTTTTGCTCGATGGGTGGGAGACCACAAAGGCAAACCGTCGACCATCGGGCATTTCCACTTTCCATCTTGTTTCAATCAGAGCGAACTGCGATATTTAACAGCGGCGCGTCCCGACAAAGGCCGCGCCGCTTTTGTCTCCCGTTAGGGAGAACACGAGAGGAGCCCCGGGTGAAGTCCGCTTTAGCGGACGAAACCCGGGCGTCGCATCCCACCCACCTCTTAGCCCCGGAGGGGCGACCGAGCCTCAAACAGACTAGATCGCGAGCGGGAACCACCTTTGCGACGATGGAGTCCTTTCCTGTACGATTCGTAATCAATCCACGAAGGCAATGAAATCCATGACCAAAGTTTCAGTCAAAGGCATCTTGGCCGGCGGCATTACGGATGTCGGGCTAACAATGATTCTGGGGATGCCGCTCGCTATCTATGCAACGTTGGAAGTGGCCCTTGCACATACCCCAAAGGACCATATGCATTCCGCTGTGGCGGCAATCATGCATCGGCCGGCGATTTTTGCGACCGGGATGTTGATTGGATTCGGCTGCTCGGTTCTTGGCGGATATGTTGCGGCTCGCTTGGCAAAGCATGATGAATTACTGAACGGCTGTCTATCCGCTTTTCTTTGCGTTGCCAGCGGAATTTGGGTAGCTACCACACATCAGAACTCCGATCCAATCTGGCAGCAGATCATCGAATTGGTAGCGAGCCCGATTCTTGGTCTCTTGGGCGGCTACCTGCGCTTAAGGCAAAAGCGGCCTGCTTCGCTCCCTGCTTAAGCACTTCAAGACCAATCTCGAATCTGCGCATCCCCATTTCCTGATACCCCCCTTACGCCCGATATGTTAAAAGCTAAGGTACGGGGTACAGGCAAGTTGGGCAGCAAAGCCGGACCGGAACGGTCGTCATCGACCCTCCCCAAGGCAGCCGTCCCTTCTCCAGCCACCCCTGAATCTGCACCAAGGAAAGCCCTTTCAAGACCCATGAGCGCCGGCCACTCAGTCGAATTGGAGACCCTTTTCGGAGACTATCCCCTCGACCACGCATACGACGAAATGCGTGAGCCCAACGGTGACTTGCGCCCCCACTACCGCGCCCTCGCGGAAACCCTGGCCAGCCTGCCCCCCGAAGAGCTCCAGCGCCGCAAGCAGTCTGCCGACGTCTCCTTCCTCACCCAGGGCATCACCTTCACGGTTTACGGCCGCGACGAAGGCACCGAGCGCATCTTCCCCTACGACCTCCTCCCCCGCCTCATCACCTCGCCGGAGTGGGACCGCATCGAGCGCGGACTCACCCAGCGCATCACCGCTCTCAACCTCTTCCTCCGCGACGTCTACTCCGACGCCAAAATCCTGGCCGACCGCATCGTCCCCCGCGATCTGGTCTACAGTTGCAAGCACTACCGCCGCCAGATGCGCGGCCTCCAGGTCCCCCGCAACGTCTACATCGCCGTGGTCGGCTCCGACCTGCTCCGCCTCTCGACCGGCGAGTTCGTCGTCCTCGAAGACAACCTGCGCGTCCCCTCCGGCGTCAGCTACATGCTCACCAACCGCCGCGTCATGAAGCGTACCTTCCCGCAGCTCTTCCAGAGCTATGGCGTGCGCCCCATCGAGCACTACGCGCAACTGCTGTTGGCCACGCTCCGCTCGCTCGCCCCCGAAGGCCGCCCCGAGCCCAACATCGTCCTGCTCACCCCCGGCGTCTTCAACTCCGCCTACTTCGAGCACACCTACCTTGCCCGCCAGATGGGCATCGACCTCGTCGAAGGCCGCGACCTCGTCACCCACGACAACGTCGTCTACATGCGCACCACCGACGGCCTCAAGCGCGTCGACGTCGTCTACCGCCGCGTCGACGACGACTTCAGCGACCCGCTCGTCTTCCGCGGCGACTCGGCCCTCGGCTGTTCGGGCCTCTTCAACGCCTATCGCGCCGGCAACGTCACCGTCACCAACGCCTTCGGCACTGGCCTCGCCGACGACAAGGCCGTCTACGCCTACGTCCCGCGCATGATCCGCTACTATCTCGACGAAGATCCCATCCTCCCCAACGTCGAAACCTATCTGCTCTCCGAAGACAACCAGCGCCAGCACGTCCTCGCCAATCTCGACAAGCTCGTCGTCAAGGCCGTCGGCGAGAGTGGCGGCTACGGCATGTTGATCGGCCCCCACTCCACCGCCCTGCAGCGCGAAGAGTTCGCCCGTCAGATCGAAGCCAATCCGCGCAACTACATCGCCCAGCCCACGCTCGATTTTTCCCGCGCTCCCTGCCTCATCGGCAACCGTCTCGAGCCGCGCCACGTGGACCTGCGCCCCTACGTTCTATTCGGAGACAAAGTCAACATCGTCCCCGGAGGCCTGACCCGCGTAGCCCTTGAAAAAGGCTCGCTCGTCGTCAACTCCTCCCAGGGCGGCGGAAGCAAGGATACATGGGTCCTCGAATAGCACCACCGCTTTTTTGTCGAATCGGATTCGGAGAGCACCAGTTCCAGCGTGCAGGGTACGGGCTTTAGCCCGTACATCCAACCACAACAAACCAGCGGGCTTTAGCCCCCGAGGGAATGCCAATCGAACTATTGATTGCCAAGTTTTGTTTCAGAGCACTACTTTCGACCTCGCTGAAGAAGCCCATTTGCATCTCTGTTTTGAAGGGGCACCGCTTCAGCCGTGCCAAAAGAAGGTCAAAAAAGAAGATGGGGCTTTAGCCCCAGGGCTATTGAACCCCGTTGCTCGCGGAAAAACTGAGAACTGTGAACTGAGAACTGTGAACTGTGAACTGTGAACTGAAAACTGTGAACTAAGAACTGAGAACTGACCATGGCATCCGCAACACTGAACTTCAAACAGCGGGAGAGTGCGACCATGCTTTCACGCGTAGCCGACAGTCTCTACTGGATGAGCCGCTACCTCGAGCGCGCCGAGAACACCGTGCGCCAACTCGACGTCACCATGGGCCTGATGCTCGACACCGGCGGCGCCAACGTCGAAACCCGCTGGCAACGCCTCCTGGCCGCCCTGGGCAAACCAGCCGCCATGGAGTGGAACGGCGATCTGCAATCGATGGCTCAGAAGCTGGTCTTCGACAATCTCAGTCCCGCATCGGTCACGTTTTGCATCAACGGCGCCCGAGAGAACGCCCGTCAGGCCCGCGAGGAGATCTCCTCCGAACAGTGGCAGCGCCTCAACCGCCTCTTTCACCACATGCACTCGCCCCATGCGCAATCCCAGTTCGACTCCAACATCAACGATTTGCTCGCCACCGTGGTCGACGGAATCCACCTGTTCAAAGGTGTAAGCGACACCACGATGATTCATGGCCAGGGATGGCAGTTCATCCGTCTCGGACGCTATCTCGAGCGCGCCTACGCCACTGCCACCATGCTCGAGGTCCACCAGGCGGATCTGTTCAATCCGCAGGAGCGCGAATCCACCGGCTATCAGTATCTCGAACTCGTCGGCCTGCTCCGCTGCTGCACATCCTTCGAGGCCTATTGCCAGGTCTACACTGCCGACGTTGTCCCAGATCGGATTATCGAGTTCCTCCTCCTCAACCGTGACTTTCCTCATGCCATCCGTTACTGCGTTGACGGAATCCGCGACGCCATCGACTCCATCCAGCACACCGGCGGCCGCCGCGCTCCGGACCAGCTCACAGCGGGCATCGGCCGCCTTCACGCCATGCTCGGCTACACCACCATTTCCGAGATTCTCACCGGCGACACCGCCGCTTTTCTCCACAACATCCGCGAACAGTGCCTCCGCATTCACGAGCTCATCTACCGCTACTACGTCCACTACTCCATCCAATCCGCCCTGGCGGTTTGAACTCCAACCACTAACCACTAATCACTAACCACTAATCACTGACCTATGAACTTCTACTCAATCCGCCATCTGACCCGCTTCCGCTACTCGCAGCCCATCAGCGAGAGCATCATGGAGACGCGCATGAACCCGCGCTCCGACTCCAGCCAGCACTGCCTCAACTTTTCGCTCTCCGTCAGTCCGCGCTGCCGCGTCTTCACCTATCGCGACCACCTGGGCAACAACGTCCACCACTTCGACATTCCCGGCGAGCACAATCAGCTCGTCATCGTCGCCGAGTCCATCGTCGAGCAGCAACCCTCACCCGACGTGCCCGGCTTCCTCGCCCCCGACGCCTGGGCCGCACTCGACGATCTCATCGACTCCGGCGACTACTGGGAGATGCTGCTCCCCTCCACCTTCGCCGTCGAAACCCCGGCAGTCACGCTGCTCGCCCAGCAGATGGGCGTCACCCGCCGCGACGATCCGCTCATGCTGGTGCAGGAACTCAACCAGCGGCTCTTCAATTATTTCGAATACGTGCCCAGCCACACCCGCGTCGACTCACCCATCGATGAAGCCATCGTCAGCGGCAAGGGCGTCTGCCAGGACTTCGCCCACACTATGATCGCCCTGCTCCGCCATGTGCGCATTCCGGCCCGCTATGTCTCCGGCTATCTCTACCGCAGCCGCGAAGACCACGACCGCTCCACTCCCGACGCCACCCACGCCTGGGTCGAGGCGCTCATGCCCCATCTCGGCTGGGTCGGCTTCGATCCCACCAATAACCTCGTCGCCCACCATCGCCACCTGCGCACCGCTGTCGGCCGCGACTACGCCGATGTGCCGCCCACGCACGGCATCTTCCGCGGCCGCACCGACAGCGAACTCTACGTCGCCGTGCAAGTCGAAGCCAGTGAAACCGCACCAGCATTAGACCGCAAGCTCCCCATCCCCGAAGACTGGAGCGTATTAGTCGAGCGCGCCCAGCAGCCCCCCGAAGCCCCCATCCCCTTCATCGACCTCCAGCAAATGCAGCAGCAACAGCAATGAAGCAGGGATCAGGGATCAGGGAAGGAGCGTATCGCAAGAATCCGCTTTGTAACAGGGCACGAGTTTACTCGTGCCGAAAGAGGCCAGCAAAGGCATTGGGCTTTACTGGCTGCGGAAAGCTCCTGCTTGGCGCAAAACCTGATGGCCTTGTAACAGGGCACGACTTGAGTCGGGCCGAAAATGCCGCTAAAAATGGGCGTGGGCTTTAGCCCATGAAGGAATGTGAACTCATCTCTCCCGTAACAATCCTGAAACCTGTCGAGGAAAAATGCCGTAGAATCGAAGCGGAGATGCAATCAAAATGAAGGAAATCGTCTTTGAAGTTGCACAGGAAGCTGACGGCGGATTCACCGCCGAAGCTCTGGGCGAAAGCATCTTTACTGAAGCCGATAGTTGGGACGAGTTGAGAGCTAACGTGAAAGAGGCCGTTCAGGCCTTCTACTTCGACACCGTTCCGCCCGCTTCGATCCGTCTGCGCCTGGTTCGCGACGAGGTGCTGGCGGTCGCATGAGACTGCCGCGCGATCTGAGTGGACAATCGGTCGTCAAGCACCTCTCGAAGCGCTGGCGATATCGGCAGGTCCATCAAGTTGGCAGTCACATCATCCTGCAAACTGATCTGCCCTCATCTCACCGCATCGCAATCCCCGCGCACAACCCACTGAGAATCGGAACGCTCAACGCCATCCTCGCTTCTGTCGCCGCACACAAGAATGTAACCAAAGAAGAGATTCTCAAAGAAATTTGACAGCTTCCCACGTCTCAAAATCGCAACCTGGGGCACCGACAATGGGACGCGTTGACAACATGTAAGTTACAGATTCTACAATGCCCTAGATCGCCAAGAACTCCATAAGCACCACAGCAGTAGCACAAATTAGCACAAAGCCTTTCGAGCGAGTCTTCGGCAGGTCACTCAGTTTGCAGGTCCTTCGGCCCGTCCATCCCGAATCAATCCACTCGAAGAGGTGGGTGCCAACAAACTCCAAATGCCCGGATAGGCGATGGTACAACCGCGACTTCGGATGCGCTGTAAGACTCGGCGTTTATATACTTGGTTCAGTCGTCGCACCCTGAAAGTGACCTGCAATGAGGACGCCCTCTGTAGTTCGTCTCGTTTTAACCACCATTCTGTTTTCTCAGGCTCGGGCCGTCATCTTCGGACAATCCACGCCTAGCGAACCTCTCACCGTGGGAATCTGTGAACTACTTAACGAACCATCCCGCTTCGCTGGAAATCTCGTAAAATTCCGTTCTGAATTCATCTCCCGGTTCGAGTGGGAGGGCGTCGTCGATGAAAGCTGTTCAGCGAAGATTCAGGTCGGCGGCTTTCACGTGTACGACGAATTGAAGCCCGAGCAAGGTGACTTTGCTTTCACGAAGTTGAGTGATGACAACACACGCCCTGAGCAATTGAAGTGGAGGCCGATTGCACCTCCGTTCCCTGTCGATTTCAAGCCCGACGAAAACTACCGAAGGTTCCGGCAGTACGCCGATGCGAAATTCAAATGGCCGGATGGCGGTGTTTGCCATGACTGTCCCTTGTATCGAATTGAAGTGACGGCCATCGCACGCTTCGATTATTTCGAGACACAGACCGTCTCCGTCAGAGCGAACCCGCAAACCAAGGCGTTTAGCTATTCATCCGGCGATGATGCGAATGCTCCGTTCTTGCGCCTTGTCCTTCAATCCATAGTCGAAGTGTCCGCTTCGCCAATTAGTCCCTCCAGCTATTCCATTCGAAAGCGTCGAGACCTGACACTCGAAGAAGCAGACGCTTTGGTTACGGCATTCTTCAAGGACCGTGGCTCCACGAAGCTCCGCGGTTTCGAACTGGATAAATTCTCCGACCCGTATTACCCGGAGTATCAATTCTTCCAAGGTATTTTCGACAATCCCGGTGGCAGCGTTAATCTTGGGCATTACGCCGTTGATCGAAAGACGGGAGAAGTGTGGGACGGTGTGATCTGTTCGCGGGTGGCTTCACCCTCACTCGTGAAGTTACAGGTCGCAATTCGCAACCGGATCGGGCTTACGAGAGAGGATTACCGAAAGGCACGAAGGCCGGGGCCGATGTGCGACGTTGACGAGAAGCCGCCTGTGGAGAAAGCGAAGTAGTCGGCATTCTGAACGGATAATGCGCTACTCGGCAATTACTCCGTGTTAAACGGAGTCGCCGTTGATGGTATAGCACAAAACTAGCACAAATACTTAAGCTTGATTCTCAAGTAGCTCATTTCATTGCACTTGGGGCGCATTGGCAACGTGGGGCACCCACAATTGGGCGGATGGAGGCGCGGATGCCCCTGGTCCCTCGCATTTGGGGACCAGGGATTGAAAAGCTGCACCACAAACTGAAAGCTGATAGCTGACGGCTGACAGCTAGCCTTTAACCACCTCGGCCGCAATCTTCCGCAACTCCGGCAACACCCTCCCCAGCGCCACCGGCTTCGCATCCCGGGTTCCCAACCCAAAATAAACATCCCGATACAACCGGTAAAGCCGCTCATAAACCGCCGCGGCCTTCGCGTCCGGCTCGACCGTCCGCAGCGGCAAACACACCGCCGCCTGCGCCTCTTCAATCGTCTTGTACGCCCCCGCCGCCAGCAGCGCAAAAATCCCCGACCCCAGGCTCGTCGGAACCCCCTTCGGCACCAGCACCGGCTTGTTCAACACATTGGCATACACCTTGTTCAGCACTTCGCTCTTTTGTGGAATTCCACCCGCATTGATCACCCGATCGATCCGCACCCCATGCTCCGCCATCCGCTCCAGAATGATCCGCGTATGAAACGCCGTTCCCTCGATCGCCGCGAACAACTCATCTTGCGCCGTGTGCACCAGGTTCCATCCCAGCGCCACGCCGCCCAGCTCCGGATTCACCAGCACCGTGCGATCGCCGTTGTCCCAGCTCAACCGCAGCAGTCCAGTCTGCCCGGCCTTGTACGCCTCCAACCCTTCCGACAAAGCCGCAACGGTAGTGCCGGCCCGCCGAGCGATGGCCTCGAAGATATCGCCCGTCGCCGAAAGCCCCGCCTCAATCCCGATCATCCCCGGATGAATGCTCCCTGGCACCACGCCGCACACGCCCGGCACCAACTCTGCCTTTTCCGCCATCGCCATGATGCACGTCGACGTGCCCACCACATTCACCGCGTCACCCTCGCGGATATTCGATCCAATCGCATCCCAGTGCGCGTCGAACGCCCCCACCGGAATCGGAATTCCCGCCTTCAGTCCCAACTCTGCCGCCCACTTCGGCGAAAGATGTCCCGCAATCTTGTCGCTCGTCTCGTAATCGCCACCCAGCTTCGCGCGCACCCCCGCAAACAGCGGATCGACCGCCACCAGAAACTCCTCCGGCGGCAGCCCGCCCCATTTCGGATTCCACATCCACTTGTGGCCCATCGCGCAGATGCCGCGCTTCAGTTCGCTCACCGTCGTAATGCCGGCCAGCGTAGCCGCCACCATGTCGCAGTGCTCCAGCACCGTCACCATCTTGTCGCGCTTGTCAGGATTGTGCCGCAGCCAGTGCAGCAGCTTTGAGAAGCCCCACTCGTGCGAGTACACCCCGCCGCACCAGTCGATCCCCTCGAACTTCAGCTCATGCGCCTTCTTCGTAATCTCCTCGGCCTCGGCAAAGGCCCTGTGATCGCACCACAGGTAATAGTCGTCCAGCGGTTCGAAGCCCTCGCCCACCGGAACGATGCTCGAGCCCGTCGTGTCCAGAGCAATCGCGGCCACCGCCCCGCCTTCAACGCCGGTGTTCTTCAATACCTCGCGGGTTGCCGACGCAAGTGCCGTCATGTGGTCGGCGTGCGACTGGGTTGCAAAGTTCGGGTCCTCGCGGCGTCGGTGCAGCGAATACGACGCCGACGCCGTCCCGATCGGGCCCTTCTTGCTGTCAACAAGGGTTACGCGAACACTCAGTGTGCCGAAGTCGACACCCGCCACAATCGTCATTGAAACTCTACCTCCGGTAAACGCTTTCTTTGCCGCAAATAGACTACACCATTCCTCTCCCGCGCGTCTTGAACACCCCGCGCCGCAAGCCTGTGTCACCTGGTCCGGCCCAACCTTTCTTCCCCGCGGAAGAATCTTCTTCCGAATTTCCCTTCACTCCGGCAAAATCAGTTAAGCGTGCAGGCGCCCATCGTCGGAATCCAGGGCGCTCTCGCCGCCATGAAATTCCTGCTCGTATCCTATGAAGCGTCACGTGCTCATCTTCGGGTTGGTCGGCGGGGTCTTTGTGACCCTGCTCAAGCTGATCGAGTACCGGTTCCTCGTCATCGAACACTCCTTCGAGATCTACGGCGGGCTGATCGCGTTGACGTTTGCGGCGCTGGGAATCTGGCTCGGCATCCGGCTGACCGGGCGGCGACAGACTGTGGTCGCGGAGCAGGCCGCGGTCTCGGATGCGATTCCAGACAGCGGCTCCTTCGCCGTGAACGAGCGCAAAAGGGTCGAACTCGGCATCACTCCGCGGGAACTCGAGATCTTGGGGCTCTTGGCGCAGGGCCTCAGCAATCGAGAAATCGCCGGGAAGCTGTTTGTCAGCGAGAACACGGTGAAGACCCATTGCAGCCGGACTTTTGAAAAACTCGGCGCCAGAAGGCGAACCCAGGCGGTGCAGCTTGGCAAGCAGTTCGGTCTTCTGGGCGAGACGGGTCGTCCAAACGGGTGATTTTACGTGTTGGCGGCTAAAATCACCCGAAAGGGTGACGACAAATACCCTGGCGCTCGCGGTAGGTTGACTCCAGGTTACAGTCAGAATTGACGGGAGACACAAATGAAAAAAGTCGTACTGAAATTTGGTCTCATCTCGGGTGTCCTTTCCTCGACGATGATGCTGATCACCCTTCCCTTCGAGGACAAGATAGGCTTCGACCATAGCCTGATCGTTGGCTACACAACGATTGTTGCCTCGTTCCTGCTGGTCTACTTCGGAATCCGGTCCTACCGCAATCACGTAGGAGGCGGAAAAATCAGCTTCGGCCGCGCGTTCGCAGTGGGGATATCCATCACCCTGATCACCTGTGTCTTCTACGTAGTTACGTGGGAAGTGATGTACCACTTCTTCATGCCCGATTACCTGGTGAAGTACAGCGCTCACGTGATCGAGAAAATGCGTGCCGCGGGTGCTTCCGAAGCAGCGATCCAGGCAAAAACCCTTGAGTTGCAGAAATCCACCGCCGCCTACAACAACCCTCTGGTGAATGTGGCCATGACGTTTATCGAGCCGTTTCCGGTGGGGCTGTTGATCACGCTGATCTCCGCTGCCGTGCTGCGCAGGAGGGCCGGCCCGCCGATGGCGACATCGCCGATGCCCGCGTCAAGCTGAGGGCCTGCTGGCATCACCCTGCGGGGATTCTCCGGGTCCCCGTCACTGCTCAACCCAACACCGATCTTCGCATCCTTCGCCGAATACGACAGCCTTGGCTCTACTTCTTTTTCCCCGGCAGCATGCCCATCAGCTTCCCCATCAGGCCGGTCTTGGCCACGGGGACCGCCACTGGCCCCGCAGCCGGGGGCTTGCCCTGCGCCGAAGCGCCCTCTGCCGGCTTCTCCGTCTGCTTTGCCGGTTGCGCCGCCGGACCTTCTTCCTTGCCTGCCGCCGCATTGGCCCCCGCCGCTCCATCCACCACCCTCGCATGGGCAACTGCCGGCGGCGCCGCGCCATCGCTCCCATTCTTCACCAAAATCGAGATCCTCCGGTTCGAAGGATCGTACGGATTGTCCCTCACGCGAAGAAACTGGTCCGCATACCCGCGTATCTGGGTCACCTGATCTGCCCGCACGCCGGCTTGTTGCAGCAACCGCCGCGCGGTGTTGGCGCGGTCTGCCGAGAGCTCCCAATTGCTGTAGTTGGCGTCCGTCGAGTACTGCGTCGCATCGGTGTGGCCCTCAATCAGCAGCGAGTTCGGCAGTGTCTTCAGCTCGCCCGCCAGCAGCGTCAGCAGCATCTGTCCGTTCGCGCTCAGCAGCGGACTCCCGCTCTGGTAAAACGTCCCGTCTTTGCCCTCCAGCAACTCGATCCGCAACCCTTCCGGCGTGATCGTAATCTCAATCTGCTTGGAAAGTTTCTCCAGCTCCTTCTTGGCCTTGATCTCCGCTTCCAGCTTCTCTTTCAGCTTCTTCAATTTATCGCTGGGATCCGTGGTCACCGCCTCGCCGTTCCCGTTCATCGTCGTCCCCAGCAAATTGGCGGTTCCCTTCGGGTCGTTGAAGTATCCGGCCACCGCCACCTTCACCTTCTCGCTCGACCCCATCAGCCATAGCACAATAAAGAGCGACATCATGGCGGTCACAAAATCCGCATAAGCCACCTTCCAGGCGCCGCCGTGATGGCCCCCGTGGCCGCCATTCTTCTTGATGACAATGATCGGTTGAGCCTTCGCTGTCATTGCGCCCTGCTTCTCCACGCGTCCTCGCCGGCCCTACGCCGCGACCGCCGTGTCAACTGCTTCCACCTTGCCCTTGCAGCTCTTCTCCATCTCGTCGAAGCTTGGCCGCACATGCGCGGGAATCGCGCGCCTTCCCATCTCGATCGCGATCATCGGCGCCGATCCCTTCAGAAACGACAGAACAAGCACCCGCAACACATGCAGATACTCGTTGTGCTCATCGGCTGTCTTGCGCATGTTCGAGCTCAGCGGCCCCACCACCCCGTAGCAAAGCAGAATGCCGAGAAATGTCCCCACCAGCGCCGCCGCCACCTTCTCGCCGATCGCCTCCGGCGGCCCGCCCAGCGCGCCCATCGTGATCACCACCCCCAGCACCGCCGCTACAATGCCCAGACCCGGCAGCGCATCCGCCACCGTCGACAGAGCATCGATCGGCTGCATCGCCGCGTGGTGATGCACCTCCATGTCCAGTTCCATCATCTGGTCCATGTCGAACGGCTCCACCCCGCCCGTAATCGCCGTGCGCAGCGTGTCGCACAGAAAGGCCACAGCGTGATGGTCCTTGAGAAAGTCGGGAAAGTTCTTGAAGATCGGACTTTCCTTCGGCTTCTCCACATCCATCTCCACGCACAACAACCCCTCTTTGCGCACCTTGTTCAGAAACTGGTACATCATCTTCAGCGTATTCAGGTAGCGAGCCTTGGTAAACGCGGACCCCTTCGTCACTCCCGCCAGCCCCGCCGCCACGCCTTTGATGATGTGGATCGGATTGGCCACCAGCAGAGTGCCTGTCGCCGCTCCTGCAATGATCAACAGTTCTGCCGGCTGCACAAGCACCGCCATGTGCCCCTTCTCCATCAGAAAGCCGCCGATCACCGCCGCAAAAACCAGGACAATCCCTATGATGGCAAACATTCCCGCTCCCCCGGCGCGGACGTAATGCAGTTGCCGCCCGCATGAATGCTGGATTCCATGGCCTTCTGTGCGCGCTCCAGCAGTTGCGCCAGCCCCTCGTTCTCTGCGTGGCAAGCCTGGGCCGCGCCAATGCTGACGGTCACTGAAATCCGGTCGCCCCACCACCGGAAGTCCGCCGTTCGCGCCAGGCCCGCCAGTATCTGTGCATGAGCCGCCAGCATCTCCGGGGTGCGCTCATGTGAGATCGTCAGAAACTCATTGTCGCCCCACCGCCCCACCTCCTCGGCCGGCCGCAATCCCTGCGCCAGCGCCCGCTCCACCTTTTCGAGCATCGCCTCGCAGGCGCTCGAACCGTGGGACTTCCGCAACTCCTGCGCCTGGTCCACGCCGATCCACAACACGCCAAACGGAACGCCCCCATTCATAAAGTCCGCAAACTCCATCTGCAACCTGTCCTCGATATCCGCCTGGCTCGCCCCTACCGCTTCGATCTCCCCCGTCATCCCATGCGGCAGCGCATCCAGACTCTCCGCGGGATGAAACACCGCTGCCGTCCCGATCCGTTCGCCCAGCCCATTGCGCAAAACCACAACCCGCGTAATCGCTTGCATCTCGTGGCCCAGCTTGTGCCGTGTCCTCACCAGCGCCCCGCCGCTTGTCTGTGGTTCCGCGCCCGGTTCCAATTCGCCATGCAATAGCCGCTCCGGCGCCAGAGGATCGAGCCCCTCGGGAATCGCGTGCCCCAGCATCTCCGCACCCGCATAGCCAGTGATGGACTCCGCAACACGGTTCCAATACACGACCTCGCCCTCCATGCCGAATAGCACGATGCCGGCCGGAAGACTATCCAGTGCGGATTCAAGCAACTCCGTGCGATCTCTCATCCACGCTCCCCCAGGCGTTTCCCTGCTCCGTTCATCGGCGCAAAATAACCCAACTTCATTGCCCCGTGCCGCAATGCGAGTGTTGAAAACTATTCACAATTGAATCCGGAAAAAGGGCGGGCCAAGCGCGGTCAGGAGACCGGCTCCTTGCAGCATTTAAATAGAAGCTGAAGCACCAGATGACGAAGCTGGTAAGACGTCAGCCAGCATCTCAGCGCACACTCCCGCTGACTTGCTGACTCGCTATCCCCGCGTAGCGGGGGCTGACTTGCTGCCTTTTTCCAAACCCGGCAACGTCTCCTGCGCTGGCCGCCTGATTTATATAGAAGCTGTCTCATAACCTGGCTTTGAAAGGGCACGGCTTTAGCCGTGCCGCTAGGGGACAGAAGAACCCCGGGCTTTAGCCCCTGAGGGAATGTCCTGCCGCGCACAAAACCGGTTATGAAGCAGCCTCTAATTAGTAGCTTCTCACCCACTCCAATATCGACCGTACCGCAACTCCGCTCGGTCCTTTGGCGATGTAGGGCCGTGCATCCTCCACCCAGGCCATCCCCGCAATATCGAGATGAATCCACGGCGTCTCCTCGACGAATACCTTCAGAAACTCCGCGGCCGTGCTTGCGCCGCCATACCGCCCGCCGGTGTTCTTGATATCGCCAATATCGCTCTTGATCAACTCGGCATATTCCTCGTCCAACGGCAGCCGCCAGAACTTCTCGCCGGAAATCTCCAGCGCCGACTGAAATTTTCCGTACGTCTCTTCGTCGTTCGAGAACACACCCGCGTTCACCTTGCCCAGCGCTACGCCCACAGCGCCGGTCAGGGTTGCTGCGTCGATCAAGTGCGTCGCGCCCAGTTGCCGCGCATACGCCAGCCCGTCGGCCAGCACCAGCCGCCCCTCCGCATCCGTATTGATAATCTCGATCGTCTTTCCCGACATCGCCGTCTGCACATCGCCCGGCTTCTGCGCCTTGCCGTCCGGCATATTCTCCGCCGCGCACACAATCCCAATCACCCGCACCCTGGGCTTCAGCAGCGCAATCGCCCGCATCGCGCCCAGCATGGCAGCCCCGCCCGCCATGTCGTACTTCATCTTGTCCATATTGTCGGAAGGTTTGATCGAGATCCCGCCCGTATCGAACGTGATCCCCTTGCCCACCAGCCCGAGCACCGGGGTCCCCGCGGACGGGTCTTTGTCCGTGGGGTGAAGCACCGGCCCATCCCCAACTCCCTCCGGCTCGTACCGCACCACAATCAGCGCCGGCGGCTCTTCCGAACCCTGCGACACACTCCAGAACGCGCCCATCTTCAACTCATGCAGCTTCTCGGTCGAGTAGACTTCCGCCTTCAGCCCAACCTCCGCCGCCATCGCCGCCGCGCGCTGGCCCAGAATCGTCGGCGTCAGCTTGTTGCCCGGCTCATTCACCAGCGAACGCGTAAAGTTCTGGCTCTCGCCCACAATCGCGCCCTCGCCGAACGCCGCCTCCACAGCCCGCTTATCCGCCCCCGCCGGCACCGCCAGCATGAAGGCCTGCACGCTCTGATCCTTCCGGTCGCTGCGATACGTGTCCGGGTCGTAGTCGCCCACAAGCGCGCCCTCCACCGCCGCCCTGGCGCTCGCTCCTGCCTCAAGTCTCTCCGCTACCGGCAACGCAAATGCCAGCTCCCGAATTCCCCGCGGCTTCGTAAACCGCACCGCCGTTCCCGCCGCACTCCGCACGCTGTTCGGTGTCGCCTTGGCCAGCTTCCCCACCCCCACGATCAACAACCGTTTCGCCGCCAACCCCGCCGGCGCATGCAACAGCAGAGTCTCGTTCGCCCCGGCCTTGTATTCGCCACTGGCCAGCACCGCCGCCGCGGCAGCCTTCACTGCCGCGTCGTCCGTCAGCAGCACCGGCTCCGGCTTGACATCCGGCCCCTTGCCCGCTTGTGTGTCGGCAGCCAACACCGCAAGCAGTTCGGTTTCAATCCCGGAGAGACTCGCAAAACTCAATTCAGTCCGCATGTTGACCATTATTTCACCGCGACTCACCTGAAACGGTACCCCCGCCTCGCGAGCTCGCCGCTCAACCCACAAGCAAGCTGAAAGCTGATAGCTGAAGGCTGATAGCTACCGCACCCCTACCGCCCCATCCGGTGCTTGCTGGCATTCACCGCCGCCCGCGCCTCCCGGTCCGCCTCGCGCCGCTTTTCCGTCTCCCGCTTGTCCCAGTCCTGCTTGCCCTTGGCCACCGCCAGCTCGCACTTCACCCGCCCATTGCGGAAGTAAAGCCGCGTCGGGATGAGCGTGTGCCCTTTGATCTGCGTCTTCTGGAGTAGCTTGCGAACCTCATCCCGGTGCAGAAGCAGCTTCCGCGTTCGGGTAGCATCGTGGTTGGCAATATTCCCATGGGAATAAGGACCGATATGCACGTTGAGCAGAAACGCCTCGCCGTTCTGAATAAGCCCGTAAGAGTCCTTCAGATTGGCCTGGCCCTCGCGGATCGACTTCACCTCGGTCCCGCGCAGCGCCACCCCGGCCTCGAACTTCTCCAGAAGAAAGTAGTTGTGGCTGGCCGCCCGATTATGTGCCGCATCCCGTTCGCCACTGGCCACAGGGTCGCGCGGCCGCGCCGGCTTTTTGGGGCCGGCCGTGTCCTTGGCGACAATCTCATGGCTGGTTTGGCGCGCCATCGGGGACCATCCTCGAATCTTCATCCTAGCATTGGCGATCCTTTTACCCTCATCCCCACGGGGCTTTGCTAAAATGAGGCATCTTGGGTGGACAAACATCGCCGTTAAGAATTGTGTTATGTTGAGCGTCCGGGGCAGCCAAGGCCGCCCGCAAAGACCCGTTCTCACCGCCGGGTCCTTCAAGACGCCTGGGAGTTCGATGAACCACAGCGCTTCTACTCCGGCCGCACCCGGATCCGCTCTTTCCAGGGGCCTCTTCCGGATTGCGCTCTTTGCCGTTTTGGCATTCTTTAGCCTCGCCGGCGCAGGGCTTCACGCCCAGTCCGCCAATTCACTCTACAAGAGCGGCCAAACCGCAGAGGCTCGCGAAGATTACGACGCCGCCTTCGACTTCTTCCAGAAGGCAAACGCAAAAAATCCCAAGGAAATGGCCTACCGCACCGCCCTCTACCGGGTCCGGGTCTCGGCCTCGGCCATGCACCTCACCAGGGGGCGAAAACTGCTCCAGTCCGGCGACGAACAAGGGGCGCTGGCCGAATTCCTTCATGCCGCCGCCATCGATCCCGGCAATGAAGCCGCCCAGCAGGAGATCGCGCACGTCCGGCAAAAGAACGGCCAGTCGGCGCCAGAAGGCGACGTCGCCCTGCCGCAGCCAGCCGGCGAGCAGCAGGAGATCGACTCCATAAGCCAGCCGGTCGACCTCAGACCGCTCTCCAACGAGCCGCTCACTCTCCACATGACCGAAGACGCCAAGGTCATCTACCAGGCTATTGGAAAGGCTGCCGGCGTCAACGTCCTCTTCGATCCCGACTACAACTCCAAGCGCATCCAGGTCGACCTGAATAACGTCTCCCTGCTCGATGCCTTGCGCATCGTCGGCACCATGTCCGGCACCTTCTGGCGTCCGATCACTTCAAACACACTCTTCGTCGCCCAGAACACCCGCATCAAGCGCACCGAACTCGACGAGCAGGCCGTCCAGACCTTCTACCTCACCAACGCCTGGCAGCAGAACGACCTCAACGAAGTCCAGACCGCCCTGCGCAACCTCCTCACCGGCGCCAAAATCTACGGCGTCACCAGCCAGAACGCCATCGTCATGCGCGGAACCCCGGACGAGCTTCTCCTCGCCCAAAAGCTGATAGACGACCTCGACAAGGCCCGCGCCGAAGTCGTCGTAGATATTGCCGTAATGGAAGTCAGCAAGAATTGGGAGCGGACACTCGGCGTCGCCTGGCCCAGCAGTTTCGGTGTTGCCCTCTCGCCGCCCTCGTCATCGGGCAACACAAGCTGTCCAACCGGCAGCACAAACTGCACGCCTTCCACCGGCACGTCGCTGACGCTCTACAATCTGGCCCATCTCAAGGCCACCGACTTTGCCGTCACCGTCGGCTCAGCCACCCTGAATCTGCTTCTGTCCGACTCGAATACCAAGGTGCTTCAGAGCCCGCGCATCCGCGCCACCGGCGACCAGAAGGCGACCATGAAGATCGGCTCGCGCATCCCCATCGCCACCGGCTCCTATCAGACGGGCGCAGCCACCGCCGTCGTCAGTTCGCTCGTCAACACGCAGTTCCAGTACCAGGACGTCGGCGTCAATATCGAAATGACCCCCACCGTCCACTTCGACCACGATGTAACTCTGAAGATCAAGATCGAGGTCACCTCGCAGAGCGGCTCTGTCACCATCAGCGGCGTCACCGAGCCAATCCTCAGCCAGCGTGTCGTCGACCAGGTCATCCGCCTGCGCGAAGGCGAAGCCAGCATCCTGGGCGGCATCCAAAACAACCAGGAGCAGCAGAACATGACCGGTATCCCCGGCTTGAGTGCGATTCCCATCCTCAAATATGTCTTCGGCTCCAGGGACCACACCATTCAGAACGACGAGATCGTCTTTGTGATCGTGCCCCACATCGTCCGTTCGCAGGAACTGGACCGGGCCAATCTGCGCGCCATCGACACCGGTTCAGGACAGTCCATCGATCTGCGCCATGACGACCTGCGCCATGACGGCCAGGGCGCCGCCGCAAATCCCGCGCTCGCCCCAGCCGTTCGGCCAGCTGCGCTAGAGCGTCCCCAGTTTGGCACCGTGCCCGGCCAGAGCGCGGAAGCCGCGGCGCCCGCTTTAATGGCCCAGATGAGCGCCGCAGCCCAGAGCCCGCTAAGCCCCGCCCCGATGCCTCTCCCCGCTGCCCCGCCGCCCACGCCTCCGTCATTGTCCGGGGCCGGCTTCACACTGACTCCGCCGGCAGGCCCGGTCGCCGCGGGAGCCACCTTCCAGGTTCCGGTCGTTCTCAGCGGGGCCACGGACATCGCCTCGGTACCCCTCCAGCTTCAATACGATCCAGCTAAACTCACACTCGTCAACGTGGCCGCCGGGGATCTGCTGAGCCGGGACGGCCAGGCTGTCGCGCTCGTCCATCGTGACGACGGTCCGGGCAATGTTACGGTCGTCGCCGCCCGTCCCCCTGGCGCGGCTGGCGTGAGCGGATCGGGCATCGTCTGCGTCCTCACGTTTCAGGCCAAGGTGGCTGGGAACTCGGCCCTGACCATGACTCGGGCCGGAGCGGTCAACAGCGCACAGCAGCATGTGCCCGCAACCGCCGGCCATCTCGATCTTGTGGTCAAATAGAAAGCAGAGCGTATGAGTCTCGTCCCCACGATTCCCGCCTCGCTGGTTCAGAAGCCCCTTCAGGCCCGCGGGGTGGCTGAGCGCGGCCTCACGCTGGTCGAGCTCATCGTGACCGTGGCCATTCTCTCCATCCTCGCCTCGGCGGCCGTGCCCATTGCGCGCTTTCAGATCAAGCGCCAGAACGAACGCGAGCTCCGCTACGACCTCTGGATGATGCGCGACGCCATCGACAAATACAAGGACGCCGCCGACAAGGGCGCATTCATGACCAAGGTCGACAGCCAGAACTATCCGCCCGACCTCCAAACCCTGGTCGACGGCGTGGACGTACAAGGCAAGAAGCTTAAGTTTCTCCGCCGCATCCCAAAGGACCCGATGACCGGGAACACTGAATGGGGTTTGCGCTCTATGCAGGACGACCCAACCTCGGACTCCTATGGCGGACAAAGCGTATTCGACGTCTATACAAAGTCCCAGGGAACCGGCCTGGACGGAACAAAGTACTCAACGTGGTAACAACGACTGGCTGATGAATTCGTTCATCTCGGAACTGTTTTGAAAGGGCACGACTTTAGTCGTGCCGAAAGCCGCCTAAAAAGTGCAGGGCTTTAGCCCCTGCGGGAACGAATCACGCGGAGTGAAAAGATCGAGCCGAAAGCTAGAAAGCCGATCGACAGGAAAACAAACCGTGCGCAGATCGAACAAGCAGGACGCAGGTTTCACACTTATCGAGCTGATGATCGTCATGGCCATCATCGGCATTCTGGCCACGCTGGCCATTCCCAGCTACGTCTCCGCCATCAAGCATGCCCGCGAGTCCGTTCTCAAGGAAGACCTCCACGTCCTGCGCGCCGCCATCGACTCCTACACCATGGACAAGCAGAAGGCCCCCCAGGCGCTCGACGACCTCATCACCGACGGCTACCTCAAGGTCATCCCCGAAGACCCCATGACCCACAGCAAAGACACCTGGGTCACCGAAACCTCCGACGCCATGTACTCGATCGACGAGACCGAGCCCGGCATAAGCGATGTCCACTCCGGCTCCGAGGAGAAAGGCTCCGACGGCCAACCCTATTCCTCCTGGTAGAAGAAGCCCATGTGCTTTCGCCCAAGGAGCTAGCCAGCCCGCTTGGCAAAAGCCTCCCACCTCGCATCCCCGGCCAACTCGCCAACTCGCCACCCCGCGCAAGCGGGGCCAACTCGCCGTCTTTTCCCTAAAACCAACATTGACTCAGCAAAACCCGCCCATTCCAAGCCACTTCCTAAACCGCCGCGAAGCATGACAAAGTAGAACTATGTTTCGACCGAAAGCCGGCTCGCTCGCGCCCCGCCCCTCTGCCGCCCGCGCCTTCCTGGCCCTCGTCCTTGCCGCCACGCTCTTGGGCGCACTCTGCGCGCAGCCGCCCAAAACCATCATCGTCCTCGTGCTCGACGGAAAGACCGGACAGCCTGTCGTGCCTTCCAACCTCGTGGTACGTATCGATCACCTTGACGCCGTTCATAACGATTGGCTGCAACTCAACGACGATGGAACGGGTAAGGTCTCTGCCCCTGCCGGTGCATCCTTCCTCTCCATTCAAGCCACTTATGACAGTTCCACCGAGATCTACGTCAACTGCGATGCGGGCATGGAGAAGAACACCGGCACGCTGCACTGGTACTCGATCGCCGACATTCTGAAATCGGGCGTCGCCATGCCCAACGAGTGCTACAAGGCCAAGTACGCCGAGGCCACGCGTGTCACTCCCAAGCCCGGACAGTTCGTCCTCTTTGTCCGCAAGACCAACTGGCGCGAATTGCCAGACTGAATCACTGCAGGCCAGGTGCCCCGGGTAGCGAGTTACGTCCAGCGATGAACCCACGCTGGCTTGCCCCCAAAAGCCCCCGTGCCCATCCATTCTGTCATTCTGAGCGGAGCGCAGCGAAGTCGAAGAACCTGCTTTTTGCATTTTTGGCGAATGGGTGGGATGGGACGACACTCAATAGGCCCGCTCATCGGGAGAGCTGCTTTTTGGAAAAGCGAAGAATCATGCCGATCCATCAACCTACATTGGAAACGTTCACCTTCATCGCCCGGGTGGAAGAGACCTACGCAAGCCTGATGCAATTCGCCTCGGCCCGCGGTCTGGAGAATCTCGGCGGCATCCTCCTCTTCGCCGGCGAGTTCCCCGAGCCGGGACGCACACTCGCCGTCGCCGGCAACATCGCCGGAGCCGCTACGCTCACCGCATCCACCGATCCCGCCGCTCAAAAGCAAGCCCTCCGCGAAGGCGCCGCCGACTTCCTCGTCACCAATCTCGACGAGGCCCTGCGCATCCTCAAAAATGAAATCCGCAAGCGCGAGCCTGTTGCTGTAGCCGTCTCCATCCCCCCGGAGACCATCCTCAAAGAAATGCTCGGCCGCGGCGTTCTCCCCGATCTGCTGCCGCCGCTCCCGTCCTCCCCGGCGCAACACAGCCTCTCCGCCTTCATCGCTCAAGGAGCGCAGCTCATTGAGGCCCCGCCGCCGCGGCCGGCCTCAAAACTCCATATCTGGCCGATTCCCTCCGAGTACACCCAGCGCCCCGCCGCCTTCGACGCCCTGCTGCTGGAGCAACTCCCGCTCCCCGACCACGCCGCCCGCCGCTGGCTGCGCCTCTCTCCGCGTTACCTCAGCCCCGAGGCCCGCCGCCTCCGCTCACTCCGTTGCGACGGAGAAACCGCCTCGAAACTGATCGCCCTCGTCGGACCACCGCTCCAGCCCTAGCGCTTGGCATCTCCTGCGTCCTCGCCGGCTCGGAAGAACCGCTGCACCAGACAGCCGCGCTTCGGCGACAGGTCTTGTGGAACCGAGCCGATATGACGAAAAGTTCATCGTCAAAGGGCCAAGAGTGGTCAATTCTGTACAAGTGGCAAGAGACGAATACTGGAAAATGGATTTCGTATGGTCGTGCCACTGCGCATAGACCTTGATTTTCCCCGCTCACTTGTTCGGATCTTCGTTGCCAAGGCATTCATGATCGTATCCAAGTTCGAATCTGCCCATGGAGGGTCACCAATGACCATGGACGCGAATCTCCTTGAAGCTTTTACCGCGAATGTCGACTGGGTATATGCCGGCCTGGTTCGCTTGGCCGAGTCGGACCCCTACTCGAACCCCCAGAAGGGCATGTCAGGAAAACTCCTCTACGCCGACGAACTCTTGGGTGCCGGCAGCGTGTTGGTCATTGCGGCCAAAATCGCCGGAGCCTCCTCGCTGACCGCTACCGCGAACCGTGCCGCACAGAGGCAGGCTATCCGCGATGGCGTCGTCAACTTCCTGTTACCCTCTGTCGCCGAAGCTCTCTGGATTCTCAGGAAAGAAATCCGCATGCGCAACACAGTCGCGGTTTGCGTCACTCAGCCGCCGCATGTAGTCGAGCAACAAATGGCTGCGCTCGGCGTAATACCCGACTTGCTGCCGCCCGGCGCCTTGATGAGCACCTTCAGCTTCGAAGACGTCCTCGGGAACAGAGCAAGGAAGATCGACCCCGTCTCCGCAACCGAAGGCCAGACAATACTGACCTGGAGTGTGGACCGGGCCCCCGCCCGTTGGCTCCCGAAACTGGACGATGTCGCGCTGGGATGCCTCGATTCTTATCGCAGCCCGCACGGCTGCGACGGTCTCGATACCTGGTCAGCCAGGCGTTGGCTCAGCCAGGCCCCGCGTTATCTCGGCAGCCTGGCGCGGGGAATGCGCCTCCTCCGTTGCCCAACCGAGGTTGCGCGCACCTTCCTGACCCGGGTCCGCGAAATGACCACTGCCGGACTGATGGACGTTGCTGTAGATATTCGTCTGTGCAGCTGCGGCGACCTCGAACAACACCGAATCGCTTAGCCGCCCAACCAGCCCGGTGCCCCAGAGCCCGCCCTGAGCCTACCGAATGATCTCGTCCGCCGCGGCGGAAGACCTGGGAGCAATGCCCATCAACGGCCCCGTGCCCCATCCAAACCGCGCCTTTTGCGGTTTGGGTGGGATACCGCAAACCTTCCATCGCCAGCAACTATTCCCTAGTCCCTATTCCCTATTCCCTAGTCCCTAGTCCCTATTCCCTAGTCCCTACTCCCAAGTCCCTGCCTTTTCAATCCGCGCCCACAGCTCGCCGACCCCATACCCGGTCTTCGCCGAAACCGGCAGCACCTCATCCAGCCCCAGCCCCTTCTTCAGAGCCAGCAGATTCCGTGTCCGCTCATTCCCGCTCAGCCGGTCGATCTTCGTAGCCACCACCACAAACTCCCGCTCCGCGCCCCGCAGCCAGTCGAACAACTGAGCGTCGTTCTGTTGTGGCGGCACATTCGAGTCCACCAGGCACACGCACAACTTCAGCGTCGACCGAATCGCCAGGTAGGGATCGATAAACTCCGCCCACCCCGCCGAGATCGACTTCGATATCTTCGCGTACCCATACCCCGGCAGATCGGCAAACATCAGCTTCGGCCGCTTGCTCTGGTCCAGCAGCGCAAAAAAGTTGATCGCTCGCGTCCGCCCCGGCGTCGAAGAAACCTTGGCCGCCTTCTCGCCCACCAGCTCATTCAGCAAGCTCGATTTGCCCACATTCGACCGCCCCAGAAACGCAATCTCAGGCACGCCCGGCGCAGGAAACTGCGTCGCCGCCATCGCCGAAAGCAAAAACTGTGTCGTATACCGCATCACGTCTAACGATACAGGAGCAGAGCAGGCGCCTCAGAATCCGCACAAAAACTCGAGGCTTTGAAAGGGCACGGCTTCAGCCGTGCCGCAAACGCACCAAAATCAACGTGGGCTTCAGCCCCTGCGGTATGCTCTTCGGGCCCTTCACAGGGAATCCGGCCTGTTTCCGCAGCCTACGGCCTGTTTCCCGCAAACACGATGGAATCTCGCGACCCGCCGTCCAGTGCGAGCCGCGGAGGACGCCCCGACGCCGCGGCGTTCCTCAGAACTGCTGCGAATCTGCGGTATCCTGCTTTCCAGCCCCTCCACGGTCAAACTGCGAAGGAACTGTTTGCTCTGGACGTCGATTTAGGAGGGAGCGGGCCTCCCCGTTCTTTCTCCTTCGGCGGGTAATTCGTGACGATTAGCTCCGTGGTAATTCGCCGGTGTTGCGGCTCGGCTGCTAGGATGCTGGCCCGGTTGACGCTCCGATGATACCCGAAGCCTTTATATAGTTCTCTGACGTGCTGGTGATCCGCATTCGAGAGCATGATTGCCGCGCCGCGCCCAGCTGCGCGCTTAATGGCAGCTGCAAGCCGAATCTGGTCCTCCCAAGAGAATAAGCGGGCATTGTATTTCACGAAATTGTTGTTGTTATGCATCACGGTGTAAGGAGGGTCCAAGTAAACAAAATCTCCGGCAGTCGCCATGTCAATTGCCTTCTCGAAATCCAACTTCCTGATTGAGGCTCGGCGGAGGGTCGCCGCGACACCGTTCAAATAATCTTTAGGATATTCGATCAGGTCCTTCGTGCCCATTGGAACGTTGAACTCTCCTTTCAAGTTCACCCGATATATTCCGTTGAAGCACGTCCGATTTAGGTAGATGAAGCGCAACGCCCGCCCAACCGGATCGATTGGAGCCATTGCGCGGGTGCGATAGTAAACCGCCTCACAATGTCGCCTCTGGAGGGAGGCAAGCCGCTCGTCGATCTCTTCCACGTGGTCTCTCAAGCATCGATATACATTTATAAGCTCCTTGTTTGAATCTGATAAGATGGCTCGCCGAGGAGACAGATGGAAGAACACAGCACCGCCGCCTAGAAATGGTTCCAGATACCTTTCGTAAGCTGACGGTAACAGGCTGTCAATCTGGCGCGCGAGCCATCTCTTGCCACCGGGCCATTTCAGGAATGGGTCAGCCATCATCATCCTCCGAGCCTTGGCTCTCAAGGACTGGATTTGCCTGCGCCTCCTTGATGCGCTTCATCAGCTCGTCGTGGATGAAGTCTATGTACTCGAAATCCTCAAGCTTGTACTTTCTCTCCTTCGCGGGGTGGCCAGGGATGCGTCTCAACTCGTTGATCCGCTCCATCCATTTGACGTTTTTCGCGAGGCCCTTCTCTCCAAGCTCGGGGATGTTGAAGACCGCCTTAAAAAAGGGCCAATTGCTCTTGTTCTCCACGATCTTTTTCATTTGAACGATTTCGAGGTATGTCTCGAGGGGAAGACGCTCTTCGGCCTTTGTGTCGAGAGCTGTTTTGTATGCTTCGGCTTTAATCCCATTGTCTGTAACGCCTTTTTCCCAATAGAGGTTCTTCTCCTCTCCATAGATAGCGCGAAAGACATCGAAAATGTATTTGCGCATATCAGAGACAATCTCTTTGAGCTTTGCGTCGGTATCCAGGATTCTATCCTCCGATTGCTCTTCCTCCCACTTCTCCATTCCCTCCGGCACAAAATCTGGGCAACTCTCCTTGATCATCTTGCACAGGCGGTAGTAATACTCAATTGGTCCCCCGGAGCCAAACGGGACTTTGAAGGCAGCCTCTATCTGCGGGGATTTGTGCGATTCCAGAAATTCGAGAACGGGTCTCATATACTCTTCTATGTCAACCATGATGTCGGCGACGGCCATTTCGCGTGCGTCGGCTGCGGTGTTCGCCTCCCAGTACTTTACGAGCGACCCAAACAGCAGGATGTAGGCATACACCGCGATGTTAGTGCAGAGACATCCTTCCCGACCGCTTTCCCACTCCACTAGGTTCGCGTTCCTCGCCAACCCGAAATAGGAGTTGAGTGCTGATCTCGCGCGGTCAAGGGTCTCGCCGTCTGAACGTCCGCAGAGAGCGCCTAGTTGATAATTTGAGTTCTTTAGGATTGCAGACCCGACGAGGCCCGACCGCCGAAGGGCTTCCTTCAACGCAGGGATCGTAAGACAGGTCTTGTTCGTTGACGACATCCCAGTCCGAGTGATCCGGTTATAGAACGGTTCGTCAACATCGGCATTCAAAAGGCCGATTAAGCGGGCGCTTATCGCGGCAATGCGCTCACTAGGAATCGTGGAGTCCCATTTCAGGTCACCCATGAGGTCATCCAGCAGATGTTTCGGAACAGACTTCTGCTCGGTGTTAATGGTGACGAAAAGGTTGGCTTCCTCTGTGCTTGGAAGCATCTCAAATGCGAGGACAATTATGTTCTGGTCGAGGTGTTTGTCGTCGATGGGCGAGAAACCGTAAAGTCGGTGTTGACCATCGATAACCCAGGCCGATCTATATGTGTCTGGGAGGTATAGGCGCCCAAATGTTACGCCGGAATCTGCGTCATGGCAGTTCTTTTCGAATCTTACTTCGCGAGTGAAGTTAATTAGGATGTTGTTTGGAAAGTACCCACCCTTTTTGATGAATTCACCTATATCGCGGATCCGAGATTTGCTCACTAGGCGCTGATAGCTGGGTGCGCCGTCTGGGTCGTTTAGGGAGCGATGGTTGACAAAGGATATTTTGAAGAGGACACGCGGCGTAGTTACGAAGCAGTAGAACGACTTCCCTCCCAGCTTGCCCTTGATTGCGGGAACCGTCTTCCCTGCAAGCTCCGGGATTTGTTGGTCCTTTAGGAACTCGGCGAGAAACTGATACCGCGCCGCACGTCCCAGGTGACTAGCAACGTCCGAGTAGTACCTCAGTTCCCGTTCCGTGATAGCCCGGATGTTTTCGCCAAGTGCCCGCTGCTTATCTGGTTCTGACCAGATGACGTTTTCGGTAACGAAGAGCCAAATGATTTTGGGTTTGAAATCTGTCCCATAATGCTTATGGATCGCGGCTGAAATTGGTCCTTTAAGGTTGGCGAATTCTTCAATGTCTTTCTGGAGGCTGCGCCGGGTTGGTTTCGCTGACGCCTTGCATTCCGCAACGATGACAGTTTCCTCATCCTTAGCGAAGACATCGACCTGCTTCCGCAGTGGTTCAGCTCCCTTTCGCTCGATCAAGATTGTGAAGTTGCGGCCGTCGCTAACTTCGGGGTAGCCCATTTTCACAAGGAGCATCCAGAATCTGTTCTCAAGGCGTTCGTCGATTGGCTTTTCTCGTTTGACCTTTGTTACCCGTATTAGGCGTCGATCAAACTGCCAGCCAAGCTTTTCATATTCGGGAACAGCCTCGGCAGGCACAGATTTCTCTTCGTATGGCTTGTGCCTGTTGACGGCGGCGCGGCGAATTCGTGACGGGTCTGTGAGCAATGAACCAAGGTAATCGATCTTTTGCAGTTCCCCTATCATGTGCCCCCTAAATGGGACTTTGTTTTGGCCGATCCTCCCTTGGGATCGTAAAACACTTGCGAAAGCGCGGGGGCACAGCTTGATTTCAAACATAGCAAGCTGAGCGAGATCGGCTGATTTCTCGTCGATAACTGTGGTCTAAATCCCTACTTTTGTCAATGATGGCGAGCACCTTGGCTCGGCCCCGGTCTTCCGATCATGTAGGTTGGCCATGGGCGCTGGAGTGTGTTTTGGGAGCGATGCGGACGCTCAAGAGGCCGGAGGTTGTGGTGACTTCGACGGGTCCTGAAATATCGGCAAGGGTCTACCGATATCCCTCGGCAACAGCGTTAACCAACGAAAGGCCAAACCGTCTTTCCAGGCCGGGTGCCCCACCCTATCCGCGTTCTTTGCTTTCTTTCTGTCGCAAGGGTGGGATACCAGAGATCCAGGCAGCGGGCTTTTCTGTCCATTGTTCACTGACCACTAACCACTAACCACTGTCTTGCACATAATTACCGCCCGCCGGCGCACAATAGCGATATGAACCTCCTCCAGCCTCAAGTGGCAAACTCAGGCAGACTCCCGGCCCGGTACGCCCGTCTTGACCTCAAAATCGGCGCACCCCCACCCCCCCCCGCAAAAACCGGGTTTAGGACTGTAAATCTGTGAAGGTGTCTATAAATGATTCAAAACACTAACTTTAAAGCCCCGGCGCAGGGGTCTTCACAGGATCTGCGAAATTGCGAAACTGTGTAGCCTTCCCGTACACGATTCAAACTAAATAACTTATGGGGAACTCCGGTCCCGCTTCACGGAGCCTGTGAAACTATGGAGGTTAAAGGCTACTGCCGCGCGGGCACGTTAGCGGCGATCTCCGCCGGCGGCACCGCTGCCAGCACTTCGGTCTCGGGGTTGGCGATGCCGGGCAGCGGGCTTTCCAGTGCCAGCGCCAGCACCTCGTCCATCGAATCCACAAAGTGCAGCTTCATCGAGTTCTTGATGTTGTCCGGCAGCTCGGACACATCCTTCTCGTTGGCGCGCGGCAGAATGGTTTCAAAGATGCCGGCACGCAACGCGGCCAGCAGCTTCTCCTTCAATCCGCCGATGGGCAGAACCTTGCCGCGCAGCGTGATCTCGCCGGTCATGGCGATGTCGCGCCGCACCGGGATCTTGGCCAGCGCGCTGGCCAGCGCCGTCGCCATCGTAATGCCCGCCGACGGGCCGTCCTTGGGAATCGCGCCTTCAGGCACGTGCAAATGGAGGTCCACGTTGCGGTAGAACTCGCGGCTCAAACCCAGCGCCTGCGCCTTGCCGCGGATGTAGCTCAGCGCCGCCTGCGCAGACTCCTGCATCACGTCGCCCAATTGCCCCGTAATCGTCAGCTTGCCCTTGCCGTCCAGCACCTGCACTTCCGTGGTCAGAATGCTGCCGCCCACCTCAGTCCACGCCAGGCCCGTCACCAGGCCCACTTCGCTCTTCTCGTGTACCTCGGAGTCGCGGAACTTGGCCACGCCCAGGTACTCGTGGATGTTTTCCGCGCTAATCTCTTCCTTGTGCTTGGCGCCCGCCTTCACCACCTTGCGGGCGACCTTGCGGCACACGTTGCCGATCTCGCGTTCCAGGTTGCGGACCCCCGCCTCGCGCGTGTAGTAGCGGATGATCTCAAGAATCGCGTCGTCCTTGAAGACAATGTTCTTTTCGCTCAGCCCGGTCTGCTGCCGCTGCTTCTTGACCAGATACTGCCGCGCAATCTCCAGCTTCTCCTGCTCGGTGTAGCCCTGCAGGCGCAGCACTTCCATGCGGTCCTGCAGCGCCGCTGGAATCGTATGCATCACATTCGCGGTAGCCACAAACAGCACTTGCGACAAATCGTAATCCACGTCTAGGTAGTGGTCCTGAAACGTCGTGTTCTGCTCCGGATCCAAAACCTCCAGCAGCGCCGATGCGGGATCGCCGCGGAAGTCCGATGAAATCTTGTCCACCTCGTCCAGCAGGAACACCGGGTTCTTGGTCCCCGCGCGCTTCATGTGCTGGATGATCTGACCCGGCAGCGCGCCAATATAGGTCCGTCTGTGCCCGCGAATCTCGGCCTCGTCGCGCACGCCGCCCAGCGAGAGCCGCACAAACTTGCGGCCCGTGGCCTTGGCGATCGACATGCCCAGCGAAGTCTTGCCCACCCCCGGAGGTCCGGCAAAGCAGAGAATCGAGCCCTTGGGATTCTTCACCAACTGCCGTACCGCCAGAAATTCGAGAATGCGCTCCTTGATCTTTTCCAGGCCGTAGTGGTCGGTGTTCAGTACCTTCTCGGCGTAGTCGATCGACCGCGTTTCCTTCGACTTCTTCTTCCACGGCACCGCCAGCAGCCAGTCGATGTAGTTGCGGCTCACGGTGGACTCGGCCGACATCGGCGGCATGGCCTCCAGCTTCTTCAGCTCCTGGATCGCCTTGTCGAGCACTTCCTTCGGCATGCCCGCCGCTTCAATCTTTTTGCGCAACTCGTCGAACTCGCTCTTCTCGCCGCGGCCCAACTCCTTCTGGATGGCCTTGATCTTCTCGTTGAGGTAGTACTCTTTCTGCGCCCGCTCCATTTGCCGCTTTACGCGCGACTGGATGTTGCGGTCCAGATCCAGCTTCTCGATCTCGACGTCGAGCACGTCGGCGATGCGCGCCAGGCGCACCGCGGGGTCGAAGATGGCCAGCAGCTCCTGCTTCTCGTCGATGCCCAGCTGCAAGTTGGCGGCGATCGTGTCGCTCAGCTTCGCCGGCTCGTCCATCTTCACGGTGGCGATGATGGTCTCGTAGTTCAGAGACTGCTGCAGCTTTACATATTGCTCGAAAAGGCTGGTAACCCGCTGCATCAGTTGCTCGGCGGCCGGCGTCATCTCGAACTGGCTCTTGCCGGTGCGCACGGTGGCCACAAAGAAGCCGTCGCGGTCGTTCACCTCGAGCGATTTGGCGCGCTCTACACCCTCAACCAGCACCTTGATGTTGCCATCGGGCATCTTGACGCTCTGCACGATGCTGCAAATCGACCCGACCTGAAAGATGTCCTTGGCCTTGGGCTCGTCGATCGAGGCGTCGTGCTGCGTGGCGAGGAATATCTTGCGGTCGGCGCTGAGAGCCTCTTCCAGTGCACGCACGCTCGACTCGCGGCCCACTACAAAAGGCGTCATCATGTATGGAAAGATGACCATGTCCCGGATGGGCATCATGGGCAACTTGCGCGTCTCGCTCTTTTCGCGTTGTTGAGTCATCGGGTTACCTTTTCTATTAGACGCGCAGATTCCGCTCCGGCTTCAAGCCATTTTCGGAGCTCATCCTCGGATTGTACAGCGGATTCCGACCGGGGGCGAATAACGCAAAGGTGCAATGCGCGGCCCCTCTGCCCGCGAAATGTCGACGGAGTGTCTGCTTATGAGGTTGCAATTCCGTCCAAACGAACGCGCCAGAAGAAAGTCCGGCTGGAGACAGACAAAGGGCCGTCAAAACGTCTGCCCATAGGCCGACGAGTTCACACGCCGCCGAAATCCGAGCAAAAACGTCCTGTTACATCCCAACAAAATAAGCAGAACGTCGGGATCTATCAGTACGGAATTCACAGAAAGTCGCCTCTTTCGCAAAACTCGATCCAACTCCTTCCAAGCCCCCGGGACCTGCCTTTCAGCGCCGGACAATTATGATATGCATAAAAGGAGATTCCCCCATGCCAGAGCCAACGATCGCACAGAAAGGCCCATACCCCGTCGAGCTGGAAGCCGGCAAGAGTTATTCCTGGTGCTCGTGCGGCAAGAGCGCCAATCAACCGTTTTGCGACGGCAGCCACAAGGGCAGCGAATTCACGCCTTTGAGGTTTGAAGCCGAGGAGACGAAAACCGCCTATCTTTGCGGGTGCAAACACACTGCCAATCAACCATTTTGCGACGGAAGCCACTCAAAGCTCTAGAAGTTTGCGTGCAGTTTCAGGGTTTCAGTGGCTGCATGGCATCGGAGCCCTGATCTTTTCGCGGATACATTTCTGTTCGCGTCTGGCTTTCGCTGGGTCTGTGCTCATCTGGTAGGTGAGGATCGTCTTTCCTGCGGAGTCAGCTGCCACCTGCGGCCCCTCTATCTGGTCCATACACAAGAGCGTATTGAGGGGTCCATCAGCTTTGGCGGCATCTCTGACAAGGTCCCTAGCGAATGGGTTGAGTTCTATTCGGAGAGAGCCACGCCCGTCTGGCAACTTGCTAACGGTGGCACAAACCAGGTCCAGAGAGAATGCGATCTCTTCGGGACCACTTCGGATCATCAGTGGCTCTGGGTGAGTCTGCTGGGGCCGGCAAAACTGCGGCAATCCAGCCTTGGGAAACTCATTCATCAAATCGACAGTGTCAAATTTTCTGACACCTACAGAGTACGGGATCCAGCAGTTATAGGCCCCTTCCCCGCCGTGTTCCATTACACTCCTTGGGAAGATGGAGATCACGCAGTTGTATCTGGAATCTCCGCCGATATTGAGTTGTATGGGATCCGCGCCGAGTGTGTGAGTTACCCAAGTGCTCCGGCACGAGGCAAAATCAAAGCCGAATTTTCCATCCTGGTAGGTAACGGGTACCAGAGGTCTGAAAGCTGCTCTCTTCTTTTCTTCCGGAAAAACTTCCTCATAATCCCTGGTATCACAGTGATCGAAGCGATCGCACTCTTTCCAACTGCCCACTTCGCGGCCTCGTGAGTAGTTTCCAACCGATCCCGGATGGCCTTCACTGAACCAGGATCGGTATTGCCCATCTTTCACGACGAGCGATCCTGGAAGTTGCAGTTCGCAAAACTCTTCGCGCCCGGCATCGCGCCTCAAATCTTGGTAGACATGGTCTGGAGCGCAGCGCACTGTCTGAGTCCATTCGCCGAAACACGCGGCGGTCAGAATCCACATCAGGGCGACTAAGCGGGCAATCATGTGCGAGAAGCGAGGCAGAGGTGCGTGCATGGCAAGCATTATATTGAGGCTTGCTCACATCAAGGGTTCTGAATAGATCAATTATCCTACTTCCCAAAAACGAGACCCTCAGGCTGGAGGTCCAGCATGAGGGCTTCGTTGACTCTAATCCAAGCTTGAGCGCTATCCTGCTTTTTCAAGCAGGCAGAGCGAGAGATCTCTTCGCTCGACCATGTCGCTGGTGATCTCGAGATCGCGGACGCGCTTGTTGTTGGGCAGGTGGTACATCAGGTCGAGCATTAGCTCTTCTAGAATCATGCGCAGTCCGCGGGCACCGACTTTGCGGGCCAGGGCTTCGCGGGCGACAGCGCAGCAGGCCTCATGGGTAAAGTGCAGGCGCACATTTTCGAACTCGAAGAGGCGCTGATACTGCTTGAGGATGGCGTTCTTCGGCTTGGTGAGAATTTCGATCAGAGCCGCTTCGTCCAACTCGTCGAGAATGCCCATGACGGGCAACCGGCCGACGAACTCCGGAATCAGGCCGTACTTGATCAGGTCCTGCGGCTCGGTGCGGCGCAGCAATTCGGTATCGCGATGCGAGCGGGTTGTCGCGCCATCGGCCTCCGCATCCACGGCCTTGAAGCCTAGTGCCTTCTTGCCAACGCGCCGGCCAACGACGCGCTCCAGGCCCACAAACGCGCCGCCACAGATGAAGAGGATATTGGTGGTGTCGACGGCGGTGAACTCCTGGTGGGGGTGCTTGCGTCCGCCCTGCGGGGGAACATTCGCCACCGTGCCTTCGAGAATCTTGAGCAGTGCCTGCTGTACACCCTCCCCTGAAACATCCCGAGTGATCGACGGGTTCTCGTCCTTCCGCCCGATCTTGTCGATCTCGTCGATGTAGATGATTCCCTGCTGGGCGCGGGTGACGTCGCCTTCGGCGGCCTGCAATAGCTTGAGAATGATGTTCTCGACATCCTCGCCCACATAGCCGGCCTCGGTGAGCGTGGTCGCGTCGACAATCGCGAAGGGCACATCGAGCATCTTGGCCAGGGTGTGCGCCAGCAGCGTCTTGCCCGATCCGGTGGGACCGATGAGCAGGATGTTGCTCTTGGTCAGCTCGACCTCGTTGTTGCGCAGCCGGTTCATCTGGATGCGCTTGTAGTGGTTGTAGACGGCGACAGCGAGCTTCTTCTTGGTCTGGTCCTGGCCGATGACGAAATCGTCGAGAAAGCTCTTCACTTCCTGGGGCTTGGGCAGGTGGCCGGCGGCGGTGGCGGGAGCGGCTTCACCGCGGTCGTCTTCGAGGATCGAGTTGCAGACGGCGACGCACTCGTCGCAAATATAAGCGCGCGGGTAGTCGCTGGGCGACGAGATCAGTTTGGCAACAGCATCCTGCGACTTGTGGCAGAACGAGCAGCGTAATGCTTCTTCGGGTCCCGTGCGCGGTTTCATGTGTTGCTCCCTCTCGGTCTTGCTCGTCGAACCTTTGCCCGCTCGGTGCGGGTCCGGTCACTTGATCGTGGGCGGCCGGTCGATGATTTCATCTACGATGCCGTATTCCTTTGACTGCTGCGCGTTCATGATGAAGTCCCGCTCGACGTCGCGCTCGATGCGGTCTAGCGGCTGGCCGGTGTGCTTGGCGATCAGCGTATTGGTGATTTCGCGGATGCGCAGGATTTCGCGCGCATGAATGTCGATATCTGTGGCCTGTCCGCTGAGGCCGCCCATGGAGGGCTGATGAATGAGAATTCTGGAGTTGGGCAACGCGAACCGCTTGCCCTTGGTGCCGGCCAGCAGCAGGAACGCGCCCATACTGGCCGCCTGCCCGATGCAATACGTAACCACGTTGTTCTTGATGAACTGCATGGTGTCGTAAATGGCCAGGCCCGCGGTAATGGAGCCGCCGGGAGAGTTGATGTAGAGCGAGACGTCCTTCTCCGGGTCCTCGCCCTGGAGAAAGAGCATCTGGGCCACGATGAGATTGGCTACCTGGTCGTCGATGGGCGTGCCAAGAAAGATGATGTTGTCGCGTAGCAGACGCGAATAGATGTCGTAGGCGCGCTCGCCCCGGCTCGTCTGCTCTACCACCATGGGAACCAATGCCATTGAGTCTTCTTCCCGCTTTCCCGGTTAGGGGCCGCTTGCTCCCCGATTCTGTTGGCCATGCGGCGCTTTTCCCTTGTCTGCCGCGCGGCGCCTCCGACTCTGTCAATACCCTAAGCGGAGCCCTAAGCGGGCAACCTCTCGTATAGTGCAGATGCGGTCTTTTCGCGTTTCAACTGCTCCCGGATTCTAGCCAGCCCGCCATCCTGCGTCAATCGCACCTTTAGGGTATCCAGCGGCTCACGGGACTGCAAGGCCACAAGTTGCAGCTCGTGGTCCAGTTCCTCGTCGCTGACGGCGATGTTCTCCTCCTGGGCAATGCGGTCGAGCAATACGGAGGTCTTTACCTCGGCGATGGCGCTATCGCGCTGGGCGGTGCGCAGGCGGGCAAAGTCGAGTTTGCGCATCTGGTCGGGGTCCATGCCCTGGGCGGCCAGCGCGCGCAAGCCACGTTCGAGCCGCGCGTCGATCTGCTCCTGCACCAGCGACTCGGGAACCGGGAACGGATAGCGCTCAGTGAGCGCGGCAAAGAGCCGGTCCTTGGTTTCGCCTTCAACGCTGCGGCGCTTGCGGGCGGCCATATGCTCGCGGACTCTGGCTTCAAGATCGGCATAGCTCTCATAGGCGCCGATCTCCTTGGCAAAGTCGTCGTTCAGCTCGGGCAGGGTACGCTTCTTGATGGCCTTCACTTCCACTTCGTAGGCCACGGTCTTGCCGGCCAGCTTGGGCTCTGCATAGTCGGCTGGATAGATAACCTCGGCCTTGAGCTCCTGGCCGGCCCTGGCGCCGCGCAGAGCGCTGGAGAAGGCCTCCACCGTATCCTTGCCGCCGATCTCAACCAGCGAATCTTCGCCGGCGATAGGAGCGGCCCCGGCATCGCCCGCAGGCGTTCCTTCGATTTGGCCCTTGTAGGTGATCTGCGCCCAGTCGCCGTCTACCAGGGGGCGTTCTTCCTCGACGGGCTCGATGGTGGCGCGCGACTCGCGCAGTTGCTCGATCTCCTGGTGGAACTCCTCTTCGGTAATCCCGACGGAAGGCTTGTCCACGGTAACCGACTGGTAGCCCGCGATGGAGAAATCGGGAATGTACTCGAAGACCGCCTTCACGTGCAGAGGCTGGCCGTCTTCCACCGTCAGTTCCGTGACGTGCGGCTGGCCGACCGGCTTGATGCCAAGGTCGAGGACACCCTTGTTGAAGCGCTCCGGCAAGAGGCTGTCGATGACTTCCTTGCGGATATCGGCGGCAAAGCGGCGGCGAATGACCGTCTCCGGCACCTTGCCGGCCCGGAAACCGGGAATCTTTGCGTATTTGCGATAGTTGGCGGCCACGCGGGCATAGGCCTTGGAGACCTCAGCGGCGGGAACATCGATCTCGAGGTCGCGGGTGCACTCAGGGTTCAGAACCGGGCCGTGTTGGTGGCCTTCGTGATCGTGAGCGTCGTGGTCGTGGCCTTCGTGGTCGTGGCCTTCGTGATCGTGGGCGGGTGAAGCAGCTTCAGCCGCGCCGGGTTGAAGGTTGCCTTCGATGGTGTCGGTAGAACTCAACGTTTTGCCTTCCAGGCGCGCCGGGCGCCGATCAAACTGCCACTTTGGCGGTTTACAGGCCGCAGGCTGTCTGTCTCCACCCGCGTGCCGCTCACTTCATATTCAGACCACCGCCCTGAGCTGCCCGCCGAAAACGGAACCAGCCCCCTGTGGCCGGGGAATCTCTCATCTCATGGTAAGAGGGTTTGCTGGCAGGGTCAAACCGGGCGGACGACCGGGCCACGCAAAAGGACCGTAATCGGCACGTTACTGCTCAGTGACATGGGGCTTACGAACGTAACGGAGGAAACGGGGATGCGCCGCTCCGCACTGCGCATAGTGCTTCCTGGCTTCGTCAAGGCTCAACTGGCCGTTTACCGTCAGGCGCACGTCCGAGGCATCGGCATCTTCCTGGCCGTCGTCCTCCCACCAACAGACCGGGCAGAGCCCCATTGCGTTGGGGGTTTCCAGGGTCTTGTATCCGCAGCAGGGGCACCGATACTGAGTTGTGGCAGTTTCCACGCTTGAATGGACGATGAAAACAAAGGCGGGATTACAGAAAGACAGCCTTTAGCTTCCAGCCTCTAGCTTCTAGCTCTTAGGCCCTAGAGATTAACAGACTCCGAGCTAACTCTTGCGGGCTCAACGAAGTAGTTCCCGGCGCCTTGAGACGGGCCTGGAAAGTTGAGGGCTGGAGGCTGGAAAGCACTCTTCAGAACCTGAATACGAGACCGGTACCGAAGCGGGCCGGAGTGCCGCCTGCGGGAGATCCCGAGGAGTTCCGGATGTAGTCACCGGCGACGCGCCAGGCGAAAAAAGGCGCGATGTGGACGTCGAGGTCGCCGCCGAGCGCCCAGGCGAGTGCGCCCGCGGAGATCGGAGTTGGTCCTCCGCTGTTGGCCGAGTGTTCGCCGCCCAAAAGGGCGTGTGCAAAAACTTTGACGCCTGCCGCACCCACCGTAATCCTCGGTCCGCCCATAAAAATGGCGGTTCTCGGAACGGTCGAATTGGCGCCTGATCCATAATGGGCCAGATCCCCTTCGATTCCGAGAAAGGGCTTGCGCAATTTAATGTGCATGGCGCCGTCCCATCCATTGAGTCCGCCTTCATTGGGGTAAGACGTATCGGTACCGGTACGGCTGTAGCCAACGTAGATATCTCCCTTGGGAACCTGCGCTTGGGCTGAGTACGAGAAAGATTGCAGGATGAACAACGAAAAGAGAACAGAACCGGCGCGCAAAACGCCCTTCGAAATCGTCACGGACAGAACTCCCTTCCGGCCGCGTCTTCTTCGGCGTTTCTCTAACTGATGGTGGCATGAGCGGAGCGGTTGCCCGTACCGTCTTGCACACAAAGAACTTCGAGATCACTCCAATTCCGCCCGGAGTAGAATCGGGCTCCAGGAGGCAACTCAGGCGATGCGTGTTTCTTTCTCAAGTTTCGCTCACCGGTCATGCCGAACATGGTTGCTCTTGTTGTCGATTGGGTTGGTACTTTCCTCCCCGTGCAGGCTTGCGGGAGAAGCCCCGCTGCGCGTAGCGATCGTCGGCCTGGAGCATGGACATGTCGAGGGATTTCTCCGCTCCCTGCCCGGACACAACGATGTCGAGCTGGTTGGGATCGCCGATGCCGACCCCGCGCTTTTTGCAAAATACCGAAGCCAATTCGGGCTCCCTGAGACGCTCTTCTTCAAGAGCATGGCCAACATGATTGAGGTGCGTCGCCCCCAGGCAGTGCTGGTCTACACCTCTGTTAGCGAGCATCGCCATGCCATCGAGATCGCCGCCCAGTACGGCGTCTCTGTCATGGTTGAGAAGCCCCTCACCATCTCGCTCGACGATGCTCTCGCCATTCGCCGCACCGCCCGCAGGTACCACATCCACGTGCTGGTCAACTATGAAACCACCTGGTACGCCAGCAACCGCACCGCCTACGAGGAACTCCAGGCCGGCCGCCTCGGCGACATTCGCCGAGTCGTCATCCACGACGGCCATCAAGGCCCCAAGGAAATCGGCGTGCCGCCGGAGTTCCTGAGCTGGCTCACCGACCCGGCACAGAATGGAGCTGGTGCTCTCTACGACTTTGGCTGCTACGGCGCGGACCTCGCCACCTGGCTCATGCATGGCGAAGCCCCGCTCACCGTCACTGCCATCCTCAACCAAGACAAGCCGCAGACCTATCCGCGCGTTGATGACGATGCCACCATCATCCTCGCCTACCCTCACGCTCAGGCCGTCATTCAGGCTTCATGGAACTGGCCCTTCGGGCGCAAAGACATGGAGGTCTACGGCGCAACCGGCTACGCTATCACCGTAGGTGCAGACAAGCTCCGCATCCGTCACGAGCACGACGCCGAGGAGCAGTTGACAACGCCGCTTCCGCTCGGCGAGCTTGATCGGGATCCACTCAATTACCTTTCAGCCGTGATCGGCAACTTCGTAACGCCTTTAGGAGACGAACGCACGCCGACCGTCACTTCCGGCTCCCACCTGAAGCGCCCCAGAGAGGGCGAGCTGAGCTCTCTCGACACAAACGTCATCGTCATGCAGATTCTCGACGCCGCCCGAGAATCCGCCCGAACAGGCAGAACCGTCCGGCTGTCTAAGCTGAGCGAATAGAACTATGGCACAAACACCCTGAGCCGCACGTGCCACTTGGTGCTCTGGCCCGGCTTCAGCGTCACCATGCCGGTATCCACCTTGCCCCACTCCTTGCCGAAGGGATCGGCGAAGTTGTACTGGTGCTCGATGGCGACAAACTTCTCCGTGGGAGGCGCGTACATCTGGATGGTTTTGATCTCCGGCGAGATTCCGTCGATCGCAACTCCATAGTGAGCCGCGGGGTCAATCACTTTCACCGTAACGGCGCCGTTCTTCCAGTCGAGATGGCTCCAGTTGTCGTCAAAGAACTCCTTCGCCAGCGGCTTTCCGTCGGCGGCGCGCAGGTCGTAGCGGGTTCCCTGGACCGGCGACAGCTTTCCGGTGGGAAAGACGTTGTCGTAGCCGTCGACCTCGGCCAACTGAGAGCCGGGAATGAGAATCCGGGCCTGGGTTCGGTCGCCCGAGGGAAGGTTGAAGTAAGGGTGCCAGCCGAGGGCGATGGGCTCGTCCACGCTGCCGACGTTGTGCGCGACGATCGAAGCATCAACGGCTCCGGCGGTCAAGGTAATCGTCAACACCAGGTCGGTCTTCGACGGCCAATGGCCGCCGAAATCGCCTGCATGAATGACGCCCGTCACCTGCTCGCCGCCGGGAGTCTTCGCGATGCGAACGTCGTCTGTCTTGGCCTTCAAAATCAGCCCGTGCATGGCGTGGCGCTCGGCCGTGGGCAGCTTGCCGCTATTGTTGGCGGGCAGCGTAATGGTGTGGCCCTCCCACTCGGTGGTCAGCGTCTTGCCGTCCGCCGAGAGCTTGCCGCGGATGCGATTCGGGTAAGGAACCAGGAAGGCCGCGCCGAGCCGGTAGCCCAGATTGCCGAAGGCATCGTCTTTGACATCCAGCATGGTCTTTGCGCCGGCCAGATCGGGCGACGCAATCACGTTGACTTCTCCCTTGCCGGGGAAGTTGGCGGTGATCTGGATAATCTCCATGCCGCGGCCCG
>Ga0182014_10000580_pt1 | contig 48959 bp, 35 predicted proteins | sample 612S2DmetaG_FD_120489 | JGI IMG/M metagenome (GOLD analysis project Ga0182014, IMG submission 120489) | Permafrost microbial communities from Stordalen Mire, Sweden - 612S2D metaG | ecosystem: Environmental > Terrestrial > Soil > Wetlands > Permafrost | place: Sweden: Stordalen | collected... | reverse complement strand
CCCCACCAGGCTCCCACTGCCCACTGTCACCTGATCCGTTCCCCAGCTCCCCAACTCACTGTTGTGGCACGGACCCTCCAATTCGATCTCAAATCTGCCCACCAGTGTCAAAGTCGGGCTGAGGCGCTGCCTGGAGCTGGTCGCCGCATCTCCCAAGGTGGCGTTCACAGCAACGGCTGGGCCGTGCCCACGGCCCAGCCGCCGCTCCTCCCACTCAGGCAGCGCCAAGCGCAGCTCGCGGATCGCCAGGGCCGCAACCAGCCTCAGCCCGGAAGCACCGTCTCCGTCACCGGTTGAATGGAAGCCCGATCAGAAGCGCACCGGGCGGCAGAAGGCCGCCTTGCCGGCGAAGTGGGCACTGCTGCCAAGCTGCTCCTCGATGCGCATGAGCTGGTTGTACTTCTCCACCCGCTCACCGCGGCAGGGCGCTCCCGTCTTGAGATGACCGGTGTCCAGGGCCACGGTCATGTCGGCGATGAAGCTGTCGACCGTCTCCCCGGAACGGTGGGACACGAAGGCGCCCCAACCGTGGAACTGCGCCAGCCGAGTGGCGGCGATGGTCTCCGTCAGCGTACCGATCTGGTTGAGCTTGATCAGCGCCGCGTTGGCGATGTCCTCCTCGATCCCACGGGCGATGATGGCGGGATTGGTGCAGAAGATATCGTCCCCGACCAGCTCGATGGTGCTGCCCAGCCTGCGGTTGAGGAGCTTCCAACCCTCCCAGTCGCTCTCCGCCAGACCGTCCTCCAAGAGGCAGACCGGGTAGTCGGCCACCATCGACTCGTAATAAGCGACCATCTCCTCGCTGCTGAGCTGCCGGCCCTCGGTCCTCAGGTCGTACCTGCCGTCGTGGAAGAACTCACTGGAGGCGGGGTCCATTGCGATCCCCACGTCAAACCCAGGCCGAAGCCCAGCCTTCTCGATGGCGGCCACGATGAGCTCCAGGGGCTTGCGGTTGGAGCTGACGTGGGGCGCAAAGCCACCCTCGTCGCCAACCCCCACCGTGAGACCCAGGCCGACCAGGATCCCCTGCAGCGCACGATAGACCTCGCTGGCCCAGCGGACCGCCTCCCGGAAGTTGCTGGCGCCGTAAGGGGCGATCATGTACTCCTGAATGTCCGCCCCTTGGCCGTGGGCATGCACACCCCCGTTAAGGATGTTCATCATCGGCACCGGCAGACGCGTCGCTCCGGGCCCACCGAGGTACTGGTACAGAGGAAGGCCGCTGGCCTCGGCCGCGGCACGGGCACATGCCATCGAGACACCGAGGATGGCGTTGGCCCCCAGGCGACCCTTGTTGTCCGTCCCGTCGAGCGCGATCATCCTGGCATCGAGCTCGGCTTGGACGCGGGCATCCATCCCAACCAGGCTGGGGGCGATGGTCTCCTCGACTCCGGACAGGGCCCGAAGGACCCCTTTGCCGCCATAGCGGTGCGGATCGGCGTCGCGCAGCTCCACCGCCTCACGGCTACCGGTTGAAGCCCCGGAAGGCACACCGGCGCGGGCGCTGATTCCGCAGGCCAGGTCCACCTCCACCTCCACTGTGGGATTACCGCGGGAATCAAGGATCTCGCGCCCGTGAATGCGAGTGATCGTGCTGTCCACTCCGCTCCTCCTGTACCACCGCCTAGATGACCGCTTGCGGGGAGCCGACTCCCGGAGTTGGCACCGAGATCGCCACCCACACCGGCCCCAGGGACATCATCGCAGGTCGGCCGGACCACAGTTGGCCGGGATTCTCAGGCTCCTCGGCGGAGGTCGACGGCGTTCCCAGCTCCGGATGGTCGAGGCCGATCCCACCGCCGGGGGACTCGGTGGGCGCTATCCCGGGGCCGACGCGTCGCCCCCGTCAACGACCTCCGCGCCGACCGAGGCGAAGTCCCGCGTTGCGTATGATCCAGCCCGAGGCCGCTGCCGAAACGCGGCGGACAATGGGTAGCCTCCTGCCGGGAGCCAGCTGCAACGAGCACCATCCACCGGGACGCCGACGACCACCCGAGTCATGGCGGCGACTGGGCCGGGCCGCCTGTCCGTCGGTGAGCCCCCCTGCTTCCGGCGACGGTGAGGCGGCCGGCCCTGGCATGAGCCCCATTCCTCCGGCCAACCCGGTTACTGCCGGTCTCTTGGGTGCCGTCGCTGCACCTCCAGCAGTGGCACCCATTCGGCATCGCTGGCTGGTTCTCGCGGTGCTGGGGGTGAGCCTCCTGATCGTGAGCCTCGACAACACCATCCTCAACGTGGCACTGCCAGCCATCGTGCGAACGATGCACGCGTCGTCGAGCCAGCTGCAGTGGATCGTTGACGCCTACGTCATCGTCTTCGCCGGCTTGCTGCTGGTCGCCGGCTCCCTGGGCGATCGCGTGGGGCGCAAGTGGGTCTTCATGGTCGGACTGCTGGTCTTCGCAGCCGGCTCGGCGACCTCCGCGTTCTCCACCACACCCGACCGGCTCATCGCGGCCAGAGCGTTCATGGGGATTGGAGCGGCAGCGATCATGCCCTCGACGCTGTCCATCCTCACCAACGTCTTCACCGAGGCCGGGGAGCGGGCCCGGGCGATCGGGTTCTGGTCGGGCATCAGCGGACTCGGCCTCGCCGTCGGCCCGGTCGCCGGCGGCTGGCTGCTGGCCCATTACTGGTGGGGATCGGTGTTCCTGATCAACGTACCCATCGCCCTGGTGGGGTTCGTCGCCGTGATGTGGCTCGTGCCCAACTCGAAGGACCCAGCCAGCAAGCGACCCGACCCGGTCGGATCCGGGCTCTCCATCTTTGGCATGGCCCTGCTGCTGTGGGGGATCATCGAGGCGCCCACCCGTGCATGGACCTCTCCGCTCATCCTCGGCGCCATCGCTGCCGGGGTAGTGGTCCTCTCCCTGTTCATCCTCTGGGAACGGCTCTCGACCCATCCGATGCTGGAGATGGCACTGTTCGCGTCGCGACGGTTCTCCGCCGCTATGGGGACGATGGGGCTGATGTTCCTCGCCCTGATGGGCGGGCTCTTCCTGCTCACCCAGTACCTGCAGTTCTCCCTCGGCTACAGCGCGCTCCAGACCGGCCTCCTGGTGACCCCAATCGCCGCCGTGCTCCTGGTGGAGGCGTCCCTCTCGAGCATGCTGGTCCACGCGGTCGGGACCAAGCCGGTGGTGTTCGCCGGCATGGGTCTCATCGCCACCGGTGTCGGGCTGCTGTCACAGGTCACCGTCCATGGCACCTACCTTGACGTGCTCCCGGCGTTCCTGCTGATGGGCTTCGGGACGGGCCTCGCCTACGCCCCCTGCCTGGAGTCGGTGATGGGCGCTCTCCCTCTCGAGCGGGCCGGGATCGGTGCGGCCACCAACGGCACGGCCATACAGACCGGTGGTGCGCTCGGGGTCGGTGTGCTGGGGAGCCTTCTCAACACCCGCTACCGGAGCCAGATGGCTCCCGTGCTCGCCCACTACCAGCTCCCGAAGGCAGTCCTGGACCAGATCAACGGTTCGCTCGGTGGCGCCCTCGCCGTGGCTCACCACGTCGGCGGCCTCCTCGGCGTCGGGCTCGCCGCATTGGCCCGGCGATCGTTCGTGAGTGGCATGGACCTCGCCTTCGGCGTGGCGACGGTGGTCATCGGTGTCGCTGCGGTCCTGGTGCTGGCCGTGCTGCCCACCCGGGGCGCACCCAACCCGGGCTCCCGGCCGAGCTGAGGCGGACCACCGGGCCACTCGGCCAGCGCGGGTTCGGAGGATTCGGCCCTGCCCGGGGGTGGGACCGCCCGCCCGGCCGGTGGTGTCGACGCCATCGGGAAAGGCGGGGATGCTCGTGAGACGGCACCAACCGCGGCCTATGGCCACCTCCCGCCGGGCCGGCTGAGGCGCGCCAACCGGGGCCATCCGATCGACTGACCATCGCGGGCAGACCTCTGCCCGGCGGGCGAACGCCTCGGGGTGGGGGTCAGGCCCGCCGCGCTACCATGGGCCAAATGGCAGAGCATCCAGGTCGGAATACCGACGTGACGCCACCCGCGGTCACCATGAGCTTCGCCGACCCGGCGGTGGCGGCCGTCCTTGGCGCCGTGGTCGAAGGGGCACCTCTGGTGCACTGCCTGACCAACATCGTCGTCGCCGGGTTCACCGCCAATGTCCTGCTGGCGATTGGGGCATCACCGGCGATGGTGGAGAACGCCCAAGAGTCCGGCGAGTTCGCCGCCGTGGCCGGCTCGGTCTTGGTCAACTTGGGCACTCTGTCGGCCGAGCGGGAGCGAGCCATGCGGGCTGCTGCAGCGGCTGCCCACGCCTCGGGCACACCATGGGTCCTGGACCCGGTGGCCGTGGGTGCGTTGGCACATCGCACCGAGCTGGCCAGGGAGCTGCTCCGCTTCCATCCGACGGTTATTCGGGGAAACGGCTCGGAGGTCATGAGCCTCGCCGGGGTGAGGGACGCCGCCGGCAAGGGCGTCGACTCGGCGGCCGGCAGTGCCGATGCGTTGGATGGGGCACGGTGGTTGGCCCGGTCGGCAGGATGCGTGGTCGCCGTCAGCGGAGCCACGGACTTCGTGACTGACGGTACCGAGGTGGTCGCCGTGCCTGGAGGGCACCTGCTCATGACCAGGGTCACGGGGGTGGGCTGCGCCTTGGGTGCAGTGATGGCGGCGTGCTGCGCCGTCGACCGCCGGCCTGTTGTCGCCGCCGCCACTGCATCGGCAGTCCTGGCCGCCGCCGGGGAGCGGGCGGCCGCAGGCAACCCGGGCCCAGGGACCTTCGCGGTTCGCCTCCTCGACGCTCTGGCCGCGCTCGCCGCAGAGGTCCGGCCGCCCGCGACGTGAGCCAGGTGCTCGACCTCCGGCTCTGCTTGGTAACTGATACGCGCCTGTGCGGGAAGCGGGGGGTGCTGGCGACGGTAGCTGCAGCCGTCGCCGGCGGCGTGACGGCAGTGCAGGTGCGTGACCCGCTGGCCACCGCTCACCAGCTGTTCGAGCTCGCGATGAGCGTCCGGACCCAGCTGCTGGGCACCGGGGTGCCACTCCTCGTCGACGACCGCCTCGACATCGCCCTCGCCGTCGGCGCTGACGGCGTCCACCTCGGCCAGGCGGACCTGCCCCCGACCGCGGCACGCGCCGTGGCCGGCCCTCGCCTGGTGATCGGCTGGTCGGTGTCCACCCTCGCGCAACTGGATCTGGTCCGCCGGTTTCCGGCCGACACGGTGGACTACCTGGGCGTGGGCCCCGTGTACGACACCGCCACCAAGCCCGACGCGGCGGCGGCTATCGGTCTCGTCGGGCTGCGCTCGGTTTGCGCCGCCGCCGCACTTCCCTGTGTCGCCATCGGCGGGATCGGCGACGGTAACACGGCCGACGTCGCAGCCTGCGGGGTCGCCGGGGTGGCCGTGGTGTCAGCCATCTGCGCCGCCGTCGACCCGGAGGCAGCAGCCCGGGGCATCCGCCAGGCAGCCGGCTGGTGAGCTGCTCCCCCTGGCCGTCAGCGCGCCCGGACGCAGGCACCGAACGTGGCCCCAGATGAAGGGTGGCTCGCCCTGTAGGCGTGCGTCGAATGCCGGCTGGAGAGCTGCTCCACCTGCCAAGCAGGCGGGGCCGCACCGCGCTGGTTGCCTGGCCGGCCGACCGCCATCCGAGGGCAATCGTCGCTGGCCAGGGGCCGGTCGGGCCCAGAGGCGCTGATCAGCCTGGACGGGGCTCCATACCTGCGTTGTCAATCTGGCGCTGGGGCATCCAGGTGATGGGGCGCACGGAGCTCGCCCTACCCCCCCGACCAGCCTCCTGCGGCAGCTTCTCCCCTCTCGGATCGCCAGCACCGGCCCCTCACCATACCCCGGGCAAGGAGGCATGGTGAGGCGCCGCCCGTTGAGGCCGCCGAGCGGACGGAACCCAGGGAGCCGGCCACCCCGCCGCTCGGCTGAAGCGGGCCGGCCGCGCGGCCCCCTTTTCCGAGCCCTGTCGACCTCGGAAGTAGACCGGGAACGGCAATTGGTTCGAGGGTTGAACCATTCCTCTAGACTTGGGACATGGCCACGCCTGCCCCGCCGGACGATCTCGCCTCCCGAGGGGAATTGGGTCCCGCAGTGGAGGTGCTGGCCCGCCTGGCTCGAATCCTCGAGCGAGCCTCCGGCGAGCTCAGCCTGGCCCACTATCGGGTCCTCGCCATGGTGTCGTCTGGCGATGGCCGAGCCTCTCGCCTGGCGACCCGGCTCTCCCTGGGCAAGCCGGCGATCAGCGCCGCGGTGGACTCGCTGGCTGCCCGCGAGATGATCGTCCGGTCCGGACCTGAGGAGGACCACCGGGCTACCCGCCTGGAGATCACGCCGCGGGGACGCTGTGCCCTGGCCGCGGCGGAGTCGGCCATGGCAGCGGAGCTGGCCGACCTGCTCCACAGAACTCCTGACCCGGAGGCCGTCCTCACCGCCCTCGATGCTCTCTCGGCCAGTCTTCACGAACGACGGGCGGAGCGCATGGCCGCCACGACGGGACCGGGCATGCTCCCCTCCACGAGCTCGTGAGGAGAGGCCAGAACAAGCAGCGGCCGGCGGGCTGGATGCGCCGCCTCCTCCCCTATCTGCGGCCGCACCGCACCGCCATCCTGGTGGCGCTGGGGGCCGCCGTATTCGGAAGCGCCTGCCAGGCGGCAGCTCCGCTGGTGGCTCGGGAGATCCTCGACAACGTGATCCTCCACCACCGGTCCCCGATGGCTCCCTGGCTGGCGGCCCTGGTGGGCATCGGGGTGCTGACGTTCGCGGCCGCCCACCTCCGCCGCTACCACGGCGGACGGGTCGCCCTGGACGTCCAGTACGACCTGCGCAACGCTATGTACGACCGGCTCATGGAACTGGATTTCGCCAGCCACGATCGGATGCCGACCGGTCAGCTGGTGTCTCGGGCCAACTCCGACTCCAGCTTGGTGCAGGGGCTGCTGGCCTTCTTCCCGAATGTGAGCGGAAATGTTCTCCTGCTGGTGAGCTCCCTGGCGATCATGGTGGTGCTCTCACCCCTGCTCTCGGTGGTCAGCCTGATCGTGGGCCCGGCACTGGTGATCGTCTCCTACCGGATGCGCTCGCAGATCTTTCCCGCCACCTGGGATGGGCAGCAGAAGGAAGGCGACGTTGCCCAGATCGTGGACGAAGACGTCAACGGAGTGCGCATCGTCAAGGCCTTCGGTCAGGAGCAGCGAGAGCTCGAACGGCTGGCGGGCGCCGCCCAGACGCTCTATGGGTCACAGATGCGGGCGGTGCGGCTGCAGGCACGCTATCAGCCGATCCTGCAGGCTCTGCCGACCCTGGGCCAGGTGGGCGTGCTCGGTCTGGGGGGATGGCTGGCCCTCCACCACCAGATCACCCTGGGCACCTTCTTGGCGTTCTCCACCTATCTGACCCAGATGATGTCGCCCGCCAGAATGTTGGCGGGCATGCTGACCGTCGCCCAGCAGGCGCGCGCCGGCGTGGAGCGAATCTTCGACCTTCTGGACTCCCGACCCGCCATCCAGGACCGCCCCGAGGCTGTGGAGCTCGCCCGGATCACCGGAGAGGTCCGCTTCCAGGGAGTCGAGTTCAGCTACGAGTCGGAATCCCCGGTGCTGCGCGATTTCAACCTCACCGTGGCCCCGGGCGAAAAGGTCGCCCTGGTGGGGCTGTCGGGATCCGGAAAGTCCACCGTCACTGCCCTGATCCCCCGTTTCTACGATGTCGACCGGGGCGCGGTGCTCCTCGACGGGCACGACGTCCGGGATGTCACCCTGCGCTCCCTCCGCGCCCAGATCGGCGTTGCCTTTGAGGAGAGCTTCCTCTTCTCTGACACCATCCGCGCCAACATCGCCTACGGGCGCCCGGGAGCCTCCCAGGAGGAGGTGGAGACGGTCGCCCAGCAGGCGCAGGCCCACTCCTTCATCCTCCAGCTGCCTCACGGATACGACACCGTCGTGGGTGAGCGCGGCCTCAGCCTTTCAGGCGGCCAGCGGCAGCGGGTGGCACTGGCCCGAGCACTGCTGACGGATCCCCGCGTGCTGATCCTGGATGACGCCACTAGCGCCGTCGACTCCGGCGTGGAGGATGCGATCCACCAGAGCCTGCGAGAAGTCATGCGGGGCCGCACCACCCTGCTGGTGGCGCACCGGGAGTCAACTCTGCGGCTCGCCGACCGGATAGTCGTGGTCGACCGAGGGTCAGTACTTGACCAGGGAAGCCACCAGCAATTGATGGAGCGCTGTGCTCCCTACCGGCTCCTGCTCTCCGGCCCCGCGCCGATGGTGGGCACCCCCATGGACGGCATCGAAGGCAGCCTGGCCGTCAGGCCGCGGGGCCCGTCCCCGTGGCGAGGCTCGGGTGACCGGCCGGCCCAGGTCCTGGCCGGCCCAGGTGGGCTCACTGCCCGCTCCTTCGCCCGCTCGCCAGGAGCGAGGCCGGGCGGCGGCAGGACCGGCTGGCGAAGCAACCTCGCGCCAACGCCGGAGTTGCTGGCCAAGGTGGCCACCCTCCGGCCCATCCGCGACACGGCCGATCTGAACCTCGAGGTCGAAGCCAGGCCCCAGCCCGACTTCTCGCTGTGGAGCCTCCTGTCACGCTACAAGCGCCCCCTCGGCCTGGGCCTGGGCCTGGTCATCTTGGACTCGCTGGCCGGCCTGGCCGGCCCGGTTCTCATTGAGCGGGGGATCGACCAAGGCGTGGTGGCGGGGTCGGCGACGGTGATCTTGATCGCCACCCTGGTCTTCCTGGTGGTGACCCTGGTCGATCTGGTGGACTCGATCGCCGAAGCGTTCGTGACCGGTCGGACCGCGCAGCAACTGATGCTGGCGCTGCGCATCAGGATTTTCGCCCAGCTGCAGCGGCTGTCGATCGACTACTACGACCGGGAGATGGCGGGCCGAATCATGACCCGCATGACGACCGACGTGGATTCCTTCGAGTCGCTACTGGAGAGCGGGCTGATCACCGCGGTGGTCAGTCTCTGCACCTTCGTCGGCGTCGGAGCCGCACTCTTTGTCCTCAACTGGCGGCTGGCCGCTGCCAGCCTGGCGGTCATCATCCCCCTGGGCGTGGCCACCGCCCTCTTCCGGCAACGGGCGGCGAGGATCTACGACCTGGCCCGGGAGCGGATCGCCGTCGTCAACTCTGACTTCCAGGAGAGCCTGGCCGGGGTGAGAGAGGCACAGGCCTTCCGCCATGAGCGGCTGAGCCAGACCGAGTTTCACCGGCTCGGCAGCCGGTATCTCCAGGCCCGGCTCTCGGCCCAGCGGCTGGTGGCCACCTACTTCCCGTTCGTGCAGTTCCTATCGGACCTGGCCGAGGCAGTCATCCTGGGATTCGGCGGCTACCTGATCGCTGAAGGGCAGCTCACCAGCGGCGCCTTGATCGCCTTCCTGCTCTACCTCGACATGTTCTTCTCGCCGATTCAACAGCTCTCCCAGGTCTTCGACTCCTGGCAGCAGGCTGGAGCCTCGATGCGGCGGATAGGCGATCTGATGTCCCTGAAAACGCTCACCCCCGCCCCACCGCAGCCCTCCCCCGCTCACATAGCTCACGGGTCCGTCAGTCTCCGTGGGGTCCACTTCACCTACCCCACGTGGCCCAGCTCGCCCGGGGTTCCGCTCGCATCCGATCGGGAGCCCAGCGAGGCGCTCGCCGGCATCGACCTCGACATCGCAGCTGGAGAGAGCGTGGCTCTGGTGGGCGAGACCGGGGCCGGTAAGTCAACCCTGGCCAAGCTCCTGGTGCGGTTCTACGATCCCCAGCGGGGCCGCGTCACCGTGGACGGCCGCGATCTGCGCTCGTTCGACCCGAGCGAGTATCGACGACGGCTCGGTTATGTGCCACAGGAACCGTTCCTCTTCTCCGGAACCATCCGCGACAACATCGCCTACGGTCGGCCTGATGCCTCCGACACCGAGGTTGAGCGGGCCGCTGAAGAGCTGGGCGCGGCGGAATTCATCAATGCCCTTCCCGGGCGCTACCAGCATGTGCTCTCCGAGCGAGGGCGGTCGCTGTCCACCGGGCAGAGGCAGCTGATCGCCCTGGCCAGGGCGCAACTGGTGGACCCCATCATCCTGATCCTGGACGAGGCTACCTCGAATCTGGATCTGGCCACCGAGGCACGCATCTCGGCGGCCACCAGCAGGCTGGCCCAGGGCAGGACCACGATCGTCATCGCACACCGACTGCAGACGGCCCGCCGCGCTGGCCGGATAGTGGTGCTCGCGAGGGGAAGGGTCGTCGAGGACGGCTCCCACCGAGCGCTCCTCGGCCGGAACGGGATCTACGCCTCCATGTGGGAAGCTTTCGAGCCCGCCCCGGCCCTTTAGCCACCCGGGCAGTGCCGGCGCGGGGCGCGGGGTCCGCGGACGAGCCGCGCTCCGCCCTCACTCCCAGTTCGCCAGGTCCTCTGAGGTGTCAACATCAGCCGGGTTGCCGGGGCAGGGCACCTCCCAGACCAGGTTGGGCCGCGCAGCAAAGAGCCGGCGGGCCCCCTCGTCTCCGGCGGGCGGCAACAGCGGCCACATTTCGGCCGAGATCCGCACCGGGTGTCCCCGCCGGCCCCGATAGGTGGCCACCACCAGGGGAAAGGGGGGAGCTTTCGCGACCGCGGCCCAGGCCTCGGCCGAGGTGAGTGGCTGGTCCCCCAGGCCGACCACCACCGCGCCGTGGCCTTGCTCCCGACACCACTCGACGCCGAGCAGGAGCGAGGTGGCCTGCCCCTCGGCCCAGGCCCGGTTGTGGAGCAGGGTCACTCCCGGGGGGACTGTCGCGGTTAGGTCGGCCGCACCATCGACCACCACGGTCTCGTCGAGCGCGGCCGCCAGGGCCGCCTCCACCTGCCAGAGCACCAGGGGTCGACCCCTGAAGGGCGCCAGCACTTTGGGGAGCAGCCCACCAAAGCGGAGGCCACCACCACCCGCCAGCACCAGGGCCGCCGTTGTCACGGGATGCGGGCCGGCGCCTAGCGCGCCACGCCGGCGTGGATCGCGCCCTGGGAGTCCCTCAGCGAGGGGGCCGGCGTCCCGGTGCGGAGGGCAATGATCTCGGCACAGATCGCCACCGCGGTCTCCTCGGGCGTCCTGGCCCCGATGTCCACCCCGATGGGCCCCATAATCCGCGTCAGATCGGCTTCACTGACCCCGGCCTGCCGCAGCGCCACGCACCGCTCCGCGTGGGTCCGCCGAGAGCCCATGGCGCCGATGTAGCCGGCCCGGGTGCGGAGCGCCACCCGCAGGGCCGGCACGTCGAACTTGTGGTCGTGGGTGAGCACACAGACCGCATCCCCTGGACCTAGCTGACCCCCGTCCCGCTCCAGGTACTGGTGCGGCCACTCCACCAGAACCCGGTCCGCCATCGGAAAGCGGGCTGGGGTGGCGAAGGCTGAGCGCGGGTCACAGACGGTCACCTGGTAGCCGAGGACCTTGGCCACTCGGCCCAGGGCAGCGGTGAAGTCGACGGCACCGAAAATGATCATCTGTGGGGGCGGGGCAAAGGCCTCGACGAAGACCGCGACGTCGCTCCGCCGGGCCTCTCCAGTGCACCCATACCGGCGGGTGGTGGACTGGCCGCTGGAGAGTGCCCCCAAGGAGTCCCGGCCCACCACCCGGTCCAGCTCCGGGTTGCCCAGGCTGCCATCCACTGCTCCGTCGGCACCGACCAGAACCGAGGCGCCGACTGCCACCTGGTCCGGATCACTTGAGGGCGCCGCACCCGGCTCGGCCCGCACCTCAATGACGGTCGACAGGGCCACCGGGCGGCCCGTCTCCAGGTCGCGTCGGAGCCGGTCGTAGAACGTCGGCAGCGTCGGACTCACAAGCACCCGAAGAGTTCCGCCGCACGTGAGCCCGACCTCCCACGCCTGAGCATCGCTGTAACCGAAGGTCAGTACTGCCGGGGCGCGGTCAGCCGAAAGTGAGTCGAGGGCCGCCTCCACGACAGCACCCTCAACACACCCCCCTGACACCGAGCCTGCCACCTCCCCGGCTTCGCTCACCGCCATCGTGGCTCCGGGCTCCCGGGGGCTGGAGCCATCCACCCCGACCACCCGGGCGAGCGCCACCCGCTGGCCGGCTAGGCGCCAGCGCTCGATGTCGGCGAGCACGTCCCTCATCGCCGACCCAGCGGCGGCAGCGAGCCTCCCCCGCGCCCGCCGGACGGCTGGCCATCACTCATCGTGAAGAGAGAATAGACCCTGGTCCCAGCGGCGGCTGCGGCTGCGCCGGGACCCTTGGAACACGGCTGGTCGTGGTTGTCGGTCTGCTGAAGGCAGGAGCGACCGCGGCCCAATGCGCGCCGCCGCTCCATTTCCCCGCCCCCGGCTGGGGGTTGAACGGGGTGACTCAGCCCGTCACTGGATGGCGCTCCCAATTGGTTGCCAGGTGCTGGCGCCCGAGGCCAAACCCGCCGGTCGGGGGTAGGCCGCACGGGCTCCTAGGCCGGGCCCCCGGCCGCCGCCCAGCGGGCCTGCCAAACGCCAGCGCGGGTAGCTCACCGGGTGGGCATCGCGGCCGCAGGCTCGGGCGGCAGCGAGACCGCCCGGGGGCCGAGCATGTCCCGTCGCCAGTTCGGGGCCCCAGTCCAGGCTCCGTCCGCCGGCCGAGCCAGGGCTCCGCCGGCTTGGTGGCACTGACACCACGAGCAGCCTGACCGCGCACTCCACCTCGGCGCTGACGTCGGCGCGGCCGCGGTCCGCCCCGGGTGAGAAGCCTTAAGCGAACGAGCGAGTAAGCTCAGGAGAGTTCTGACCGTAGCCAGGGCGCCGGGGGATGACAGGCTGCCCCACCGTCAACCAACGATTCCGAGGAGCACGACGATGTGGGACTCGCCCACACCTCGACCAAAGGTCCCACCCGATTCCCCGAGTGTTTCCGGCGCTGCTCTTTCGCCCCAGTCTCTCGGACCGCCGCACTCCCCGGCGGGACCTCAGCCATCGCGGTGACGGCGATCCGGAGGGGCCGTGGTTGGGGCCGGCGCAAGGGACGGCCGTCGGCAGGGACCGTGGGCCCACGGGCTGGGGGTGAGAGATGACGGACCGGGACTCGGGTCAGCCACCCATCCCCAAAGGCGTCTCGGTGGAGACCCAGCGGAAAGCGGGAGGCGGAGGAGGGGAGCGGCCGGTGCTCCACCTCTCACGTTTCGATGCCGTACTTTTCGATCTTGACGGAGTGCTGACCGACACGGCCCGGGTGCATGAGACGGCCTGGGCGGCGATCTTCACGGAGCTTTTCGAGCGGGTCCGGACGGCCTCGGGGACGCCGGCTGGGCCTCCGCCCTTCACCGACGCGGACTACCGGCGGCTGGTGGACGGCGAGGCTCGCCTGGAGGGCGTGCACCATGTGCTCGCGGACCGCGGCATCGTCCTTCCCGAGGGGGGCCCTGACGACCAGCCCGGGCTCGACAGCGCTTGGGCGGTGGCCAAGGCCAAGGACCTCCGCTACCGGGAACTGCTCGGCACGGTCGGGGCACGGCCCTTCGCGTCGTCGCTCGCCATGGTGCAGGACCTGCGAGCTGCCGGGCTGCTGTTAGCGGTGGTTTCGGCCAGCCGCCACTGCCTCGAGGTACTCGCTGCAGCAGGCATGAGCGGCCTGTTCGACAGCGCGATCGACGGTCGCGTCGCCGCGGCGATGGGCCTTGCCGGCAAGCCTGACCCAGCCACCTACCTGGAAGCGGCCGCCCGGCTCGGTGTCGATCCCGACCGGGCGGTGGTGGTCGAAGATGCGCTTTCCGGTGTCGAAGCGGGCCGGAACGGCGGGTTCGGACTGGTTGTGGGCGTGGACCGCCTGGGCACGCCCGGGGCTCTCAGGGACGCGGGTGCGGACGTGGTGGTGGCCGACCTCGCTGAGCTCCGCCTCGATGCGGGCCGCCGAGGCCCCTGGCACGTGGAGCTCTCCGACGACTCCGGCGCGGCTGCGGGCGGCAGCGCCGAGGGCCGCTGGGAGGCGCTGGGGACGCTGGCCAACGGTTATGTCGGAACCCGCGGCGCCTGGCTCGGGGCGACCGACGATGGGACCCACTATCCGGGGACCTACCTGGCGGGTGTCTACGATCGCCTCACCAGCCCGGTCGACGGCGCGCCGGTCGAGCGCGAGGCCGTCGTGAACGCCCCCAACTGGTTGCCGCTCACCTACTCCGTCAACGGAGGCCCGTGGCTGGGCGATGGCGCTGTCGAAGTCTCCTTCCACCGCTTGCACCTCGACCTGCGCCGGGGGCTGCTGGTCCGGCGGTGGCGCACGGTCGACCCCGAGGGCCGATGCAGCTCGGTGGTGGAGCGGCGCCTGGTGTCGATGGCAGACCCCCACTTGGTCGCGGTCGAGCTCAGCGTGGTGGCCGAGAACTGGTCAGGGGAGCTACGGGTCCGCAGCGGGCTGGACGCCCACGTCGCCAACCACCAGACCATCGAGGAGCACCTTCTCGCCAACCGGCATCTGGGCACGGTCACGGTGGGAGAGGATCCCCCCGAGGTCTGCTGGCTCACGGCGCGGACGATGCAATCTGGCATCACCCTGGCGGAGGCGGCCCGCACCCGCCTCACGGCTGGCACCGAGACGGCCCGCCAGCCGGTGAGCGGAGATGCCAGCGTCGCCCAGGAGCTCTCGGTCCACGTCCTCGAAGGGGGTCGGGTCGGCGTGGAGAAGGTGGTGGCGATCTTCACCTCCCGGGACCGGGCGATCTCCGACCCCGAGACGGCCGCCAGACCTGCAGCCGCAGCCGCTGGCGACTTCAAGGCGCTCTTGGGCGAGCACGCGGCTGCCTGGGCCAGGCTGTGGCGCCGCTCCCGCCTCCAGGCCGAGGTCAGCGAGTCCGCCAGCGTCAGCAGCGGGACGGTCGCAGCTGGAGTGGACGCCAACCGCTGGGTCAACTCCGGTCGGGTCCACTTGCAGCTGTTCCACCTGCTGCAGGTGGCCTCGCCGCACGTGGTCGAACTCGACGTGGGGATTCCGGCACGGGGCCTGGGCGGCGAAGGGTATCTCGGCCACGTCTTCTGGGACGAACTGTTCGTATTGCCGGTCCTCAACTTCCGCTTCCCCGAGGTGGCCCGGGCATTTCTCCGCTACCGGTGCCGCCGCCTCGGCGCGGCCCGGCGTGCCGCGGCGGCGGCCGGGCATCGGGGCGCGATGTACCCCTGGCAGAGCGGCAGCGACGGGCGAGACGAGACCCCGCACACCCTCTACAACCCTCGGGCCGGCCGCTGGATCGCCGACGGCTCCAGCCGCCAGCGTCACGTCGGGCTCGCCATCGCTTACGAACTCTGGCAGCACTGGCAGACCACCGGCGACACCTGGTTCTTCTTCGGAGCGGGCGCTGAGGTGTTCTTGGAGATCGCCCGTTTCTTCGCTGACCTAGCCACCTTCGACCCGGCCCTTTCGCGCTGGCGGATCCGAGGCGTGATGGGGCCCGATGAGTTCCATGACGCCTACCCGTCCGGCGCTGAGCTGGGGATTGATGACAACGCCTACACCAACGTCATGACCGCGTGGCTGTTGCGCCGGGCCCGTGAGCTGGTGGAGCTGATCCGCCGCGACCACCGCAACGACGTGCTCGAGCGGATCAGGCTTTCCGACGGCGAGCTGAACCGCTGGGAACGGCTGGCGGCCGAGCTCTACGTGCCCTTCCACGAGGGCGTTATCAGCCAGTTCGCCGGCTACGAGCGCCTGTCCCCGATCGACCTCGATGGCTACCGCGCCCGGTACGGCAACATCGGGCGGCTCGACCTGATCCTTGATGCCGAGGGCGACGCCGTCCGCCGCTACCAAGTGGCCAAGCAAGCCGACGTGCTCATGCTCTTCTACCTTCTGTCCGCCGAGGAGCTGCGCGACGTTTTCGAGGGCCTCGGCTACGATCTGACGCCCGGCACCATCCGGGGCACGGTCGACTATTACACCGCCCGCGTCGCCCATGGCTCCACCTTGTCCGCGGTCGTGCATGCCTGGGTGACCGCCCGAGCTGACCGGGCCGGATCTTGGGCCCAATTCCGTGAGGCGCTGTCGACCGACATCGCCGACATCCAGGGGGGCACGACCGCCGAGGGCATCCACCTCGGGGCCATGGCCGGCACCCTGGACCTGCTCCAGCGCTGCTACACGGGACTGGAGGTCCGAGAGGACGCCTTGTGGCTCAACCCCGCTCTCCCCGACGAGCTGGAGCGCCTCCGCTTCGCTCTCAACTACCGCGACCACTGGGTGGACATCGACGTCGACCACCACCGTCTCGCCGTGGGCGCCGCAGCTGGCCAGGCGCTGCCGGCCACGCTGGTACTGCGAGGTGAGCGCCGGACGCTGGAGCCCGGCCAGTGGATCGAGCGAGAGCTGGTTTGATCCTCCAGCCCCAGACCGACCCGCGGCTCACCTCCCCGGCCGGTCCCCGGCTTCCCGCAAGGGGCGAAGGGACCCACCTCACGTCACGGCGGGGGCCGGCTCCTTGCTGACCGCCAAGCCCCCTGAGCGGTGCTCGGCGGTCGGTCCGGGCCGACCCGGGACGGCCCAGAGGCATGAACCGGGCCCTCCCCGCCGCAGCGGAGCCAATGAACTCGCGCCATCTGAACAACGGAGACGCATCCCGTGAAGACCAAAGCTCTCTCCCGCGACTTGCTCCACAAGATGGATGCCTACTGGCGTGCCGCCAACTATTTGTCAGTCGGTCAGATCTACCTCTATGACAACCCATTGTTACGGACGCCCCTGGAACTGTCCCATGTGAAACCGCTGGTGGTCGGTCACTGGGGTACCACGCCAGGCCAGAACTTCATCTACGTCCATTTAAACCGCGTGATCAAGAAGTACGACCTGGACATGTTCTACGTTGCCGGCCCCGGCCACGGCGGTCCCGCCCTAGTGGCCAACACCTACCTCGAAGGCACCTACAGCGAGCTCTATCCAGACATCGGCCAGGACGAGGCCGGGCTCAAGCGGCTGTTCACGCAATTCTCGTTTCCGGGCGGGATCTCCAGCCACGTGGCACCGACAACGCCGGGCTCGATTCATGAGGGCGGCGAGCTGGGCTACTCCCTCAGCCATGCCTTCGGGGCGGCGTTCGACAATCCCGATCTGATCGTCGCCTGCGTCGTCGGCGACGGCGAGGCCGAGACCGGCCCCCTGGCCACGGCCTGGCATTCCAACAAGTTTCTCAACCCCATCACCGACGGAGCGGTCCTCCCGATCCTCCACCTCAACGGCTACAAGATCAGCAACCCGACCATCCTGGCCCGCATCGAGCCCGAGGAGTTGGACCAGTACCTGAGAGGGTGTGGTTGGACGCCGCACTTTGTGGAAGGCGACGAGCCGGAAGCGATGCATCAGCTCATGGCCAGCACCCTCGAAGAGGTCGTGGAGGATATCCGGCACATCCAAGCCGAGGCGCGGGAGAAGCAGGACACCAACCGGCCCCGCTGGCCAATGATCGTCCTGCGCTCACCCAAGGGCTGGACCGGGCCGAGAGTCGTCGACGGACTCCCCATCGAGGGCACCTTCCGCTCCCACCAGGTGCCGCTCCTGGTGGATGCCCAGCACCCCGAGCATCTCCAGTTGCTTGAAAGCTGGATGAGGAGCTACCGGCCCGAGGAGCTCTTCGACGAGGATGGCCGCTTGGTCCCGGACCTGGCCGACCTGGCTCCCCAGGGCGACCGGCGGATGGGCGCCAACCCCCATGCCAACGGGGGCTTGCTGCTCCGCAACCTGAGAATGCCGGATTTCCGCGTCCATGCGCTGAGCGTGCCATCCCCCGGAGCCGTCGACGGCCAGGACACGGTCCAGCTGGGCAAGTTCCTGCGAGATGTGGCCGACGCCAACCGGGATCAGCGCAACTTCCGGATCTTCGGCCCCGATGAGACGCTCTCGAACCTCCTGGGCGCGGTCTTTGAGGCCACCAGCCGCCAGTGGGAGGCCCGTGCCGTCGCCAATGACGAATTCCTCGCGCCCGACGGGCGCGTCCTCGACTCGATGCTCAGTGAGCACCAGTGCGAGGGTTGGTTGGAAGGCTATCTGCTCACCGGCCGACACGGGCTCTTCAACTGCTACGAGGCCTTCATTCACATCGTGGATTCAATGTTCAACCAGCACGCCAAGTGGCTCAAGGTCACAGAGCAGATTCCCTGGCGGGCGAAGATCGCGTCGCTCAACTACCTGCTCGCCTCCCACGTCTGGCAGCAGGACCACAATGGGTTCACCCACCAGGACCCCGGGTTTCTCGACCACGTCGTCAACAAGAAAGCCGACATCGTGAGGGTGTATCTCCCCCCCGACGCCAACTGTCTCCTCTCCGTTTTCGATCACTGCCTGCGCAGCCGGCACTATGTCAACGTGGTGGTCGCCGGTAAGCACCCGTTGCCCCAATGGCTGACCATGGAGGCCGCGGTCGTGCACTGCACCGAAGGGATCGGCATCTGGGACTGGGCCAGCAATGATCAGGGCGGCGAGCCGGACATCGTGATGGCCTGCTGTGGGGACACGCCTACCCTGGAGGTGCTGGCTGCCACATCGATCCTGCGCATGCACCTGCCCGATCTCCGAATCAGGGTGGTCAACGTCGTCGATCTCATGAAGCTGCAGCCCAGCAGCGAGCACCCCCACGGGTTGAGCGACACAGATTACGACTCGCTCTTCACCAAGGACAAGCACATCATCTTCGGCTTTCACGGTTATCCCTGGCTGATCCACCGGCTCACCTACCGGCGGACCAACCGGAACCTACACGTCCGAGGCTACAATGAAGAGGGCACCATCACGACCGCCTTTGACATGAGAGTGCAGAACCGACTGGACCGGTTCCACCTCGTCCAGGACGTCGTCGATCGGCTGCCCGAGCTGGGCAGCCGAGGAAGCTACCTGAAGCAGATGGTGCAGGACAAGCTCATCGAGCACAGCGAGTACATCGACCAGCACGGCCAGGACATGCCCGAGATCCAGAACTGGAGGTGGGGCACCGCCGATTGACGGGGCGGCATCGGACGGGCACCGTGGCGGCTCCTGGCGTCGGCCCCCGAGGGGCGTCGGCTCCGCCCGGTCGGCCAGCGACGATCAGGGAAGCTCGGGCCGGCTGGACCAGATCCCGACCCGGGCCAGTGACGGGCTGAAGCCGGCCTGGGCGGCCAGCGTCGCGGCTGGTTCGAACCCGGCCGCCAGGTGAGCCGGTTGATGCGCGTCGCTGCCGAACGAGAGCGACCTGCCCCCGACCTGCCGCCACCAGCCGAGCACCTCCGGCGCCGGGCAGAGGGAGCGGCCGGGACTTCCCCCTCGGGTGGTGTTGAACTCCAGCACCAGCCCTCGACGGGACGCGGCGGCCAGCACCTCCTGGATCCGCTCCCGGTGGTCGGTGGACCGGTAGGGAGGCCAGCCTGGCGGCCAGTAGCGCCTCGGGTACTCGAGGTGGGTCAGGATCTCGAACTAGACGGGACCCTCGATCAGCCGGAGCAGCTCGTCGCAGTAAGCCTGCATCAGGTCCTCGGGGCCGATCTCCGGTTCCGATCCCAGCTCGTCGATCTCCAGGACCACATCGCCGACCAGCACGCAGTGAACGGAGCCCAGCACCAGATCGAAACGGCCCCGCGCCAGGACGTCCTCGGCCTCCGGCTGGTGGCGGTGGGGCTCGCCCAGCTCGACCCCGGTCCAGATCGAGAGCCGAGGGAAGCTCTTCCGGCACGCCTCAACTGCCTCCAGGTACCCCTCGACATCGAGCCGGGCACCCCCGCAGAGCCGGGAGTAGTCGGCATGGTCGCTGAAGGTCACCACCTTGAGGCCAAGATCCAGCGCCCGCTGGCAGGTGGCCTCCATGGCGCCCCGGGGAGCGTCCCAGGACCACTCGCTGTGGACATGGAGGTCCGCCTCGGGAACTGGCACCCCGGCGGCGACCTCGATCACGCCTCGGCGATCCGCCGGGGTCCACGGGCCACGTCGCCCACCTCCGTCCGGTGGGTCTGGCGGTCGAACCGGACCCGGCCCACGGCCACCCCTACCGGCTCCCCGGGGACAGCACCATCTGCATCCCCCGCGGCGCCACCACGGTGAGGGTTCGATCAGGCAGGCCGCCGGTGCAGATCAGGCGACTCACTCCAAAGTCCGCGGCCGCCCTGGCCGCTGGTCTGGGCCCCGCTGGGAGAGGCGGTCCAGCCCTCGGTCACTATACGGGCGGGCCAGACCCGCAGACGGAACGCCCCCTGTGCTCCGACCCTTCGCCCAGGTGCCGGCAGCTCCCGAGCCGGCGCGGGCCGGGGGAGCTGCTCAGCCGTCGGGCCTCCCGCCTCAGACCCGACAGAGCTGCCCCACCCAACGTCGGGGTAAGGTCGTCGGCCGCTCGTCTCTGGCCTTCGCAACTGTCGACGCGACGGCCCGGCCCTGGGCGCGGGACGGTAGCGCTGGAGCTGGGCCCAAACCGTGATCCCTTGTTGGAAAGGACCCCAATCCGGCATACTGATTGCACCGGCTCGGCCGGTTGCCCCCGTCGGAAGCTGTGGTAGGGAGATCCGAGAGCGGGTTGACGACGCAGACTGAGGACTCAGCCGAACCGAAGCAGATGGCAGCGCCCACGCTGCTGGTCCCAGCCAACGAGACCGTCTTCCAGCCCGCCTTCTGGACCGATCGCCGCGACCCAGCCGCCATCAACGTGCGGCTGATCGCCACTCCCGAGCAGATCAAGGAGCGGGTCAAGGCGATCGCCGAGGAGATCTCCCGGGAGCATCAGCAGACCCCAGTCACGCTGGTCGTGGTGATGCGCGGGGGGTTCGTCTTCGCGGTCGATCTGATCCGTCAGCTCTGGGAGTATGAGGTGGACGTCCTGGGGATGGAGTTCTTCCAATCCACCAGCTACCGAGGCGAGCGGCCCGAGTCCGAGCCGGTCATCACCGCCCTCGGCAGGGTCAACCTTCCCGATGAAGGGCCGGTGATCATCGTCGACGACATCGTCGACGCCGGCCGGACCATCCAGGCGATGTTGGACACTCTGGCCGCACCCGGACGCACCTTCGAGATCTGCGCCCTGCTGGAGCGCCCGGCAGCCCACGTCACACCGGTCCGGCTCCGCTACGTCGGGTTCCGGCTCGACGGCCCCGGCTTCGTGGTGGGGTACGGCCTCGACCACGACAACCGCCACCGGGAGCTCCCCTACCTCGCCCAGTGGCTGCTGCCCCCGGCCGACACGACCAACGCCTGAACCGGGCAGCCGGGCCCACGGGGGTCCTGACCAGGGCCCGACAGCTGATCTCCCGGGTGGCTTGTCATGCCCTCAGAGGTCGAACTCGCCGCTCGCCACCAGCACCACCGAGCCCCCCACCTCGATCGTGATCGCATCCGTGCTCCCGGTGAGGGCTCTGGCGTACAGCCGGGAGGGTCGCCCCACCTCGGCTCCCTGCCGTATCTCGATCTCGCGGCCCGGCTCGATCCGGCCATGCCGGGCCAGGTGGAACGCCAGGGGGCCGGCTGCGGAGCCGGTGGCCGGGTCCTCGGCGACTCCCAGTCCGGGCGCGAACATCCTGGTCTTCCAGATGCCGTCAGCGCCGGCAAAGCAGTTGGCGCCGACCGGCCCGAGGCGGCTAAGCCGCTCCAGGTTGGGGCTGAGGGACGCCACCTCCTCCTCCGACCCCACACACACGAAGACGTGGCGGACCCCGTTGTCGTAGAGGTCGACCGGTAGCTCCGAGCGCGCAACCCCGAGCGCCTCGAGGAGCTCGGCCTGGGCCGGAAACGCGGCCACCGTGGGCTTCGGTTGGGTCATCCACCCGAAGCCCGACCGCGCCTCCCGGCGCTCAAAGCGCACCGGCACCAGCCCCTGGGCGGTCTCCAGCAGCACCTCGTCGAGCCCGAGGCGGCGGGCCACGGTGAAGGCGGTGCCGAGACAGGGGTGGCCGGCGAACGGTAGCTCGTGGGAGGGGGTGAAGATCCGAACGTGGGCGTGACCGCCGGCACGGGCCGGGAACACGAATGTGGACTCGGAGAAGTTCAGCTCCCGGGCCAGGGCCTGCATCTGTTCGGTGTCCAGGCCCCGGGCGTCCTCGAACACACCCAGCTGATTGCCCTCCAGGGGGGTGTCGGTGAACACGTCGCAGAGCTGATACCCAATTCCCATGGTTCTCCTCGACTGAGTTGGGGGCCAGTGCCGGAGCGGAGCACATCCTGGCGGGAGGCCTCCTGGGCGGCACACTCCTGGGGGAACACCCCACTGCCGGCAGGGCTGCCGATCGAGATGAGCCTGTACCAGGCGCCGCTCTCTATCCCCGCCTCCAACCGGATGCCCTTTCCGACGGGTGCGTCAGTGACCACCAGGGTGCCGAGGCGGTTGACAGGGAGGGCCTCCGACCGCTCAAGGTCGCCCACCGGGACGCTCACCGCCTCGATCTGCCTGATCCCCAATCTGTCACCTCCTCACCACTGCCCGGGACCGGGACCCGCACGACGCGGCGCATCCCAGTCTATTGCGCCTCCGGCCGTCCCCCACGATCGCCGACCACCGCCATCGGGCCAGCGGGAAGGGCCTCCGAGCCCTGCGACTCCGAGGCCCAGAGGGTGTTGAGGCCAAGCCGCTCCGCCGCAGCCACCAGCCGGTCGGGAACGGCCGGCGGGCCCGGGCCAGAACCAGGCTGACAGTTGATCCGGGGTGCTGATCGGGAAACGCTCCCGAGCCCGTCGGAGAGCCGCATGGTGGCTCCCCGCTATGCTCCCTGGCAGAACCGCCCGCCAGGGCTGGCGTCCCGGTCGGGAGAGACCCCATGGGCGGTGCCCACTATTTCCGTAGCCAAGGACTCCATATGCCACCCCGGGCTCAGCCCCAATCAACTCCTCCAGGTTTCTGAGATGGGGGAAACGGTCTGAAATGAGCGGTCCGGAATCCGATCCCTCCCCGACCGGACCCAGCGGGGAGGAGCGGCCCAGCCTTCCTGGCCGGACCGGCATCGACATCGAGCGGAAGGTTGCCCAGCAAGGCCAGCTGTTGGGCAACCGATACATGGTGATCGAGCAGGCCGACGACTTCAGGCGGAACCGCCAGGGGATGCTGGTGGCCACGCAGAGGGCGGAGGTTCCTCAAGGTGGCCTAGGCAAACTTCAGTACCTGGTGAAGCGGGCGGTGCTGGGGCCGCAGCTGCAGACCGCCGCGATCGAGGGTGAGCGCCTCCAGGTCAGAAGGGCGCTGCCCACCCTGGCCTCGGACGCCCTCTCCTCGGTCGCCTATGGTCCCGAGGCCGGTCTCACCGTGCTGGTGGCGGCCGGGGTCGGGGCCCTGGTCTTCGAGCTTCCAATTGCCATCGCCATCGCGGTCGTGATGGTGCTGGTGGTGATCTCCTACCGCCAGGTGGTGATCACCCGTCAGGCCGACGGCGGCTCCTATGCGATGGCCCGCGACTACCTCGGCCAGTGGCCGGCCATGATCGCAGCAGCAGCACTCCTCATCGACTACGTGCTCACCGTGGCGGTGAGCATCTCCTCAGGCGCGGACGCGGTCGCCTCGGCATTCCCCGCTCTGGTGGACCTGCGGCTGCCACTGGCACTGTTCCTGATCCTGATCCTCTGCCTCGGCAATCTGCGCGGGGTGCGCGAGGCCGCCGCGATGTTCTCCCTCCCAACCTACCTCTTCATCGCCGCCATGCTCATCCTCATGGGTTTCGGGCTGATCAAGCTGCTCACCGGCGGCGTGCACCACGCCATCGGGGTCTACCCTCCCATCGTCAACCCCACCGAGGCGCTCACACCCTTCCTGGTGCTGACCGCCTTCGCCTCGGGCTGCTCGTCCATGACCGGGATCGAGGCGGTCTCGAACAGCGTCCGCAGCTTCCGCGAGCCACGCGGCGAGAACGCCGCCAGGACCCTGGTGCTTTTGGGGGTGCTGCTGGTGGTCCTCTTCATCGGGGTGACCCTGCTGGACATCGTCTTCGGGGTGGAGCCCAAGGCCTCCGGCAACCCCACCGTGCTGGCCCAGATCGCCGCTGACACCTTCACAGGCCCGGGTCACTTCTTCTTCTACTTCATCCAGTTCTGCACCACCGCGGTCCTGATGCTGGCCGCCAACGCCAGCTTCAATGGCTTCCCCCGGCTCTGTGCCTTCCTGGCCCGGGACGACCATCTCCCCCACCGCTTCAGCGCCTTCGGCGACCGGCTCGTCTACTCGGCGGCGACCCTCTTCCTGGCCGCGGTGGCGATGGTGGTGGTGTTCACCTTCGACGCCGACACCGACCACCTCATCAACCTCTACGCGATCGGGGTCTTCACCGCCTTCACCCTCGCCCAACTCGCCCTGGTCCGCTACCACCTCCGACACCGCGGGGCTCACTGGCGCCGCAGCGTCATGGTCATCGGGCTGGGGGCCTTCGCCACCGCCGTGGTGGACGTGATCGTGATGGTGGTCAAGTTCCGCCTTGGAGCCTGGGTGGTGGCGATCATCGTGCCCCTGCTGGTCCTGCTCTTCTGGACCGTGGGTCGCCGCTACGCGGAGAGCCGACGGCGGATCCGCCAGCTCCCCTACGGCAGCCCGACGCCAACCGCCTACCGGAGCCTGGTGCCGGTCTGGGTGCTTGACCGCCCCACCGAGCGGGCCCTGGCCTATTCGGCGCAGCTGGGCGGCGACCTGGTGGCGCTGGACCTCACCGCTCGGCCCGAGACGGCCGACCGGATCCGTGACCTGGTCGGGGCGGCGGTGCCCGCGACCCGGCCGCGGCCCCGTCTGGTGGTGGAGATCGCCGCCGAGAGGGGCCTCAAGTCACTTCTGCAATGCGTGGACCGACTATCTACCGGAGCCGCAGCGGGGACGGTCACCGTCATGGTCCCGGAGGTAGTCACCAGCTCCGGGGTGCTCGGACTGCTGCGCCACCCGCGGGCCCTGCGGCTGAAGCGGGCCCTCATGACCCGGCCGGGAGTGGTTGCTGCCAGCTCTCCCGCCGACTGGAGGAGAACCACCTCCACCAATGGGATGGCCGGCGCCGCCCGACGGGTGGCGGTGGTTCCGGTTGCCGGGCTGGACGTCCTGGCGGCCAGGGCCCTTCGGTACGCCCAGGCCATCGCCGACGAGGTGCTGGCGGTCCACGTGGCCACCGGACAGCCTGGGGACGTCGCCCCCAAGAGGGAGACCGCACCCGGCGAGCTCAAACAGGACGACCCCGGAGGTGTGCCGGACGAGGAGGCCCGCGAGCTCGCGGCCAGCTGGGACGCCTGGGTGGAGGGCAAGGCTGCCCTCGACCGCGGGCGGCCCCAGCCCCAGCTGGTGATGGTGGTCTCCCCGTACCGGAGTGTGGTCCAGCCGGTCCTACGCTACCTGGCCGCCTATCGGGAGCAGAACCAGGACGCCCTCTGCACGGTGGTGTTGCCGGAGCTGGTCACCCGCCACTGGTGGAACAAGATCCTCCACAACCACCGGGCCTTTCACATCAAGTCGGCCCTGCTCGGCCGCGCTGACTTCGCCGTCGCCGACGTCACCTTTGAGCTGGCGGCCGAGTGATCCGCTCGGATAGCTCGGGTACACTTCGCCCAATGCCCCAGCCGGAAGTGGCCCTGCCGCGCTCGGAGGCCCGTGAGCGCGCCGAACTGATCGACGGAGTCTCCTACGTCATCGAGCTGGACCTGACCCGGGGGCTGGAACGGTTCGGCTTCGATGGCCAGGTGGAGTTCGGGGCCCGGCGGATGGGGGCCCAGAGCTTCATCGAGGCCGAGGCCGAGAGTGTCGACCTGATCGAGTGCAACGGGGAGCGCCTGCCGGAAAGCCTCTGGAACGGCAGGCGGATCCAGCTGCCCGCGCTGGCTGAGCGGAACTCGCTGAGGGTGAGGGGCGAGGCCCGCTACGACCGGTCCGGACTGGGCCTCCACCTCAGCCAGGACCCTTCCGACGGCTCCGTTTACATCTATGCTGATCTCGAGCCCTACGAGGCCCACCGGGTCTTCCCTTGCTTCGACCAGCCCGACCTCAAGGGCACATTCCGCCTCCGGGTCAGAGCCCCGCACAGCTGGTTGGTGGTGTCGGCGGAGCCGGGCCAGCCCGAGGATATGGACCCCGAGGACGGATGCCGCTGGTGGAGCTTCCCGCCCACCATTCCGCTGGCCCCCTACGTGATCGGAATCGCCGCCGGGCCTTTCCACGAGGTCCGGGCCCTGGCGGGAGGGATCCCAGTCGGGCTCTATTGCGCCCGCTCGCTGGTCCAGTACCTGGACGCCGACGCGATCCTCGAGGTGACCCGGCAGGGCCTGGAATACTACCAGCAGGCCTTCCGGATCCCCTACCCCTTCAGCAAGTACGACCAGGTCTTCTGCCCAGAGAAGGTCAACGGGGCGATGGAGTCACCAGGCTGCGTGACCATCACCGACACCATGCTCTGGAGGGGCCGGGCGACCCCCCGCCAGCTCTCGGTGAGGGCCGATTTGATCCTCCATGAGATGGCCCACATGTGGTTCGGAAACCTGGTCACCATGCGTTGGTGGGATGACATCTGGCTCAACGAGAGCTTCGCGACCCTGATGGCGACCCTGGCCGCCGACGCCGCCACCCGCTTCCGGGACTCATGGGTGGTGCTGGCCACCGGCTTCAAACCCAGTGCCCGGGCCCAGGATCAGCGCAGCACCTCGCACCCCGTGGCCAGCCACATCGATGACGTCGCGGATGTCCGGGCCGCGTTCGATCGGATCACCTACGAGAAGGGGGCATCGGTGCTGCGCCAGCTGGTGGCCTGGGTCGGTGAGGCCAACTTCTTCGCAGGCCTGCGCACCTACCTCGAGAAGCACCGGGAGGGCAACGCCGAGTTCGCCGACCTGGTTGGAGCCCTCTCCGTCGCCTCGGGACGGGACGTCGCCGGATGGGCCGAGGGCTGGCTCACCACGGTGGGGGTCAACACCCTGCGCTGTGAGGTGGCGGGTGGCGCGCCCGGCTCGGGCCAGCCATGCTCGGACGTGGCGGTGGTGCAGACGGCTGCCGAGGCCCAGCCGGTCCTCCGCGCCCACCGGATCCGGCTCGGGCTCTTCGACTGGGTCGGGGAGGCGCTGGATCGGGTGGGTGAGATGGAACTCGACGTGGAGGGTGAGCGCAGCCCGGTCGCGGAGCTGAGCGGCTCGGTGCTGCCGCCTCTGCTCCTCCCCAACGACGGTGACCTCACCTACGCCAAGATCAGGCTTGATCCGGCCTCGCTCCGGATCGCCGTGGGCAACCTGTCAGCGATCCCGGACAACCTGGCCCGGGCGGTGATCTGGGACTCCGCCTGGGACACGGTCTGTGACGCCGAGCTCCCCGCCCACCGCTTCGCCGCGATGGTCGCGGCGCACATCGCCCGAGAGGCCGACACCAGCTTGCTCACCGCGGTCCTGGCCAACGTGATGCGGGCGATCCGCCTCTACGGGGCTCCTCGCCGGGCGAAGGCCCAGGAGGCAGAGCTCTGCCGGGTCGCGGAGGAGGCGCTCGCCGCCGCCGAGCCCGGTGCCGACCGGCAGCTGGTGTGGCTGCTGGCATTCGCCGGCCTGGCCACGACCGAGGAGCAGATTCAGCGCTGCCGGGCCTTTCTGGAGGACCGGGGGCTTCCCCGCGGGATCAATCTCGACCTGGAGCTGCGCTGGTCGCTGGTCCAGGCCCTGGCGGCGAGGGGGGCTGCGGGCCAGGCCGAGATCGCCGCCCTCCAGGCCAGCGACGCTAGCTCAACCGGCCGGATGAGGGCTGGGGCGGCTCAGGCCGCCCGCCCCACCGCCGAGGCCAAGGCCGCCGCCTTTGCCCGGCTCACCGATCCGGAGTGCACCGTAGAGGAGGCCCGCTTCATCGCGTCGGCCGTCAGTGGGGTCCGCCACGAGGAGCTACTCCTCCCCCACGCGCAGCGGCTGCCGGAGACGCTCGACGAGATCATGAGGACGCGGGGAGCGGAGTTCACCATCGAGCTGGGGAACTGGCTGCCCCTCTCCTTCCCCCCGAGCCCCGAACTGGTCCAGCGCTGCCGTCAGAACCTCTCCCGGGCCGAGCTCGATCCAGAGCTCCGCCGGATCTTCCAGACAATCCTGGAGGACGCCGAGCGGCGGCTCCGGGCCCGTGAGGTCGACGAGGTCGACGTTCCCGCGGACTGACCACCCGGCAGCCAGGCGGAGCGAGCTCGACTCTCGATCGGTCGCGACCCCCCGGAGGCGCTCATCAGCGACGTCGGGACCGGTAGCCCCGTCCGGGTGGCCCCTTGGTGCCTTCAGAGCCCAAAGAGGTCGAGGCATCCGTCCAGCCCCTCCATCTCCACCTCGGGACGGTCGAGCTGCTCCCAGCGCTCTCGGGTCAGCCGGAAGGAGATGTGCTCGGCGGGCCGGCCACGGCGCTCCAGCACCGTGACCCCGTTCTCTTCGTAGCCGAGTGAACGGGAGGTGGCGATGGAGGCGGAGTTGTCCCAAAAGGCGCCGCTGTTGGCCAACTGCGCCCCCAGGCCGACGAAACCGAAGTGGAGGACCGCCGCCCTCATCTCCCGGCCCAGCCCCTGCCCCTGGTGCGCCTGGCCCAGCCAGGACCCGGTGATGAAGCTGCGGGTGACGGCGAATCTGTCGGCGCTGATCCCCTGGGTGCCAACCAAGTGCCCGTCCGCCAGCGCGACCGGGTTGAAGCTCCAGGCGAGTGGCCTCCAATTGGCGACCTGGAGCAGGTGCCATTGCACCGCTTCCCGCTCCCGCTGGGGCGAGGGTCGGTCGGTCCAGGGGGTGGAGAAGGGCATCGACTCGCGCGGGTGGATCCCCTCCGCCGCCAGGGTCGCCAGCTGGTCCAGCAGCTCCAGCGACGGCAGTCGCAGCTCAAGTCGGCGGGTGCGGACGCGAATGTTGTAGATCGGCCAGTGGAGCATGGAAAGTGACCCTAGCGGGCGTGGACCCGCAGCCGCAAGCGCAGCTGGGGCCGGTGCGGCCGGCGGCCGGCAGACGGAGAGGGTTCGGGCCCGCTAGCGCCTCAGAAGCTGGACCGCCGCCAGGGTCAGGAAGATCAGAGCGGCCAGGCAACCCAGGCCCAGGGCCGTCAGCCCCGAGATCTCACTTCCCCGGAGCAACCCCACTATGGCGGCGACCACGAACAACCCGGTACCCAGCCAGACGTAGATGAGACCCCTCTCGAAGGTGGTGTTTTCGGGGGCGGCGGAGGGTGTGGGAGTCAGCTGGACCGGCTCTGGCTGGCGCCGCCACCGCTTCAGCCAGCGCTGCCACACCGGCAGCTGAGCCTCCCTGGAGCTGGCGACTTCCAGTCCCGAATCGGCCGCGGGGAGCTCGGGCAGCGCGGCTTCCCCAGACTCGAACAAATCGGGGGACAGCGAGGACTGGAGTTGCTCGAGCCAGTGCACGGCCTCCCGCCCCCGCTCGGTGAGGTACAGCCGCGAGGTCGCCCGCGAGGGGCCGGCCGGCTCTCGGCGCAACAACCGCCGCCGCAGCAGCTCGCCCCGCAGCCTGACCGCCTCGGAAGCGGTCATCCCCAGCCGGGAAGCCAAGCGCCGCTCCAGGATGCCCGCGTGGGGGATCTGCTCCAGCACCACGGCCTGGTCCAGTGACACCCTGACCGGCGCGGGCGGCCACGAGCCGGAGCGACTCCCGGGAGCGGCCTTGTCCGGCCCACGCCGCGGGCCGGTCTGGTCGGAACGCAGCCTACCGGGATCAGGGGACATCCTCCACCAAGGGTACGCGCGTACGTGCCCTTCCCTCACTCAGAACCGCACCCAGCCCAGCATGCAAGGGCCCGCGACCTCAGTCGTCCCCAGCAGCCTCAGCGGCGACGACTAAGACCCCAATCGGCTTCGCCGGAAGCGGGAACGGAAGGGTGCCCCACCACTCGCTTTGGCAATACACTGCTTGCCAGCAAGCAACTATCTGCGAGACTGATGGCCACTCCCAGCGATCCGCTCCAAAGCAGTCCCTCGACCCAGCTGCGGGTCCTGATCGGCAGGCTGTCGCGCCGACTCCGGCAGACCGAGGCCGGCGCCGGGCTCACCCCGACCCAGCTCTCGGTGCTTGCCACCGTGGTCAGGCGCGGACCGCTGCGGTTGGCCCAGCTCTCGCAGCGGGAAGGGATCAACCCCACCATGCTCTCTCGGATCGTGGCCAAGCTGACCGAGGCTGGCCTGATCACTAGGCGCCCCGACCCCGCCGACGCTCGAGCGGCATTGCTGCTGCCGACCGAGCGCGGGCGCAGGCTGCAGCGACGGATCCAGACCGAGCGCAACGATGTCCTGGGACAGCGAATCCAGAGCCTGCCCGAGGCGCAACGGCGGCTTCTGCTCGAGGCGATCCCGGCCCTGGAGCAGTTGGCCGAGGCCCTGCGGGACCAGGACAGTTGAGAACTTGAGCGCGATCCTGCGGGCCAGCCGGGTCACCTTCGCCGCGCTCTCGATCCCCAACTACCGGAGGTATGTGGCCGGGCAGGCCGTATCCCTGGTGGGCACCTGGATGCAGACCACCGCACAGGCCTGGCTGGTGCTCACCCTCACCCACTCGGCTGTGGCCCTGGGCCTGATCGTGGCCCTGCAGGCACTGCCAGTCCTGGTGCTCGGGGCCTACGGCGGGGTGATCGCGGACCGGGTCAACAAGCGCCGGCTGATGGTGGTCCTCCAGTCGATGATGGGGCTGCAGGCGCTGGCCCTGGCAATTCTCACCCTCACCCATGTGGTCAAGATCTGGGAGATCGCCATCCTGGCGCTGGTGCTGGGGCTGAACAACGCCTTCGAGAATCCCAGCCGACAGGCCTTCATCCTGGAGATGGTCGGGGCCAAGGACCTGCGCAACGCGGTCAGCCTGAACTCGGTCTTGGCCAACGTGGCTCGGGCCGTGGGGCCGGCCGTGGCCGGTCTGCTGATCGTGTCGGTGGGGATCGGGATCTGCTTCCTGCTCAACGCCCTCAGCTTCGTGGCGGTGGTCACTTCATTGCTGACCATGGACCTCGCCCGCCTCTCCCCGAGCAAGCCTGCACGCCGCGGTCGAGGGCAGCTGCGCGAGGGCCTCCGCTACGTCGCCGGGATCCCCGAGCTGCTGGTCCCGCTGTTGATGATGGCCCTGGTGGGCACCTTCGCCTATGAGTTTCAGGTGGTGCTGCCGGTGCTGGCCAGCCACACCTTACACGGCGGGGCCAGGGCCTACGGCTTCATGACCGCCTCGCTGGGGATCGGAGCGATCGGAGGAGGGTTGGTCACCGCCGCCCGGGGCCACACCGGCCTCCGCCCGGTGACGATAGCCGCCGGGGTCTTTGCGGTACTGCTCCTGATGGCCGCGGCCACGCCGACCCTGGTGCTCGAGTACGTCGCCCTGGCCGCGGTCGGCTGGGCCAGCATCTCCTTCATCGCCAGAGGCAACTCCACCCTGCAACTCAACTCCGCACCCAACATGCGCGGCCGGGTGATGGCGCTCTGGGCGATCGCGTTTCAGGGGACGACCCCGATTGGAGGACCTGTGATCGGATTGATCACCGCCGCGGCCGGGGCCAGGGTGGGACTGGCCACCGGCGGCCTCAGCTGCGTGGCCGCCGCGGCCCTGGGATTCCTGGCGGTGCGCCGGGTGAGAGGCAGAAGCGCGGCAGCCGAGCTCCCCGTGGAGCCGATCGGAGACGAACTGGTTGAGTTGCCCGACTAGGCGCCCGGCGCCGGCCCGTGCCAGCCGAACCAGGCGGCCGGGGGCCGGCGCGCCCGAGGCGGTCCGCCGGTGAGGACAGTCAGCCCGTGCGCCGCACGGCCAGGACGTGTAAGGTGTTTATCGATATGCATCTAGCGCGACACCCCCTCTCACTCGCTCTCCTCATCCTGGTCGTCCTCTTCGTCGTCTTCTTCTTGGTGGTTCCGGCGCTCACCCTGGTGATCCACCTGGTGCTGCTGGTGGCGATCGTTTGGGTGGTGATTTCGCTCCTCCGTTTCCACCGAAGTCACCAGCAGAAGCACTAGTCCGGCCACTGGCGCCGTCGGCGTGCCCACCGCCCTCCCGAGGGATCGGCTGCGCGCCTTGGTGCCGCAGTCGCACCGGGAGTGGTGCTGACCACAGGTAGCTGAGACCCGCCCTAGGACTTCTCGGCCAAGTGGTGGTGTTCCTGAAGGTATCGGCGCACCGCCAGCAGGGCCGCGATTCCGTCGCCGACCGCCGAGCCCAGCTGCTTGGTGGAACCCGCCCTGACGTCGCCGGCCACAAACACGCCGAGCATTGAGGTTCTGAACATCCCGTCCGCCTTGACGAAGCCGCGCCCATCCAGCTCGACCGAGTCCCCCAGGAAGGCGGTGTTGGGGGTGAGTCCGATGAATACGAAGGCGGCGGCAGGGTTCCAGCTGAACTCCTGGCCGCTGTTGACGTCGCGGGCCCGGACTCCCTCCAGGCGGCTCACCCCCTCGAGCCCGAGCACCTCGGTGCTGGTGTGGACCGAGAACTGGGGATGGTTGAGAACCTTGTCCTGGAGCAGCCGCGAGGCGGTCAGCTCCGGGCCCAGCTGGACGACCCGGATCCGCTTGGCGAACTGGGCCAGGAAGAGGCCCTCCTCCAGAGCCGAGTTGCCACCCCCGATCACCAGGAGTTCGTTGGAGCCCTTGTAGAAGGGACCGTCGCAGGTGGCGCAGAAGTGCACCCCGGCCCCGATCAGGTCATCCTCGCCGGGGACCCCGAGCCGGCGGTAGGAGGATCCGGTGGCGATCACCGCCGCGTGAGCGGCGATCACCTGCCCGGTCCCCAGCCGGAGCAGCACATCCTCGCCGTCGCGGGAGATCCCGGCCACCGAGACCGCGGGCAGCAGTTCCACCCCGTAGCGGCGGGCCTGGGCGATGAAGCGGTCCGCCAGGTCGGCGCCACCCACGCCCTCGGGAAAGCCCGGGTAGTTGTCGATCCGCTCGGTGACCCCGGACTGACCGCCGAGGGCGCTGCGGTCGATGACGATCGACTCCATCCCCTCCCGGGCCGCGTAGATCGCCGCCGCCAGGGCGGCGGGACCGCCTCCGACCATGGCCACGTCGTAGAAGCTGCGCTCGGCCCTGAGTGCAAGCCCCAGCTTCCTGGCCAACTCCTCGTCCGACGGCTCCAGCAGGTAGTCACCCTCCCCAAAGACCACGGTGGGAATGGTGCGACCACCCTTCTGCAACGATTCCACGAAGCTAAGCGCCTCGGGATCCTGGTCGACGTCGACCCAGCGGTAGGCGACCCGGTGCTGGGCCAGGAACTGCTTGCTGCGCTTGCAGTCAGGACACCAGGGGGCCCCGTAGACGGTGATCTCGGACATCCAGCCGCCTCCTCCAGAATTCACCTGTGAGGCCGGTCTCCGCCGGGCCGACAGCCCTAAATCTAGGGCCCCGCCCCGGAGGCCGTCCGGCAACCGAACCAAGCCTGCCTCTGAATTGGGGAAGGCCGGCTGGGGTGGACCGCCCCAGGGGGGCTCGCAATTCCCGTCATCTTCTCAGGTTCCTCCAACACAATTCCAAGAGCCAGAGGGCATACTCAGGCCAGAGAACGAGGCAAACCAAGTTCCGCTCCCGGCCGTGACCGGAGCCGGAATCCACGCTAAGCAGGAACTGGGAAAGTGGACAGCAATCAAGACCCGAACCAGCCAGATCAGTGGGCGGAGGACGTCTCCGAAGCCCCGGAGCCTGCGGCGGACAGCGCCCGGCCAGGGCCCGCGCTGGAACCCCCCGAGCCGACCGAGGCGTCCACCATGGAGTGGCCTCAGGCCGCTCCCCCGCCGGCGGACGGAGGCGCACCCCTCGGGGGCGGACCTGACGAGCCCGACGACCTGACTCCGGCCCCGCCCGGCCCCAACTGGCGGCGACGAGTGGCGGTCGTCGCGGTTGCCGCCGTGGTCCTGTTGGGAGTGGGCTTCGCCGGCTACCGGATCGGCAGCCCCGGCAGCAGCAGCACACTGGCCACCGAGCCGATCCCGACACCGGCCGCGTCCTCGGGGGTGACCGGGAGCGCCGGCACTCTCAACGTGACCAAGGTCGCCGCCGCGGTTGACCCAGCTGTGGTGGACATCACCGCGACCGACAGTTACCAGAACCAGACCGACGCGGGGACCGGGATGATCCTCACCTCCAACGGCGAGATTCTCACCAACAATCACGTGATCGAGGGCGCGACCAGCATCACCGTCCAGGTCGACGGGACCGGCACCAAGTACACCGCCAACGTGGTCGGCTACGACGCTACTGACGACGTCGCCCTGCTGCAATTGCAGAGCGCCTCCGGACTCAGCACCGTCTCCGTGGGCAACTCCTCCAGCGTCGCCGTGGGGCTGCCCGTGATCGCGATCGGCAACGCCCTCGACCTCCCCGGCAAGCCCACCGTGACCAGCGGGGCCGTGACCGCACTCAACCGGTCGATCACCGCCAGTGACGGGGAAGGCACCAGCAGCGAGCACCTGACCGGGGTCATCCAGATCGACGCTCCGCTTGAGCCCGGCAACTCTGGCGGGCCCCTGGTGAACTCCGCCGGGAAGGTGGTCGGGATGAACACCGCCGCCTCCAGCAGCAACTCCGGAGAGTGGAGCTCGGCCTCGAACGTCGGGTTCGCCATCCCCATCAACCGGGCCCTGACGATCGCCAGCGAGATCCAGCAGGGGCAGGACAGCACCACCGTCCGCATCGGGCTCCCGGCCTTCCTGGGAGTCGAGGTTGAAAATGCCGGCAGCGCCAGCGCGGGCAGCGGGTTCGGCGGGTTCGGCGGCTACACCCCCCCGGTCGACTCGGGAGCGCTGGTCACCAATGTGCTCGCCAACACGCCAGCCGCGTCGGCCGGCCTTCAGGCAGGCGACGTGATCACGGCGGTGAACGGGAGCTCGGTCAGCTCGGCCACCGCCCTGGGTTCCTCCTTTGCGGCCGACAAGCCGGGGCAGACCGTCTCGCTCACTTGGGTCGACTCATCGGACACGAGCCACACCGCCAATGTGACCCTCACCACGGGACCGGCTGAGTGACCGCCCGAAGAGTTCGGTAGCAACCCACCCCCCAGCGCCCTCCGGTCTTGTGACCGGGGGGCGACTTCTTCTTGCCGGGCCTCCAGCGGCAGAAGCGGCGCACCAGCCCAGCGCCAACTCCTGCCCAACCTGCCAGCTGGACGGCCCGCACCGCTGGGGCCCACCTCTGCCGCGCTCAGTCAGGCGAGAGCGGATCCCCCCTGCCCACCTCAGCCGAACCCCCCCATGCCCCGAACCCCCGGCCGGAGCCCACCCCTGCACTCGGGAGATGGGCCGGGGAAAGAGAATCCGTCCCGGCCGCGGCTCAGGGCGGCGCCGTGCCGGCCCGCACTGGAGAGACGTAGAGATCGCCGCCGCAGGGGTCGATGTCGGCACTGGCGGTCACCGTGCCGCCTCCTCCAGGGAGCACGATCTGCAGCTGGGTGGCGGCGGGACACGCCTCGATGCCGGTGGGCACGTCGCTGTACTGGAGCACAAAGGACGCGGATCCTCCGGCGGCAATGGTCACCAGCTCAGGAGTCGTGCTCACTGAGGTCACCCCGTCGTTGCCGTTGGACTGGGTGGTGGAGAGACTCCCATTCGCAGCCACCAGCTGGACGGCGGGGTAGCCGTCCAGGGTGCACGGCTGGGCCCCGGTGTTGGTCAGCACGAAGGCGTAGACGATGTGACCCGCTGCGGAATCTGACTGGCCTTGAGACGCCGTCATGGCGGTCGCCTGGCAGACCAGCACGGTCGCGTTGCTAGGGCTCGGGGTTGGCCGAGCCGATGCGCTGGGGCTCGGCCGGGCCGACGGACTGGGCTTGGATCCCTTCGAAGCCGCGTGGCCACCGCCGCACCCCGCCAGCAGCAGTCCGGCCAGGATGCTGAGGGCCACGCCCACGCCGTGCCGCCGGGTCATCACCAGGGGATTATCACACCGGCCCAAGGTTGGAGCACCGGTCCGCCGCCAGCGGGGGAACATTCAGAGCCTTCCGAGGGACCCGCTGCCCTCCGATGGGCACCGACCTCGGTGCCTGGCCGCACCTATCGAGCTTTCCTACCGCCCGGGTGCGATCCGAGTGCCAGGAGGAGCGGTTCGGACCTGCGGCCTCCTGCTGGGCGAGGATTCGGGCCCGGCGCTGTGCGGCCGGGGTCACACCTGGCCGCGCCCGACGGCCGGCGGCTCGGCCAGAGCTCAGCTGGCATCCGGGCGGCGTACCGACACCACCCTTGGCGCCGGCATCCGGCCGAGTGGTCCCGGGAGATCGATCCGCACAGCGCAGCACCCGCTGGCGCGGCCGGGCGCCAGGGCCGGCTTAGTAGAAGATCTGGGCCAGGCGGTACAGGTCCTCCGGCACCAGGCGCGGTTCGGTGATCACCTCGGACAGCCGGGCGGTCTCCACTCTGTCGCCACGCTTGACGGGAATCGCGCCGAAGCGCCCGTCCCTCACCAGCTCGTAGGCGGCCACGCCGACCCGAGTCGCCCAGATCCGATCGTATGCGGTCGGCGTGCCACCCCTTTGGGTGTGCCCCAGGACCGTGACCCTGGTCTCGAAGCCGGTCACGTCCTCCAACTGACGGCCGAGGCGCTCTCCGATCCCGCGGCGGCTCAGCTGGACGTGCCCGAAGGCGTCGACAGGCTCCCCACCGGCGGACGGAGTGGGTAGGCCGGCCACCTCCGCCCCCTCTGAGACCGCGATGATGCTGAAGGTCTTGCCTTGCCGGCGGCGCTGGTGAAGGTGGTCGATGACCTCCTCCAAGTTGACGGCGAATTCGGGAATGACGATCATGTCGGCCCCTCCGGCGAGGCCCCCCATGAGCGTCACCCACCCGGCCTCGCGGCCCATCGCCTCGACCACCATCACCCGGTGATGCGAGGCAGCGGTGGAGTGAAGCCGGTCCACCGCCTCGGTGACCACGGAGACCGCCGTGTCGAACCCGATGCAGTACTCGGTGACCTGGAGGTCGTTGTCCACCGTCTTGGGGACACCGACCACAGGCAGTCCACGCTCCGCCAGTGCCGCGGCCACTGACAGCGTGTCATCCCCCCCCATCGCCACCAGCGCATCGATGCCAAGGCGGCCGAGATTGGTAGCGACGACTTCCATCGCACCGTCTTCTGCCAGGGGGTTGGCCCGCGAGGTACCCAGGATCGTGCCCCCCCGCGTCAGGATCCCCGACACGTCTGCAGGGCGCAGCGGGCTGGCGTCGCCGACCTCGAGCAGGCCTGCCCACCCGTTCCGCACCCCCAGCACGTCGGCCCCGGCGGCGAAAGCGCTGCGTGCCACTCCCCGGATGGCCGCATTCAGCCCCGGTGCATCTCCTCCACCAGTCAGGATCCCAATCTGCACAGGCCCATCCTCTCTTGTAAACCGGATGCTCCTTCGAGCATAGCGGGTGCGACTCATCCCAGCGTAGCGCAGCTTCCCGACCCTCGACACTCGACCGGACCCGGGATGTCGCCGAGGCGCTGGGGGAGATTCCCAGCCCACTTGGCAGAGCCCCGGCGGCGAAACGATCGGGTCCCGGGCGCCGTGTTCCGGCAGACCCGCGGGGGCCAGGTGACCCGTATCTGCTCCGACGCGGACCAAGGCCCACAGCCTCTTGGGGAGCGGCCGTTGGGCGGCCGCAAGGTGCTGGACCCCCTGACGCCCGGCATCGGCGACCCGCGGCACCAGCGGGGCCCCAGAGCCAAGCGAAGGCAGCCGCGTCCGGCTCCTCCTTGGGCAGGGCACGGTATTCTTGGTCACGGGGTCCTCGGTCGCAGGGGAGCCCAGTCTGGATCCACCAGGGCGGCGCCCCAACTTCAAGGAGGTAGGCTTCTTGGCTCAAGCACCGCGCCCCCACGTCGCCATCATCGCCCACGACGGAAAGAAGGCCGATGTGGTCGCATTTGCCACCTACAATCGCGGGCGGCTCAAGGCCTGCTATCTCCTGGCCACCAGTACGACCGGCCATCTTCTCCACGACAAGGTCGGCCTCGACGTTCACTGTCTCAAGTCAGGGCCTCTCGGAGGTGACGCCCAGATGGCGTCCCGCGTGGTGGAGGGCGAGGTGGACGCGGTTATCTTCATCGTTGACCCCCTGGGCAAGCACCCTCACGATCCCGACATCCAGACCCTGTTGCGTATCTGCAACGTTCATGACGTGCCCCTGGCCACCAACATCGCCACCGCTGACATCCTCATGGGCTCTGAGTTGCTCTGGGAGAAGGCGAGCGTGAGGGCCAGCATCAGACGCAATCGTCGGCTCAGTGGGCCGATCTCGGAGAGTTCCGAGCCGGCGCCCAGCGACTGACTCCAGCAGGCAGAGCGCACCGGGAGGCCGGTGGCCGTCGAGGAGGACAGGCCCCAGCCCAGGAGGCGCGGACAGAGGACTACCGATCGAGCCCTTCCGGCTCCATCCCCGAGATGGGCGTCGGTGCGCTGGCGCAGCACGCCGCCCGGCGCTCAGGAGCTGCCCCTCCCGACCGCGCTGAAGTCCACTCCGAGGTCACGCTCCGACCCTGACGGCAGCCTGCCAAGCCCGGTCGAGGCGATCAGGTAGAACGGTCCGACGCCAGCCGTCACGACGAGGACGGGAGTAGGGGCGGCCGCCTGGACCTCAACGGGTGCTGCCGAGCGCCGCTGCCACCGCTTCGGGATCCTCGCAGCCAACGATCAGCTGGTCGTAGTCCGCTCCCTCCAGGCTCACCCGGACGCCGCGGGGCATGTCGTGATGGACCACCGCGAACGTCTTCACGCCCTTGCCATAGAAGGTCCCGACGGCGGCCATCCCCGGCACCGCCATACCCGGGGCGCGCAGCCCGTGCACGGCCGCAAGCGCCTTCTCCAGCACCTCAACACTTCGCACCGCCGCAGCCGGGACCCGCACCTCGCCGTGGACCGCCTCGACCTTCTCCACCGCCCGCAGGCGCACCACCAGCTCGTCGCCCTCGATCACCAACTCGGCCATCCACATCCTCCGCGTACTGATCCTATGTGTGGGAATGTTAGCAAGAGTGGGAGCTGCGCGCAATTCTGCGCGCCGACCTCCTCCGTCCGGCAGCCGCGCAACTTGGCCCGGCCGAAGCCGCGGCTATGAGCCCCGACGAACACCACCAGGCGCTTACGGCCCTCGTCGCCGGCCTGCTCGGTGACGTCGATGACCACCTTGCCCGAGGCAAGCCCCAGGTGGACCGCGACCGCGTCGCCCACCGCATGGCGGGAACGTGGGTCACCGACGCCGAGTTCGGCGATCTGCTCCGCGACCCGGCCGCCTTCCTCCAGCCCCGTCAAGCCGGCCGCCGGGCGAGGCCGCAGACGTCGACTCGTCGACACCATCCTCCGGCCCGGGTCCAACGATGAGTCTGGCGCAGACGACGCCGCTCAAGCAGTGAGCGTTGGGGAGCCGCCCGGGAAGCATCAGGTAGCCGCAGGGGGCTGGGGCGGAAGGGCGCCGGGCGACCGACGGTGAGACAATCCGGCAATGCCTTGGGGGGACCACAGAGCCGTCGCGGTGTCGGGAGCATTCGTGTTGTCAGCCACGTTGCTGGCCGGCTGCTCTGGAGGGCAGACGGTGCAACCGACCCCGCTTTCAGGCCACCGGACTGCCGTCCCCAGCGCGGTGCCGACACCGACACCGACCACCTCCTCTCCACCTGGAGAGGAGCCACACGTCATGGTCGTCATGTACGAGGGGGAGAGCGGCGACCCCCTCGGCAACTCTGCGGCCCCGTACATAAACCGCCTGGCTCGTGCCTACGCCTACGATGTCGACTGGTACGGGGTGAGCCACCCCAGCCTGCCGAACTACCTGGCGGTCACGTCGGGGGGATACTGGGGTTGCCGTTCTGACGCCTGCGCGCTGGACTCCTACACCGAGAACAACCTGGGGAACCAGCTCGACCGAGCTGACATACCCTGGGGCGCCTACATGGAGTCCATGCCTTCGGACTGCTATGCCCGGTCAACCTCCGGCGAGTACGCCGCCAAACATGACCCGTTTGTCTACTACCGGGACATCCACAGCGCCTGCCCCGACCACGTGCTCCCCTACCCCGGATCGGCGGGGCTGCTGTCGGCGCTCGACGGGGTCGACGCTCCTGACTTCGTCTGGATCACCCCCAACCTCATGGACGACATGCACAGCGGAACCATGGCTGAGGGCGACGCCTGGCTCCGAGCGAACCTCGCACCGGTATTGACCTCGGGCTGGTTTAGCGATTCTGCGAGCACCGTGATCTTCATGATGGACGAGAACAACCGGCTGCCCTCCCCCGCCGGTGGGCTGATTCCAATGATTGTCATCTCCAGCAAGGCCCGCGGTGTGGGGAAGGTTTCCAGTTACGGCAACGACTACGGCGCACTGCGCTCCATCGAGGAGACCTACGGCCTTCCCCTGCTGGCGGGGGCGGGCAACCCGGCCAACGGCGATCTGCTCAGCCTGTTCGGCTGATTAGGGAGCGTGGTTCGCCGGCACGTCGTCGCCACCCGGGTTCGAGCGCACTGCGACTGAATCCAGAGGTACCAACGCAGGCCGCCGTGTCACTTGCGCTGGGAAGCACGAAGCGGCGCTCGGCACCGGGCTCAGCCTCGACTCCTGCGCAGTCAGGCCGCCGCTGCGTTGGCGATCGTGCCGCGCCTCCGGGGCTGGCCTCCAGTGGCGCGATCGGCCGCCGGCTGACGCGCTGCCGGCATGGGGACAACGTCCCGAGCGTGCCGGCCTAGCCGTCGAGGAAACGCTGGAAGCAGCGGAGCACCGTCCTCCAGCCTTCGTCGCCTCCGTAGCCGGACCGCACCTCGGCGGCCCGGTCTCCGTGCGACTCCCAGCCCCCGTGAACCAGGTCGACCCGCGTGCCGCCTCCCTCGGGGGTGAACGTCGCCGTCCACTCCGTTAGAGCTGCCGGGTTCACGCGCCACCGGACACTGAGTTGGCACGGCGGATCCCACACCAGTACGGTCGCGCAGGCGGCCCGCTGGTCGCCGGCCTGCTCATAGATCTCGCCACCCACGCGACCCTCCACGACCAGCCGCGCCGCGTGCTTCCCTTGGCCCCCCTGGTCCGCCAGGACCGAGTGGGTCTGGAGCGGCCACCAGCGCCCCATCTGCGCCGTGAAGGCCTCCCATGCTCGCTGGCGCGGCACCCGCACGGAAACGGCCTCATGGACCGGTTCGATCGCGCGCGAGCTCACCCGCCCTATACCTCCCGCTCGGTCACCGTGCTGCCGTCGGCGAGCGCGTGAGCCCAAAGCAGGTCGAAGTGGGCGCGGACCTCGGCAACACTCTCGGGAACGACGGGATAGACGCGCCTTTTTCCCTCACCGCGATCGCCAACGAGGCCCGCCCGCTTCAGCACCCGGAGGTGCTGTGATACGTCGGGTCGGCTGACCGGCAAGCCCTTGGCGAGGTCGCCCAGCAATTCGAGTACCAACCGTCGGGTCGGGTCACCGAGAGCGCTCGTGGCCCGTGCGCAGGTGCCCATCCAAGGTAAGTATGGGCTTACCCTCGGACAACCCCCAGCGGATACCCGGCGCGGACCGCGTCACCTGAGCACCCCGCGGCGTCCTGCCCTGGCGCCGGGGCATCCCGGTCCGCCGCTCGCGCAGCCGTCGGTACCCACGCTCGGGTGCCGACGAGAGGACGGCCGGGCCGATATTGAGGCGTGAGCAGGCCAGGAGTCGGTCAGGCAACTCCCGGGACGGCTCGTAGGAAGGGACGGCCCCCGGGCCAGGACAGCACCGTGGCCGCCAATCCCAGGGCTTCACCGAGGATAACGGCCGGATCCTCGCCACGGAGCCACCCTGCCAGCCAGCCGGCGGCGAGGGCGTCTCCGGCTCCGGTCGTGTCGCGGGCAACCGCCGAGGTTGCGGGGAGGCTGATGCGCTCCTGGCCGGAGGCCCACACCGCCCCGCTCTCTCCCCGCTTCAGCACCACCTGCTGGTAGTCCAAGAGCAGGGCATCGAGGGCCTCCTCCCAGCTCCTCGCACCGGTCAGGATGCCAGCCTCCGCCTCGTTGGTGAAGAGGACCGAGGCGCCAGCCGTGAGGGACCGGAATCCACCCCCGCCCAGGCGAGCCAGGGGCGCGAGGGAGCTGGCATCTACCGAGACGGTCATGGACGCCCTCCGCGCCCTTTCCAGCGCGGCCAGTCCCGCCGCCCGGCTCCTCTGGTCCAGCAGCACATATCCGGAGAGATGGAGGTGACGTCCGGGCCGGAACAGGTCCGACCCGAGATGATCGGGCGAGAGCAGGCTGCCTGCACCCCGGCTGGTCAGCATCGAGCGCCGCCCGTCCTGGCCCACCAGCGCCACCACCATCCCGGTGGTGACTCCGTTCAGAATCCGGACCCGAACCTGAACACCACGGGTGGTCAGGTCAGCCAGCTGGATCGATCCCAGCTGATCGTCGCCGACCGTGCCCACCAGCGTGGTGGCGATTCCCAGTCCGGCCAGATGAGCCGCCAGGTTCGCGGCGGAACCTCCACCGGCGAGGGCGATCTCGCAGTCGGTGTCGCTCTCCAGGGCGACAGGACCAGCCCTGTGCACCGCCACGTCGGCCATGATGTCCCCCACCACCACCACCGCCGGGGGCGCCGTCCGGTCCGAGCTCACCTCGGGGGGGAGCTAGACTCGGCCTCGACCAGGGCCCGGGCAATGCGGGCTCCGAGCTCGGCGTTGGCCAGGACCACTAGCCGATTGACCCTCACGCTCTCACCGCCGGTGGAGCGCTCCAGGTGCCTGAGCAGGAAGGGGGTGGTCGCCGGGCCGCGGATCGCCTGGGCTTGGACCGACGCCAGTCCCTCCTCGATCAGGCGATCGTGCCAGGCCGGGTCCAGCTGGTCACCCGGCCCGATCGGGTTGGAGAGAAGGATCCCGCCCCGTCCGCAACCGAGAGCCCAATGGGTCACGGCCACGGCAGCCGCGGCGGCCGGATCGTCCACCGACCAGCTCAGCTCCCAGCCGGAGTCCGATGTCAGGAATCCGGCGAAGTCGTGGCTCCGATAGCCGATGACCGGCACTCCCAGAGTCTCGAGCTGCTCCAGGGTGGCGCCCACGTCGAGCACCGACTTGACCCCTGCGGCCACCACCAGGACCTGTTCCCGGCGCAGCGCCGCCAGGTCGGCGGACACGTCCCAGCTTCGGGCCGCACCGCGATGGACCCCCCCAGGCCCCCGGTGGCCATCACCCTGATCCCGGCCCATGCCGCCAGGGTCACCGTGGCCGCGACCGTGGTGGCGCCGTCACAACCGCGGGCCATCGCCGGCGCCAGGTCGCGATCGGAGAGCTTGGCGACCGACTCCGATCCGGCCAGACGCTCCAGCTCGGCATCGGTGAGGCCGACCGTCGCCACCCCCGCCAGGACCCCGATGGTGGCGGGAATGGCTCCCACAGCGCGGACCACGGCCTCCAATTCCCGGCCAACCTGGAGATTCAGGGGACGGGGAAGTCCATGGGCCAGAAGGGTGGTCTCGAGGGCCACCACCGCCCTCCCCTGTGCGAGCGCGTCGGCAACCTCGGGGTGGATCCGGAGGAGGGACGGGTCGGCCTTGGTCGGCCGGGGCGGCATCCCCCTACGATAAGCCCATGTCCGTCCGGGCCCGTGCCAAGGCCTCGTGACCAAGGATCCACCGTTGAGGACCAGGATCGACTGGGACTCCCTTCGCCGCCAGGCGCAGGAGGTCGCCGCCCGGGCCTACGCGCCGTACTCGGGCCTTGCGGTGGGTGCGGCGGGGGTGGCCGAGGGTGGGCTGGTGGTGACCGGCTGCAACGTCGAGAACGCCTCCTTCGGACTCACCCTCTGCGCCGAGTGCGGAGTGGTGTCGGCCCTGCGGGCAGCCGGGGCGGGCCCACTGGTCGGGCTCTCCGTCTGCACCGCGGACGGCCGCCCCCTCAGCCCATGTGGCCGCTGTCGCCAGCTGCTGCTGGAACACGGTGGGCCGGACCTGCTGTTGGATCAGGGTTCCGACGCAAGTCCCCTGGCTTTGAGCCTGCTGCTGCCGGGAGCCTTCGACAGCGGGGAGCTGGAGCGGCGGCGGGCGCAGTGAGCGCCGGCACGGGTCTCAACGCGGTCGGCCTGATCCGAGCCAAGCGGGAGGGCGTGGAGCTGACTCCGGATCAGCTCCACGCGCTGCTCGGCGCCTACCTCTCGGGTGAGGTGGGCGACGAGCAGATGGCCGCCTTCCTGATGGCCGTCTGCTGGCGGGGAATGAGCGCGCCGGAGCTCTCCGCCTGGACCGGGGCCATGCTCGGGTCGGGCATCCGCCTCGATCTTGCTGCGGCTGGTCGCCCCACCGTGGACAAGCACTCGACGGGCGGGGTCGGGGATAAGGTCTCACTGGTGTTGGTGCCGCTGGTGGCCGCTTGCGGCGCGGCGGTGCCGCAGATGTCGGGGCGGGGCCTGGGGCACACCGGTGGCACCCTGGACAAGCTCGAGGTGATCCCGGGCTGGCAGAGCGAGCTCAGCCCGGAGCGAATCGCGAGGCAGCTCCGGGAGGTGGGCTGCGTGATCTGCGCTGCCGGCCAGGAGTTGGTGCCCGCTGATCGCCGCCTCTATGCGCTCCGGGACGTGACCGCCACCGTGGAGTCGATCCCACTCATCGCCAGCTCGATCATCTCCAAGAAGGTGGCCGAGGGGACCCAGGCCCTGCTGCTCGATGTCAAGGTGGGCTCGGGGGCGTTCATGAAGGACCTGACCGCGGCCCACGCGTTGGCCCGGACCATGATGAATTTGGGCGCCGCCTACGGAGTCCGAACCTCGGCGTGGCTGACCCCGATGGACGAGCCGCTGGGACGGGCCGTGGGCAACGCGGTGGAGCTCAGCGAGGCGATCGAGGCCCTGGAGGGAGGCGGGCCCGAGGACCTGCGCCGCCTGGTGCTGGAGGAGGCTCGGGAGATGCTCAGGCTGGCCCGCATCGAGGCGGACCCGGAGCTGGCACTGCGAGATGGCCGGGCCGCCACGGTCTTCCGGGAGATGGTGCTGGCCCAGGGCGGGGATCCCGACGCACCCCTGCCCCGCGGAGACTCGCTGGCGCTGGTCCGGGCCCCCGCAGGGGGCTTCCTCCAGGGCTTGGACGCCCTGGCAGTGGGCACGGCGGCCTGGAGCCTCGGAGCGGGCCGGTCCCGCCAGGGGGATCCCGTGTCGGCCACTGCGGGCGTGCTCTGCCTGGTCAAGCCGGGGGAGGCGGTTGCGGAGGGTGAGGCGGTTCTGGAGCTGGTCGGAGACAATCGAGCGGGCCTGCCGGCCGCCCTGGCGGCCCTGGAGGGCGCCATCCGCGTCGGCGCCAGCCGGCCGCCCCAGCAGCCGGTGGTGATGTCGCGATACCCAGCCAATTGACCGGTCAGGCCTGGGCCGGGGGAGGCGCTCCAGTTCCGGTGGGTCCATGCCAGGCACTCGACCAACTGGTGAAGTAGCCGACCCATGGCCCCGGCCGAGTTGCGCCCCAGCCTGGGAGCGCCGATCCCACCACGATCCGGCGCTGCGCGCCCGGCGGCCGGGGTCGTGACCCGGGACAGCCGGAGCAGGCTATCCCAGCTCCCCGGCGGTCTCCAGATTGGCCAGGAATTCCACCAACAGCCTGCCCAACTCGGAGGCGGAGGACCTCCCCACCTCCAGCACATCGTCGGCGCTCACCGGCTGGGGCGAGAGCCCGGCGGCCAGGTTGGTGACCAGCGACAGGCCCAGGACCCGGGCCCCCAGATGGTGGGCAGCGATCGCCTCCAGAACCGTGGACATGCCAACCACGTCCGCACCCATCCCAGCCAACATCGAGACCTCTGCCGGGGTCTCGAACTGGGGACCGAGTACGCCGGCGTAGGTCACGTCCCTGATGGACGGGTCGATCTCCCGCAGCCGTCGGCGCAGGCCGAGATCGTAGAGACCACCCATCTCCAGGAAGCGCCCGGCGTGCGGCGGAGGGGGGGGCGGTCCCACCAGGGGAGAGGTCCCGGTCAGGTTCAGCTGGTCGGCGATCATGGTCGGACGGCCTACCGGCAGGTCCGCCCGCAGCGCCCCAGCCGCGTTGGAGAGCACGACCGTGCCCGCCCCAGCCAGCACCGCGGTACGAACGCCGTGGACGACCGTGGCTGCCGGGTACCCCTCATAGAGATGGACTCTTCCTGACAGGACCAGGACCAGCCTTCGCCCCAGCCGGTGGACTCTCACCGCACCGGTGTGCCCGGGGGCGGTTGGCTCCGGGAACCCTGGCAGCGACTCAGCGGCCACCGTCGCTTCCAACTCCCCAAAATGGCTCTCGGCATCGCCCCAGCCGGAGCCCATGACGACCACCGCCGCCGGGGCCTGGGGCAGGCGCCGGCGCAAGGCCAGGGCGGCCGCCCCAGCGAGCTCGTAGGGCTGCGGCGGCGGGCTCACCGATTGACCCCGCCGGGGAGGGCGGGACTCCTACTCACGCTGGTACGGGACCCCATCCGCCCCTGGCGGGCGCACGCGACCGACCAGGCCGGCCACCGCCAGGATCGTCACCACGTAGGGGAACATGAGCAGGAAGGGCGATGGAATGTGGACGTTGAGAACCCCGAAGGTGCTTTGCGCCGAGTCGGCGAAGCCGAACAGGAGCGCTGCCGCCGCCGCCCAGAGCGGCTTCCACCGTCCGAAGATCATCGCCGCGAGGGCGATGAAGCCCAGGCCGGCCGACATGTCGGAGGTGAACTCACCGGTGGAACCGATGGACAGGGCGGCGCCTCCCACGCCTCCGATGGCCGCTCCCAGGATCACGTTCCGGTAGCGGATGAAGTTCACCGCGATCCCCACCGTGTCCGCTGCCCGCGGATGCTCACCCACCGCCCGCACCCGCAGTCCCCAGCGGGTGTGGAAGAGCGCCACCTGAACCACCACCAACAGCACCAGGACCATGTAGAGGAACACGTTCTGGTCGAAGACGATCGGGCCCAGCAAAGGAATCCGGTCCAGCAGTGGAATGGGGAAGTTGCTGAACACCTGGGGGCTGTTGAGCACCGCCTGGTTGGGTGTGAGCACCTGCAGGTCGAGGAAGCTGGTCAAGCCGGTGGCGAAGGTGATGATCACAAAGCCGACGATGATCTGATCCGCCTTGAAGCGCACACAGAGCAAGGCCAGCAACGCCCCCAGGGCGGCTCCACCGACGGCGCCACCGAGGATCCCCAGCCAGAGGTTCGCGGTTACGGACCCGATCATCGCGCCCAGGAAGGCACCCGCCAGGAACTCACCCTCGATGGCCATGTTGATGACCCCGGTCCGCTCGCACAGCAGGCACGCGATGGCCCCGAACATGAGGGGTACCGAATCTATGAGGGTGCTGGCCAGCAGCCCCTCAAAGCTCATCTCGGTACCCCGAGCGGCCCAAACGATCACCGCCAGTCCGATGGCGGTCAGACCGACCGCGAGGAGGGCGTAGGATCGCCGGCCCCGCGGTCGGAGCAAAAGCCACGCCCCCAGCCCGAAACAGAGCGCTTCCAGGACGGCGGTGGTGAGCCTCACCGGTAGGACGACCACGGGAAGCGGTATGGCGGGGGTGGCATTCATGTTCAGCCGGGCCTCGAGCTGGCCGCCCACCGAGAGGGTCAGCCCCCAAGCTGCCAGCAGGGCGAGGAGGAGTAGGAACACTCCCAGCCAGGCCCTGCGCCGGTTGGCTCCGGCCAGCACCGCCGGACCGAAGGCACGCCAGGTGGTGGCGGTCATCCTCCCCACCCCTGAGACAGGAGGCGGAAGCCTCCGCCGCCCACCCGGATGCGGTAGATCGCCCGCACCAGACCGGGAGCGGAGATGAAGAAGACGATGACGGCCTCGATCACCTCGATGAGCTCAAGAGGAACCGAGGTGCTGACCTGCATCTGCAGGCCGCCTGCCTGGAACGCCCCGAAGAGCAGGGCGGCGAGCACCACCCCACCTGGTTTGCCCCGACCCAGCAGGGCGATGATGAAGGCCGTGAAGCCGGTGTCGCCCCCGTAGTTCTGCACCAGCTGCGGGGAGATGCCCAGGATCATCACCGCCCCGGCCAGTCCACAGAGGATCCCGGACAGCACGAACGCCAGGGTGATCGCCCGGGGGATGTCCACCCCCGCCGCCCGGGCCGCATCGTGGCTCCCCCCGACCATCCGGAAGCGGAAGCCGATGGTGGTCCTCGATAGCAGCCAGGCCACCGCCACCGCGGCGGCGGCGGCGATGAGGATGCTGGCGTTGAGCCTGAGCCCGCTCCCCGCCAACAGTGGCAGCATGGCCGAGGCCAGGATGGGCCGGGAGACGGAGTTGGTTCCACCCGGAGGAAGAAAGACCTGCAGGCCCAGGACAAACACCAGGAGATTTAGGGCGACGTAGTTGAGCATGATGGTGACGATCACCTCATGGGCCCCGGTGCGGGCGCGCAGCACTCCCGGGATCCAGCCCGCCACGGCACCCCCGAAACAGCCCGCCAGCAAGGCGAGGGGCATGTGGATCGCCAGCGGCAGGTTCGACATCGTCAGGCCCACCCAACCCGCCATGATCGCCCCCGCGATGATCTGGCTGGGCCCGCCGATGTTGAAGAGCCCGGCCTTGAAGGCCAGCGTGAGAGCGAGGCCCGCGAGGAGCAGGGGGGCGGTGTCGACCAGGGTCTCCGAGAGTGGATTGAAAGCGGTGTTGAAGGCGGCCGCGCTGCCTGTCGTGAAGAAATGGACGTAGGCACTGGGGCTCCCCACAGATCCGGTCAAGAGCGCCCCGTAGGCAGCAGCCACCAGGCTCCAGGACGTCGCGAAGGCACCCCCGGGGTTGGATGGGAATCTGGCCCAAGCCGCGAGTGTCGAGGAGTTGGTGACAATCATCAGGAGGGCGCCGATCACCAAGGCGGAGAAGATGGACAGCACCGTCATGACCAGGGTGTCGGCGCCCACGACCCAGGAGAGCGCACCTCCCGCACCGCGGCGCAGCAGCCCCTTTCGGCCGGACGGCGACGGTTCCGCTGGCTCGGACTGCGCGGCGGGGGGGCTGGTACCGGGCCCCTCCTCGGGAACGGTGTCGGCGGGCTTCATGGCACCGGCTCCAGGCTCGCCTCGCCGCCAACTCCAGCCATCAGGAGCCCGATCTGCTCGCGGGGGGTGTCACTGGTCGCATACCCAGAAATCCTCCCCCGGTACATGACCGCGATCCGATCGCCCAGAGCCAGCACCTCGTCCAACTCCGTCGAGACCACCAGTACCGCCGCCCCTGAGTCTCGGGCCTCGATCAGCCGGCGGTGGATGATCTCGGTGGAACCGACGTCCAGGCCGCGGGTGGGCTGG
>Ga0182014_10000579_pt1 | contig 49000 bp, 43 predicted proteins | sample 612S2DmetaG_FD_120489 | JGI IMG/M metagenome (GOLD analysis project Ga0182014, IMG submission 120489) | Permafrost microbial communities from Stordalen Mire, Sweden - 612S2D metaG | ecosystem: Environmental > Terrestrial > Soil > Wetlands > Permafrost | place: Sweden: Stordalen | collected... | reverse complement strand
TCCCGTGGTGGGGATCTCGAGATAAGAAACATCGTCCGGCCAGAATTCGTGCCGCGGGAGGGAAAAAATGGATTCGAGCAGGAGCTTTGCGGATTCCGCCGTCGCCTCCACACCGGCGCGCAGGTGGAAACGGAAAAGCGCCCCTTGCGTGATGGGGCATGTGGCAAACCGGCCCCCCTTGAGGAACCACGCCGTCGCGCGCGCGTTCAGACTGTGTTCCGGTGTCGCCAGTGCGATCAGCACATTGGAGTCGAGCAGGTAGACCTTACTCTTCGTCATCGAGAGCCTTGACGTCCTCGGTGGTCACGGGCCGGGCGCAACGGAAAGTGGGGAAACCGTAATCGCTCATCTCTATGGATGCGCCTTTCGCCCCTTTCGACGATTGCAGAATGAGGTCGCCAACCACTCGTCCGAGGCTGCGGTTTTGATCCCGTGCGATGGCCTTGGCGATGTGGTAGGCCTCATCGGAAATGTCGAGCGTCGTTCGCACAACAACATAATAGCACAAGCGCACAAACCTTCGCTCAGCAGCGGAATGCTCAACCATTGAGCTATCGAGGAGTGTCCTTCAGCTTCGACCCCTACAAAACAAGCTCCGTACGGAATGCGCGGCGGCCGGATCGCTTTCAACTATATTGGAGGGACGAGGGGTAGTCCCGAGCCGGAAACCTGTGCCGGGGAGAGCCGGAGCGGCTTCCGTGATTTCCCTAGAACCACTGCGTCACCCCTCCACCCTCGCGCAGGCGATTACAGCCTGGCCGAGCGACAGGCCGCCGTCGTTGGGCGGCACTTCGGATTGCCAGTACACTTCGAAGCCGGCGCGTTCGAGGCCGGCTACGGTAGTTTCCAGCAAACGCATATTTTGAAAGCTGCCGCCGCTCAGGCAGACGCGGCGCAGTCCGTCGGTTCGGCGCACCTGGCCGCAGGCTGCGACAATGGCGCGCGCCAGAGTATGGTGGAACCGCGCGGCGAGGGTGGCAACGCTGTCGCCGCGGCGGAGGGCGCCGGCCAGCGCGCGGACGGTCTCGCGCAGGTCGATTTCCTCGCCGGACAGCTCGAAGCCGAAGGCGGCTGTGTCTCCGTCCGCTATCGCTTCCAGCTCCATGGCGGCTTCGGCTTCGTAGCGGCTCTCCAGGCACACCCCCAGCAGGGCGGAGACGGCGTCGAACAGGCGTCCGCAGGAAGAAGTATCCACGGTCTGGAAGCGGCGGTCGATCATAGTGGAGACCACCCGCATGCGGCGCTCGTCCACTCCCGCCAATGCCGGGGCATCCGCCGGGCCGAGGCCGGCGTCGCGCAGGTAGGCCAGCGCCGCGCGCCACGGCTCGCGCACCGCCGTATCGCCTCCGGCCAGCGGTATGTAGCGCAGGTGAAAGCGGCGTTCGAAACCGGCGTAATCGCAGACCAGCACTTCCCCGCCCCAGATCGCACCGTCGGTGCCGTAGCCGGTTCCGTCGAACGCCACGCCGATCGCCTTGCCTTCCAGCCTGTGCTCCGCCATGCAACTGGCGGCATGAGCATGATGGTGCTGCACGCCGATCGCCGGCAGGTTCATTTCCAGAGCGGCGCGGGTGCTCAGGTAGCCCGGGTGGAGATCGTGGGCCACGGCGCACGGTTTCACCCTGAAGAAGCGCTGCATGTGGTCGAGGGTCTCGCGGAAGAAGACCAGGGTTTCGTAGTTTTCCAGGTCGCCAATGTGCTGGCTCAGGATGCCGTAGTGGCCGGTAGTGAGGCAGAAGGTGTTCTTGATCTCGCCGCCGGCGGCGGCCAGGGCGGGCAGCGGGCGGCCCAGGTCGATGGGCGCGGGGGCAAAACCGCGGGAGCGCCGCAGCACCACCGGCCGGCCGCGGAACAACCGCACCACGGAATCATCCACGGCGGTGCGGATGGGGCGGTTGTGAGTAAGAAATCGGTCGGCCAGGTGCCGCAGTCGCGGCAGTTCCTCTTCCCGGCTCACGATCGGCTCTTCGCTGAGATTGCCGCTGGTCATGACCAGCGCCCGAAATTCGCCGCCCGCGAACAGCAGATGATGCAGCGGCGTATAGGGCAGCATTACGCCGAGGTCCGGGAGGCCGGGCGCGACAGCGGTCGAAACCATCGCCTCCGGACGCCGGCGCAGCAGTACGATGGGCCGGCGCGGGCCGGTCAGCTCTCGCGCCGCTTCGTCATCCACCAAGCAAAGGCGGGCGGCGTCTTTGAGGCTGCATACCATCAGGGCGAAGGGCTTGTTGCCGCGCCGCTTCCGCTCGCGTAGCAGGCGCACCGCACCGTCGTTGGCGGCATCGCAGGCCAGGTGGTAGCCGCCCAGCCCCTTGATGGCCACGATTCGCCCATCGGCCAGCCAGCCGCGCACTTCCTCCAGCGCCGCCGAAATCCGCGGGCCGCACTCCGCGCAGGCATTCGGCTGGGCGTGGAAACGGCGGTCGCTGGGCTCGTGGTATTCGGCTTCGCAGGCCCCGCACATGCGGAAGCCGGCCATGGTGGTGGCGGCGCGGTCGTACGGAACGTCTTGAATGATGGTGTAGCGCGGACCGCAATTAGTGCAGTTGGTAAACGGGTAGAGATAGCGGCGGTTGGCTGGATCGTTGAGGTCGCGCAGGCAGTCGTCGCAGGTGGCAATGTCGGGAGGGACCAGGGCGAAATCTCCCACCGGCCGAGCGCTCTGTCGAATCTCGAAACCGGTTTCGCCGGCCGGCTCCAGGTCCGCCACGTCGATTTCGGCAATCCGCGCCAGCGGCGGACATTCCGTGCGCAGCCGCTCGAGGAAAACCGCGATCTGGCGGCCCTCGCCTTCGATCTCGGCTTCAATCTCAACCCCGGCCTCGGTGTTTCGCACAAAGCCGCCGATGCCGAGCCTGCGCGCCAGGTTCCGTACGAAGGGCCGGAAGCCAACCCCCTGCACGGTGCCGCGAATTCGGATTTGTTTTCGCACCTTCCGCTACCGGCCAAGTGTAACCGGATTTTGGACTGGCGGTAAGCTGTGGCGTCGCGCTGGTGTTTATCACGGGGATTCTGATCGGGAGCTCGTAGCCAGGGGCCAGCTTCCGGGGGAGGCACCGGTCCGTTCTATCGCCCGTGTCATCGCGCGCCGTCCTTCACATGGAACGTTCGGGAAGACCATCGATCCATGTTCTTTTTGCGATCCTTCGCGAGCCATGGACCCACGCAAAAGCCGATCCGCTTCGGCGACTGTCTGTTGTTCTTTGTAAATCGACCTGGAGGAAGGCCTTCAATACGCTTATCGGCCCCGAAAAAGAGACCTACCCTTAGGAAGCTACATTTCTCATTGAGATAGGGCGTCTGGCCTTAGATGGAAGCCGGTAAGCAAGTCGGAATAGCCTCTTGACCACGGGGAACCGCACGATAAGACGCGTAGGACGCGGTTTCATGGGATTGAGTTCGCATCGACGATCTTCGGTTATACTTGAGAGAATATAAGCCCCTGGCCACCTCGTGGCTGCCCTGCCTGGCCACGTTCGATCAAGTTTGGGGCGGTATCGTATTCGGGTTCACGAGTGCACCATGCGGGAAGAGCGCGGTTCGGGACAGAGGCACACGTGGTTGGGCGAGCGGGGCGACGGGTTTTGTCAGGCGTTGGTCGACTGTCTTAGACACCATCGACATGCTTATTTTGTTTCCGTTGACTCCGGCGGCCGCATCGTCGGGTGCAACGATGCCATGGCGCACCTTCTTGGTCTGAGCGCGGACGAGCTCAATGGCGAGAGTATTTGGGATAAGCTCGTTGAGTCCGACGGTGCGAGACTTAACCAGCGATTACAGCCGGCCCAGGCCGGCGCCGACCCATTGCTGCTCAACTTTGTAACGCCAGGCGATGCACCGGCGACACTCGATTGCACTCTCGCGTCGATGTCTTGCGGACATTTTGCGATTATAGGCGTGCCGGCGCGAAGTTCGGCCGGGGACTCCGAAACCGCATGGCTCAAGTTGAACAATTCCTTCGCGACCCTCAACCGTGAGAACGCCAGGAAGAGTAAACTACTGGAGCTTAAGAACTCCGAACTGTTAAGAACTACCGAGGAGTTGAAGAGGGCCAACCAGGCCCTGGCGGGAGCTCGGACCGCGGCGCTCGATGCCGCCCAGGCAAAATCCGACTTTCTCCGCAATATGAGCCACGAGATCCGGACCCCGATGAACGGTGTAATGGGCATGGTTCAGTTGCTCCTGGCAACCGACCTCTCGCCGGAGCAACGGCGTTACGCCACCGTTACCCAGGCTAGCGGGCGGACCCTGCTGGCCCTTATCGACGACATTTTGGACCTATCCAAGATCGAAGCGCGGAAGATCGCCCTTGAGAATCTGACCTTCAACATACGCCACACCATCGACGACGTCGTCCAACTGTTGGGTGTCCTGGCGAGCGCAAAGGGACTCCAAATGTATTCGCGCGTGTCGGAGGAAATTCCGCGGCTCGTGCGCGGCGATGCGCTCCGCCTGCGACAAGTGTTGACCAATCTCTCCGGCAATGCCATCAAGTTCACCGAGCGGGGAGAGGTGACGCTGGGCGCCGCGCTCGAGTGCCAGGGGGACGGCAAGACAACGGTTCGCTTTGCCGTCACCGATACGGGAATCGGGATACGGCCGGACCGGGCCCAGGCATTGTTCTCGCCGTTCGTTCAGGCGGACGTATCGACCACACGCAAATACGGCGGCACGGGCCTGGGACTGGCTATTTCCAAGCAACTTGTCGAAATGATGGGTGGGAAGATTGGGATCGAGAGCCGGGAAGGCGAAGGTTCCACCTTTTGGTTCACCGCGGTCTTTGAGACGCCGCCCGATGTCTTGGCGTCCACCGCGGAACCGGCGGCCAGCCAGCGGAAACCCGCAGGCAGCCGGGGCGGCGAGGGCATCGAGGTGCCGCGCGGCGTAAGAGTTGCAGGGCGTGAGGCACTAATCCTGATAGCCGACGATAATGCCACCAATCGGGCGGTAGCGCTAGCGCAGCTGGAAAAGCTTGGGTACAAAGCCGACGCGGTCGGCAATGGCGCCGAAGCCGTTGAAGCGCTGCGGCATGGCAAATACGATCTGGTTCTGATGGACTCCGAGATGCCGGCGATGAATGGTTACGAAGCGACGCGGCGGATTCGCGAATCGGGCAATTCGCACGTTCCAATCGTTGGGATGACGGCCCATGCGGCGTCCGGCGACCGGGACAGGTGCATGCGCGGGGGGATGAACGACTTTCTCTCGAAACCCGTGGACCTCGAGCTCCTTGCGGAAGTGCTCGCCAGGTGGCTTCCCGCGCCCGATCCCCGCGTCGAGATCCAATCCGCCGAACGTGCCGCCGTGGAGCAATCGGCGGCTATTTTCGATTCGGAAGCTCTACTGAAACGGCTCATGGGAGACAGACAGCTCGCCGGCAAAATCGTCAAAGGGTTCCTCGGCGATGTTCCATCGCAGTTGAACAATCTGCGGAACCGGCTCGCCGAGGCGGATCAGCCTGGCGCCCGATTGCTGGCGCATGCGCTCAAAGGATCGGCGGCAACCGTTTCGGCAGGCGGTCTGCGCGCAATTGCCCAGCAGATGGAGCGGGCCGCCGCCTCCGGCCAGTTGGATCGCTGCGGCGAGCTTCTGCCCCGGGCGGCGGAAGAATTCGAGCGGCTCAAGAGCACACTGGAGCGCGCCGGATGGCTATTGCCATGATTGTCGCAATGTCACGCTTCCGCGTGCTCAATCATCGAGAACGGGACGTCCGGCAGGCATTTCTGGACCGCCCGCGATTGGTGGACGGTCAGGCGGGGTTTTTGGGGCTTGCGGTGTTTCAGGATCAAGCGGACTGCGCGATCTTATATCTCGTCACCCGCTGGAGCGATGTTTCCTCGTTTCGAACCTGGCACTCCAGCCAAGCGCATAAGGACTCGCATGAATCGATGCCCAAAGGGCTCAAGCTCGATAGCGCATTTACCGAGCTTCGAATCCTGGAGCGCGTGGAATGCGAGCGGGCCCAGGAAGTATTCGAGCACTTTACAGGCGACTGGGGGGATCTTATACGGGCGCATTTGGCATCGAGCAACATGGCGCACGGCGTCGTTGCGGCCCCGAACGGCATCATTCTGGGAACAACCGCGGCGATGGAGAGACTCTTGGGTTGCGAGCCGGGCCGGCTTAACGGACAACCGCTGTGGGAGTTCCTGACTCCTGAATCCGCAAACGAACTCCGCGGCCGGGTGGAGGCAGGAAACCGCCGCTGCGAGCTGCGCTTCCCCATGACGTTTATCGGTGCAGGTTCCGCGGGGCGCGTGCTCATCTGCAACCTTGACGTCCAGCCAAACGCATTTGCGCTGCTGGGCGAGCCGGTTTCCGTCGCCGGAAAATCGGTTGCCGGGTTTGCCGGGCAGCATAGCGCTCCGGAGGGTGGGCCGACGAAATGAACGATTTTCCTCAACACGACAGAACGGCGCTGGGCGACCGATTGCAGCAACTCAAGCCTAAGGTCGCCGAACAGGTCACTCAGGTGTTCCTGGAAAGACATCCTGAATGGTTGTCGAGGTATGGCGAGAGAGCCCGGGAGTTCGGCATCGAGGACGCGCAGTTTCATATCGATTTTTTGAGAGGCGCCGTGGAAGCAAGCAGCATCCGGGCATTCGAAGATTATTGCGAGTGGGCAGCCGGCCTCTTGAAGTCTCGCGCGATCGCTAGCCACTTCCTGGTCGAAAACCTCATGCAGATCGAGACTGCCCTCGTTTCCGGACTGTCTCCGGAGGAGCGGGCGGTGGTCGCCCGTATTATGGAGGCCGGCCGCGCGGCATGCGATCGGGAGAAGACCCGCCCCGCCCACCCCGACACTCCGCTGGCTCTGACCCGGAATGTTTATCTGCAATCCATTCTGATCGGCGCGAGGGCTGGCTCGGTACGGATCGTGGAAGAGGCGCTGCAAAACGGCGCCAGCGTTTTCGATATCTATGCTCAAGTCTTCCAGGAATCTCTGTATGAGGTCGGCGGATTATGGGCGGAGGGCAAGATATCCGTAAGCGTCGAGCACAGGGCAACCGCGATAACTCAGTTCGTGATGGCGGGGATATACTCCCGCGGCTTGCCTGTGCGGCCATCGGCTCCGCCGCGTCAAGCCATCGTCACCGGCGTCGCGGGCGAGCTGCATCAGATCGGCGCGAATATGGTCGCCGATGTGCTCGAAAATGCCGGATGGAACGTTGAGTTTCTTGGCACGGATGCCCCGCATGCCGGCATCCTCGATGCAGTTCAGACACAAAATTCGGACCTGCTGTGCATATCGGCCACAATGCTCTTCAACGTGCCGAATGTGGTCAGGCTGATTCGAGATCTTCGGGCCCGTTCGCCAAGACCGCGGGTCCTGATAGGCGGCGCGGCCTTTCGCGCCAGACCCGACCTTTGGGCGGAGATTGGCGCGGACGGTTTCGCGCCGGACTTGCACGGCGCACGCGACGTTGCAGACCGGCTCCTGTCCGGAGCGGTGGGCTGATCCGCACTTGACGCCGCAGAGGCAGTTGTGACGAGGCCCCGCAGGCCCGCGGTGGTTTTCGCCGGCTTTTCGGAAGCGGCCACCGGCGCCCCATGCTATCCTGTGTCGGGATGTATCATCGGCAGCGTAAAGTCCGTGTTTTGTTTGGACTATCGGATATCATCCTGGTCACGTTGGGGTTCGAAGCGGCGTACCGGACGCGGAGCGTGCTGCAGCTTGAAAACCTCTTTTTTCTGACGGTCGAACGCCAGGCTCTGCTGCTGGGGTTTTCGCTTCTGGTGTGGGTAGCAGTGGGGCTATGGCTCGAAATCTACGACCGGCTGGACTCCGGCAATCCCAGGATTATTCTGCGCGACTCGGCGCGCCAGGCGGCGTACGGTTGGCTGGCGGTGGTGGTGTTCGAATACATCCTGCGCATGGAATTGAGCCGCCCCTTCGTGCTGCTGTTCACAGTCTATAGCTGGGCTCTGCTGCTGCTGTTCCGGCTGACGATGGGAAGGATGGCGGGAGTGATCCGGCGGGAATTCACGGCGCCCCATCACATCATGGTGGCCGGGACCAACCCGCGCGCTCTGCGGCTGGCCGAGGCTCTCGAAAGCTCGGCCGACTACGGCATCCGCCTGGCCGGGTTCCTGAGCGAGCCGACGGAACTGGAGGCTCCCGCCTCGATCGAACTGGGAGCGGTGTATGCGGTCCGTCCAATTCGCGATTTGCCCTCGATCCTTCAGCGGCAGGTGGTGGATGAAATCATTTTCGCGGTGGGCAGCGAAAGCCTCGCCGAGCTGGAAGAGGCTTTCCTGCTGTGCGACGAAGAAGGCGTGCGCACGCGCATCGCGGTGGATTTCTTCCCCCACATCAATAGCACGGTCTCGCTCGACCGGTTCGAGTCCACCCCCCTGCTGACGTTCTCCGCCGCGCCGGAAGACGATCTGCGGCTGATGGCGAAGCGCGCCATCGACATCGTCCTGGCGGCGGCCGGGCTGGTGGTGCTGGCGCCGTTCATGCTGGTGGTGGCGCTCGTCGTTCGCCTGACTTCGCCGGGGCCGGCGATTTTTCGCCAGGTGCGCTGCGGATTGAACGGGCGGCGCTTCACCTTCTATAAATTCCGGTCGATGGTGGAGAATGCCGAGGAGCTGAAGGGGGCGGTGGCGCACCTGAATACGCGCGAAACCGTCTTCAAGATCCCCGGCGATCCGCGCCTGACTCCGGTGGGGCGCTATCTGCGGAAGTTTTCCATCGACGAATGGCCGCAACTGTGGAACGTGTGGAAGGGCGACATGTCGCTGGTGGGCCCGCGCCCGGCCATTCCGAGCGAAGTGGACCGATACCTGCGCTGGCAGCGGCGCCGGCTGCGGATGCGCCCGGGGCTGACGTGCCTGTGGGCCGTAGCCGGACGCGACAAAGTGGATTTCGATACCTGGATGAAGCTGGACATGCAGTACATTGATAATTGGTCGCTGGCACTCGACTGGAAGATTCTGTTGCGAACCATACCGCGCGTGCTGACTGGCCATGGAGCCAATTGAACCCTTATGCACCTGATTCCCACCCAGGAAGAAGTCGTCGCGGTGCTGCGCGACACCGGCGCATTGCGCGACGGCCATTTCGAATATTCGAGCGGCATGCATTCCAACGAACTGCTGCAGGTTCCCCTGGCGATGCGCTATTCCAAGCACCAGCGCATGATGGCGGTCGGGCTGAGCCGCCTGCTGCGCAATAATCCGGAGATTCGCGCCATGGCCGGCGAACTGTCGATCGTGACGCCCATGACGGGCGGCCTGCCGGTGGCATACGGCGTTTGCGAAGCGTTGCGCGCACGGCAGGCGTATTGGGCCGAGCGCGAGCACGACGGCGAGTCGTTGCGGTTTCGCCAGTTTCTGACGCCGGCCAAGGGCGAGCCCGTGATTATCGTGGACGATGTGCTCCGGACCGGCGCCAAGCTACAAGAACTCAAGCAGCTTCTGGAGTCGTTCCAGGCGCAGGTATTGGCGCTGGCGGTGGTGATCTATCAGCCCAATCCCGAAACCGCGAGCTTCGGCAGCTTGCCGTTCTATTATCTGGCCAAGCTGGATGCCCGCTATTACGTCAACGGCGAGCGGTGCGACCAATGCCGCCGGGGCGTGGCCGCGGAGAAAGTGTGGGTTTGATGACGCGGTGGTGGCCGGCGGTTGTCTTTGGATTGTGCGGATGCGCGGCGCAGGATCTGGCGCCGCACTCGCTGGCGCCGTACTACCCGACGCCCGACACGGTGGTGCTCAAAATGCTGCAGCTCGGCGCACTCAAGGCCGGCGAGAAGATGTTCGATCTGGGCTCCGGCGACGGCCGCATCGTGATTCTGGCGGCACAGAAGTTCCATGCGGAGGCGGTGGGAGTGGAGCTCGACAACGATCTCTACCGCAAAAGCATGGAGCGGATCCGCTCGCTCGGCCTGGAGCGGTCCGCCCGCATCGTTCACGGCGACCTACTGGCGCAGAACTACAGCTCGGCCGATCTGGTGACGGTGTACCTGCTGCCCGATGCCATCAATAATCAAGTGGAGCCGCTGCTGGACCGGCAGTTGAAGAAGGGCGCGCGGGTGGTGGCTCACGATTTTGAGTTTCGGAACTGGAAGCCGGAGAAGGTGGAAAATATCGCCGACGACGGCGAGGGCCGCAGCCGCACCTTGTATCTGTATCGAAAGTAGTCAGTGGCAGACGTTCTCAAAATCCGCTGGAACGAATTTATAGGCTGGGCACGCGTGGTGCTCACGGCCGCGCTGCTGCCCCTGGTCTGGTTCTGGTTGCCGTGGACGTCGGGCTGGATATACGGTCTCGTGCTGCTCTACCTGGGGGCCGCTGTGACGCTGGTGTTGCGCGGTTGGGGGCGGAGCGGCATGATCGGGTTGCTGGTCCTGTTTCAGGATGCGGTGTTTCTCCTGGTGGCCGCCTCCTATGGGGCGGACCGGCTGCTGTGGTGGTCTTCGGCGTTCTATCTGCTCGTGCTGGCCGAAGGCGTTGCCTTCTACGGTCCGGTCGAGGTGGGTGTGGTCGGCCTGGTGGTGGCGCTATTCTGCATTCTGGTGCCGCAACCCGGCTTGCGCGACCTGGAATATGCAGCCGTGGTAGGCGGCGCATTAGGCTGCTGGCTGGCCGCGAGCCGCCGGCGGCGCGAGCGGGATGCGGTGCGCATGGCGGGGCAGGTGGAAGACGCGCGCCGCGGCGCCGAACGCGCCACCGAGGCCGAGCGCCAACGCATCGCCTCGGACTTCCACGATGGCCCGCTGCAGAATTTCATCAGCCTGCAGATGCGCCTCGAGGTGCTGCGCAAGCTGCTGGACCGCGACCTTGAGGCAGGCAGGGACGAACTGCGCCAGTTACAGACGATTGCCCAATCGCAGGTGCGCGATCTGCGCGTGTTCCTGCACGCCATGCGGCCGGTGGATGTGGATGGAGCCGACCTGGTGGTTACCGCGCGCCGCACCGCCGAGGCGTTTCAGAAAGAGAGCGGGATTCCCGTCACTTTCATCGGCACCGCGGCGCCGGTCGGCCTCTCGCAGGAGTCCACCAGCGAAGTCCTGCAGATGATCCGCGAGGCGCTTTACAACGTGCAAAAACATTCCGGGGCCACGCGCGTAGCGTTGGCGCTGGAAAAGAGCGAGAAGGCGCTGGAAATTTCAGTGGACGACAACGGCCACGGCTTCACCTTCGCGGGCACCTATTCGCTGGAAGAATTGGAATTGCTGCGGCTGGGCCCGAACAGCCTGAAACGCCGCGCGCGGACGCTGAATGCCGATATGCAGTTGGAATCTCGTCCCGGCCGCGGCGCCGGCCTGAAGGTTCGGGTCCCGTTGCAATGATGGGGCGAATCGCCGTAGGTATTGGTGGGGCGGACCCCCTGGTCCGCGCGGGTCCCCCTGGACCCGCTTTTCGCTCCAAAAATCAGGTGCCGGCCAGGGGGCCGGCCGCGGACCAGGGGGTCCGCCCCGCCACGGCCGCATCGGGGCTACCGGCCCTGCTCCTGGCGGCATTACTTCTGCCCGGCTGCGGCAACTACACCGACTTCACCTTGCCGACGCTCCCGGGCGGCGACCCCGCCTTGACCTTCGCCTTGGACGAGCGGGCAGAACCGGTGTTGAGCGAGCCGGGGCAGGAGGCGCTGAACCCGTCGGTGGTCCCGGGGCAGCCGTTGCTCAACTTCTATTCCCGCTTCGACGGCCGCGCGTGGCATACAGCCATGGCCACTTCCGCCGATGGCATCGGCTGGCAAAGCCGGGGAACGATTCTCTCCCCCGATGCGCGCACCTGGGAAGGGTCGTACATTGCGGCCAATGGCTCGGCGCTCATCGAAGGCGGCAAGTGGTGGTATTGGTATCAGGCGGGTCCGAAGCCCACTCCGCGGATCGGCCTTCTGCGGCAGGGCGCCGTGCGGGAGCCCGCGCCGGTCGTTGGTTACGGCCCCTATATGAGCTGGGACGAACGTGCCATTGCCGATCCCGATGCGATCCGCATCGGGCCGTACTTTTACCTCTATTACCTTGGCCAGGACCGCGCCGATCCGCCGCGCCAGCGCCTGGGGCTAGCCCGCTCGCGCGACGGGGTGCATTGGGAAAAGCTGCGGGCCAATCCGATTCTCTCTCCCGGCGGGCCGGGCGCATTCGATGAAAACGGCGTGGGCGAACCGGCCGTGTGGCAATTTCATGGATTCTACTGGATGCTGTTTACCGGCCGCGACCGCGGCGAACGGCGCCGCCTGGGGCTGGCGCGCTCGACCGACGGCGTACACTGGCGCAAGCTGCCACAGGTATTCGCCGGCGCCGAAGCGTGGGACTCCGAGGTGATCTGCGACCCAACGGTCGCGGTCGACGGCGAAGAAATCCGGGTCTGGTTCGGCGGCGGCGACGCGGCCAAACCCGATGAGGGCATCGACGGACGGATCGGTTACGGAACCTTGCGGCCAGTCCATGCTACCCTGGCCCCGTGAACATCGGAATCACCTGTTACCCCACCTACGGCGGCAGTGGCATCGTCGCCACCGAACTCGGCATGGAACTGGCGGCGCGGGGCCACCACGTGCACTTTATCACCTACGCCAACCCCATTCGCCTGGACCCCGATATACCCCGGATTTACTACCACGAAGTCGAAGTTTCCAACTATCCGCTGTTCCAGTATCCGCCGTATTGCCTGGCGTTGGCCTCGCGCATGGGGGAAGTGGCGGATTGCTACGCCCTCGACCTGCTGCACGTGCACTACGCCATTCCCCACTCCATTGCCGCCCTGCTGGCGCAGCAAATGACCGCGCCCAGGCGCCGCCTGCCATTTGTCACCACTTTGCATGGAACCGATATCACCCTGGTCGGAGTGGACCGCTCTTACTTTCCAATTACTAAGTTCTCTATCGAACAATCCGACGGGGTTACCTCCATCAGCGAAAACCTGCGCGCCCAGACCGCCGACGTGTTCGGAATCAGCCGGCCCATCCAAGTCATCCATAACTTCGTCAACTGCGACTTGTATCGCTCGAACGACGCCAAGAAGGAAGCCGCGCAGTTCGCGCCCGCGGGCGAAAAGCTGCTCATCCACCTTTCCAATTTTCGCCCCGTAAAGCGCGTGCTGGATTGTATTCGCATCCTGGCCGAGGTGCGTAAGAACACGCCGGCTCGCCTGCTGATGGTGGGCGACGGTCCGGATCGCGGGCCCGCCGAGCACCTGGCTCGCCAGTTGGGCGTTGCCGGCCACGTCGCGTTTCTGGGCAAGCAGAACCACGTAGAGCGGCTGATTCCCCTGGCCCACGCCCTGCTGATGCCGAGCGAAATGGAGTCCTTCGGCTTGGCTGCGCTGGAAGCCATGGCTTGCAGCGTGGTGCCGGTGGCGACCCGCGTGGGCGGCGTGCCCGAGCTGATTACCGACCAGGTGGACGGGTTTCTCGAAGCGGTCGGCGATATCCCCGCCATGGCAGCCCGTGTTACAGCGCTGCTCACCGATGCGGATCTGCATTACCGCATGAGCAAAGCCGGTCGGTGGACCGCCTCGGAGCGATTCTGTTCCGAAAAAATCATCCCGCAATACGAGAATCACTACAAAGAGGTGATCGAGCGCGGCAGTTAGCTCGTGGGGCAGCTTAGTAAGCTGCGCGCGGCCGCCAGCCTGCCCTACAAACCTGCGGCGTGCTAGCCCTTTGCCGGTGGCTGCTTCCGGGCAAAATCCCAGGCGTGGCGCACGATCTCCCGCAGATCCGTATATTGCGGTTTCCAGCCTAACCCGGCGCGCAGTTTGTCGGAAGCGGCGACCAGGGCGGGAGGATCGCCCTCGCGGCGGGGACCGGTCGTGTAGGGCACCTTCCTGCCGGTAACTTCTTCCACCGCCCGGATGATCTCGAGAACGGTGTGTCCGGTTCCGGTGCCTACGTTGAACGCATCCGACGCTCCGCCCCCCAGCAGGTATTCGAGCGACTGAATGTGCGCTTGCGCCAGATCGTTGACGTGAACGTAATCGCGAATACAGGTGCCGTCGGGGGTTTCGTAATCGTCGCCGAACACGGTCACCGGCTGCCCGGTCTCGACCGCGCGCAGCACCAGGGGGATCAGATGAGTTTCCGGTACGTGGCGCTCGCCCAGGCGGCCCTGGGGGTCAGCGCCGCAGGCATTGAAGTAGCGCAACCTTACGCTGGTGATGCGATGAATCTCGTCGAACCAGCGCAGCAGAGTTTCCACCATCGCCTTCGATTCGCCGTAGGCATTCACGGGCCGAATGGGAAACGTCTCCAGAATCGGGGTGGCGTGCGGGTTGCCGTACACCGCCGCGCTAGACGAAAACACCATGTGCTTGACGCCCGCTTCCACCATGGCGGCCAATAGCGACAGCGATCCGCACACGTTGTTGGAGAAATAACGGGCGGGCTCGCGCATCGATTCGCCCACCGCGATAAATGCGGCGAAGTGCACCACGGCTTCGGCCCCGGACTCCTTCAGCACAGCCGTCAGCGCCTTGGTGTCGGCGATGTCCATCTCCACCAGACGCCCTTCCGGAACGTTGTCCCGGTAGCCCTTGGAGAGGTTGTCCAGCACGGTTACGTCGTAGCCCCGGTCGAGCAGCAGGCGGACGGTGTGCGAGCCGATGTAGCCGGCCCCGCCGGTCACTAATATTTTACGGGTAGTCACGGAAGTCAGAACACCGATTGTACCAGCGCGAGCCCCGTCCCTCCCAAATTGCGGCCCGGCTATCTCGCCGGACCGGTGGAGGCGCGCACGACGAGCGTGGGTTCGATGAGGACTTCCTTGCCGGGCGGCGGGGGTGTGCCGCGCGCGGAGAGGAGCTGAGCGCACATGATCTGGCCGATGCGCTGACGCGGAATATCGACCGTGGTCAGGGCCGGGTAGCAGAATTCGGCCAGCTTCACGTTGTCGAATCCGGTTACCGAGATGTCTGTGGGAACGCAGCGGCCGAGTTCCCGAACGGCCCGCATCGCGCCTACGGCGGTGAGGTCGTTGACGCACACCAGGGCGGTCAGGTCAAAGCCGGAAGCGAACAGCGCGTGGGCGGAGCGGCGTCCGCCTTCGAGGGTGTCCTCGTCGGCGGCGGTGCGGACTTCGAGCCCGGGGCGGCGGCTGACGGCGTCCAGCACGGTTTTCATGCGTTCATTGAGAGGCCCCAACATGGAGTGGTGGCCGATGAAACCGATGCGGCGGTGGCCGAAGCCGTAGAGGTGCTCGACCACGCGCTCGACCGCGCCGGCGTAGTTGACGCGAATGCTGGAGATGGTTTCGCTCGGCGTACCCACGTCGTAGAACACCACCGGAATCCGCAGCCCTACCAGTTCCGCGATCAGCGGCGGTTCCATTTCCGACACGATGGGAGCCAGACCGTCCACGCGCCGCCCAATCATCAGGCGCAGGCTGGCTGCGAGTTGTTCGGGCCGATAATCCGTGTTGGCTATGAGGACTTCGTATCCGTGTTCGTGAGCCAGGGCTGCAATGGTCTTGTAAATATCGAAGAAGAACGGGTTCTCGAGGTTGGACACGATCACGCCGATGGTGTTGCTCTTGCCGCCGGCGAGCGATCGCGCCTGAAGGTTGGGATGATACTTCAGCTCCTCGATGGCGCGCAGGACGCGGGTCCGCGTGGCGTTTCTTACCACGCTGGCATTGTTGATGACGCGCGATACGGTAGCTGTCGAAACCTTCGCGCGCCGGGCAACCTGTTGCAGGTTCATTGAGCTCCACTCGTTATTGTAGTCCCATTGGAAGCGCGAACCGGAGCGCACCGTTACACTGAAACCATGGAGTGGCAACTGGACGCGGCTGAAGTGCGGGTGCTCGGCGCGCTGATCGAAAAGGAAATCACCACACCCGATTTATACCCGCTGTCGTTGAATGCGCTGGTGAACGCTTCGAACCAGAGGTCGAACCGCGACCCCGTGGTGGCTTATGACGACGGCGTGGTGGAAGTGGCGCTGGGCTCCCTGCGCGCCAAGGGACTGGCGACGCGCATTACCGGGGCGGACGTGCGCGTGCCCAAGCACACCGAACGCCTGATCGAGAAGCTGAACCTGGGCCGCCGCGAAGTAGCGCTGCTGTGCGTGCTCATGCTGCGCGGGCCGCAGACGCCCGGCGAACTGCGCGGGCGCAGCGAGCGCTTGCACACTTTCGACGATCTGGAATCCGTGGAACATACCCTCGACCGGATGGCCGAAAGCGGCCTGGTGAAGAAACTGCCGCGCCAGCCGGGAGCGCGCGAATCGCGTTTCGCCCACCTGCTTTCGGGCGATGTGGAAACGGCCTCGTACGCCGAGGAAACCGCCAGCCCGGCCCGCGCCGCCGCCCCCAGCGACAGGGACCGGCTGGCCGCACTGGAAACCGAAGTTGCCGAGCTCAAGCGTGCCTTCGAGGAATTTCGCGCCCGCTTCGAGTAGGAGCTTTCAGCCAACCTGACTGGACGCGGTCGTTGACCGAGACGCGACCGTCAGGAGGTATGAGAAAGTTGGCTGCAACCGAAAAAGCGCAGGCGTAAACGCCTACTCCACGAAGATTCCAATGTGCTTACCAACCTCGTGGAGTAGGCCTTCGGGAAAACCTGGGGGAAAACCTGGGGAAAACCTGGGACAGACGGGACGTTTCTTGAGACCACTCATCCATTTCCGCGCGGTTTATTATCATGGCATGTCTCGGCGGAGCAGAACACGCCGGCGGCCGGCGCGCTCATTTGCGCCTGCCTTCTCGAAACAGGCACACGCGGATGCCATGGGTCGGTTTCTTCCATTCCGCGGCGGCTGTCATGGCGGCCAAATCCAGTTGACGCGCAAGCGTCAGGCACGCCCGATCGGCGAGGGAAAGGCCATTTGTCCAGGCGAGAGGGAAAAGACCGCGGCTTGCCCATGCCAACTCTTCGTCCCACGGAATCGCTTCGAGATCCAGCGCCCGGAGCAAGCGCTCCACCAGGCGCGGTTCCCCTCCCTGGCGGATCAGTTTTGTCATCGATTCGGTGAGGCTGATTGCCGATATCACCGAGTGCTCCAGCGCGGCCTGGACCTTCTCCCATCCCTGCTCGCGCCTTACCAGCGCGATTACGGCAGAACTGTCAAGCACGTATTGCGGCTGCTCAGTCTTCAATTTCACGCCGTGCCTCTTGGCGGCGCTCGGCGATCAGTTCGTCCGACCACACTTCGGTTGCGGGAGCGAGGCCGCAGAAGTATTCCTGCGCTTCGCGCACGGCAGCTAACCTCGATTCGAGCACGATCCGCCCGGCGCGGCCTTCCGTGATACTCACCGTCGCGCCAGGCTGTACGCCAAGCTTTTCGCGAAGTGGAGCCGGTATCAGGACCCGTCCCGCGCTATCTACTTTGCCCCTGTAGCGGGCTCCCGCCTTCCGCGTCATATTCCCATTTCCTCGCCTTCTGACATATTACCGCAATCTGCCATTCATGATCGGATATTCTCGCCCGTCTGGCGGGCGTTGCCCGCGGTCCCAGAGCTTACGCGCCGGGCTCAAGAAACCGCTCCCTTTGGCCACGGCACCCCTATTTCCAGCGGAACAGTTTCAGCGCCAGGCCGAAGCACACGACCATCCAGGCGGCCAGGATGCCGAGTTCTGGCGCAACCTGCGCCAGCGCCGCGCCCTGCAGCATGCTGGCACGCAGCGCGTCGATGAGCGCGGTCAGCGGCAGGGCGCGGATGGCGGGCTGGAGCGCGTCGGGAAACCGCTCGGCGGAAAAGAACACGCCGGAGAGAATCCACATCGGCATCATCACCACGTTCATCAGACCGCTGGCGGCCTCGATGGTGCGGGCGCGGGAAGCGATGAGCATGCCCAGCGAACAGAATGCCAGCGAGCCGGTGAGGCACACCGCCGCCAATCCGGCCAGCGAGCCGCGCATCGGTACGCCGAAGACCAGCATGCCGAAGCCGGCTACTACGCCCACTTCCACCACCAGCATGAACAGGCGCGAAAGGATGAACGAAAGCAGATAGTAATGCCGCGGCATGGGCGTGGCCACCAGCCGCTTGAGCAGTTTCTTCCGGCGCGCGTCCACCACGGCGAAGCCCATGCCCCAGATGGCGCTCCCCATCATGTTCATGCCGAGCAGTCCGGGGATCAGGAAATCGATATAGCGGGAGCCGGGCTCGCGCATGAACCGGTCGGTGGTCGAGACCGGATTGGAGCGGCCGGCGGCGCGCTGGATGGCGTCATCGGCCAACTGGCGGGCCGCGCGGCCGTCGGGGTTGGTGTCGTCGAAGCGGTACGTCACGCCGCTGGGAGCGGTCTCCACCACGAGAGCGACCTTGCCTTGCCGTAGCGCGTCCATGGCCGACCCTGGGGCCGGACCGGAATCGAGCGGGCGAACGTCGAGCCGCTTTTCCCGGCGCAGGGCGCGCACCAGGCCGGGGTCCGTGGCGACAATTTTGAGCACCTCCGCCGGCCGGTTGCGGAAAGCCAGGCCCAGGCCGGCTGCCAGCAGAATGGGAAACACGAAGACCCAAAAAATGGCTTCCGGTTCGCGCGCGAACTCGCGGAAGCGCACCAGCGTCAATTCCAGCAGCGGATGCCGGCTATTCATCGCGCAGCCGCCGTCCCGTGAATGCCATGAAGACGTCCTCCAGTGTCGCCGAATGCACGCGCAGCTCGGTGAGCGGCTGCCCCTGCCGCTCCAACTCGTCGAGCAGGGCCGGAAGCGCGTCATGGAGCTGCTCCACCTGGGCTTCCACCGCGCCGTCCTCGGTGCGCGCGGCGGCCACGCATCCCAGGGCGCCGAAGGCGGCGGCATCGAGCTGCCGGCCGGCTGAAGACAATCGCACCACGTGCCCGGCGCCGATGGAGGCGATCAGCTCACGCGGAGTGCCGAGCGCGATCACTTTGCCGTGATCCATGATGGCCACGCGGTCGCAGAGGCGTTCGGCCTCCTCCATGTAGTGCGTGGTGAGCAGAATGGTGCGGCCGGCGCGTTGCAATTCCGCGATCAGCTCCCAAAGCTGGCGGCGCGCCTGGGGATCGAGGCCGGTGGTGGGCTCATCCAGGAACAGCAGGTCGGGCTCGCCCACCAGCGCGCAGGCCAGCGCCAGCCGCTGCTTCTGGCCGCCCGAGAGAACGCCCACGCGGGAATTGCGCTTTTCTTCCAGTTGCACGCGGGCGATCACCTCGTCGGCCGATGGGCCCCGCGGAAAGAAGCTGCGAAACAGGGAGAGGGTTTCGTGCACGGTGAGCTTTTCGGAAAGCTGCGTCTCCTGGAGCTGAATGCCGAGCCGCTCCCGCAACCGCCGGGCGTCCTTTTCCCAGCTCAGCCCGAGCACTTCCACTTCGCCCGAATCGCGGTCGGTCAGCCCTTCGCAGATTTCGATGGTGGTGGTTTTGCCCGCGCCGTTGGGACCCAGCAGGCCGAAACATTCGCCCGCGCGCACTTCCAGATCCAGACCGTCCACGGCAACCACGTCCTGAAACGCCTTGCGGAGATTGCGCACGCGCAATGCCGGCGGCGCGGATAAGGGCGACATCCTAATAGTGTAATTTGCCGGGCGGATAGGGTGCTGCTGGAACCCTGCCGCCGGACCCTCCCCGTATTCGCCGCCGCAATCGTGATATGAATGGTTTTCAGGTCTGAATTCCAGGAACTCAACCCTTACAGGACGGTTATGAGCATACGCCTATCTAACGGAACCGAAATCCCCATCGAAATGCACAAAGTGCGTATTGTGCAGAAAGTCCGGCTGGCGCCTGCCCGCGAACGGCTGAAAGCCATGGAAGAGGCGGGCTACAACACTTTCCTCCTCCGCTCTCGCGACCTCTTTCTCGACATGCTGACGGATAGCGGCACCAATGCCATGAGCGACAATCAGCAGGCCGCGATGATGCAGTCCGACGACGCCTACGCCGGCTCGGAGAGTTTTTACCGGCTGGCCGATGCGGTGCGTGAGATCTTCGGCTACGAGTACGTCCTGCCTGTCCATCAGGGCCGCGCCGCCGAGCACCTGCTGGCCAAGACTTTCGTCAAGCCCGGCCACATCGTGCCCATGAATTATCACTTCACCACCACCAAAGCGCATTTCGACCTTGCCGGCGGCAAGGTGCTGGAACTCTATGGGCCGGAGGCGCTGAACACCGAGAGCTCGTACCCCTTCAAGGGAAATATGGACCTCGATCGGCTGCGCGACGCTATCGCCAAAGCCGGCCCCTCCAATGTCTCTTTCGTGCGCATGGAGGCCACCACCAATCTCATCGGCGGCCAGCCGTTTTCGCTCGAAAACCTGCGCCAGGTCAAGGCGTTGATCGAGCCCCTGGGCATTTTTCTGGTGGTGGACGGCAGCCTGATTTCCGAAAACGCCTACTTCATTCGCCAGCGCGAGCCCGGATATGAGAACACGTCCATCCGCGACATCGTCCTCGAAATCATGCGCATCGCCGACCTCTGCTACCTCTCCGGCCGCAAGAGTTGCAGCGTTCGCGGCGGTATGATCGCCACCAACCGCAAGGATCTTTATGAAGCCATCCGGCCCTGGCTTCCGGTGTACGAAGGTTTCTTCACTTACGGCGGCATGTCGTCGAAGGAGATCGAGGCTATGGCCGTTGGCATGCGGGAAATGACCGATCTCGATGTCGCCGGCGCCTCGGCGGACGCCATCAAATACTTCGTCGGTCTGCTTCAAGAGAAGGGTATCCCGGTGGTTACGCCGGCCGGAGGGCTGGCCGGCCACATCGATGCGATGCGCTTTATCGACCACGTACCGCAGTCCGAATACCCCGCCGGCGCCCTGGCTGCCGCGGTCTATATCGCCTCCGGCATCCGCGGCATGGAGCGCGGCTCCGTATCGATGGATCGCGACGCCGAAGGGAACGATGTTCCCTCGGACCTGGAGCTGGTGCGCCTCGCCGTGCCCCGGCGGGTTTTCACCATGTCTCACTATCAGTACGCCGCCGACCGTTTGCAGTGGCTCTACAACCACCGCCGCCTGATCGGTGGCCTGGAGTTCTGCGAAGAGCCGCCCGTGCTCCGCTTTTTCGCCGGCCGCCTGAAGCCCAAGGGCGATTGGGGCACTGCCCTAGCCCAGGCATTTGAGAACGACTTCGGCCAGAGCTGCTGACGGGCTTTGCTGGTCTCAGGCTGCCTTACGGAGCGGCTTGGGGGGCGCGAGAAATAGCTTTTTAGCTGCGGCGAGGCGGCTGTAGTGGGCGGCCACGCGCAGGATCGCGGCGTTTGAAAAATCAAATTGTGGGGGCAGGATTTGGCGCGGGTAATCGCGCTCCGGGTCGTAGGTTTCCCCTTTGCTTGCCGCAAGTTCGACGAGAAGCGCAACCTCTTCGGCGGCTTGCTTGAGGGCGGCCTGGCGGTCCTGCTGCAACGCGCGGAGCATGACCATGTTCTTTTCCACGCGGCGCTGGATGCGGTGCTCGTAGAGACTGAGGAGCTGGAGGTCCTTGCCCTGGGCAAGCCAGACGCGGGCTTGGGCGAGGGCGGCATCGACCTCGGGATTGCCGGCGGTGGACGGGACGGGCTGGCCGAGACCGAGGGCGAAGATGGAGCTTTCGATGGAGGCGGCGCGTTTGAGCCGCCAGCGGTCGTCGGCGATGGACTGGGCGAGGTCGATTTCGACGGCGCCGACCGGGGCGAGCGATTCGTGGAACCCGCGGCAATGTTTCTCGTAGGCCACCTGGTCGGCCGGGGTGAGGATGTGAACCTGGCCGGTCAAGCCGTGCCGATAGGCGTTGAGGGCTCGGGGGTCGCGCGGTTTAGGTGTTAAAGCGGCTACGAGTGGTTCGTACGTCATGAGTAAAGTCCGCTTAAACTGTACGATGCAGGTTGAGTGAGGCGGACGGGGAGTGCTTGTAAGTGGTTGCAGGGATGGGACGGATTTTCTTGTGGGGGCTGTGACCGGGGAATGGTGGGTGGGAATTTTGGCGGCGAGCGGACAGGGCGTTTCGCGGCGGCAGGTCCGGCCGATCTGCCAGAACGCCGTACCTGAGGGGGTTGAATGAGCCCAGCCGTTCCGCGGGTCTCGGACGCAGTCCAGGGGTCTCGTAAACACTACGCCGTTATCATTGCCTATCCACGTTCCCAGCTCAGGCGGTCTACTTGCCGGGCTCGTGGGATTTCAGAATCCGTAGCACTGAGAGTATTGTGTTCCAACTGCGCGTTGTCGCCGGCGCCCCAAAGAGCCTGTCGATCTGGCCGAGATAGCCAATTGTTTTCATGTGGCGGCGGTACACCCCATACACGAGACGATTCTTCGAGCCAATGATTCGCACAAGCCACTCCCTACCTTCGGGAAGAGCAATCGGAAGAGAAACTCTGCGGTGTCCAGCCTCCGACAGGATGCTTACAAATTGAACAACATCTGCGGGTGGTGGCTCAGTTCCAAACGGATTGTCCATCTCTAGTCGAATCAGATCACTGCCGTGGCAGAAAGCGATTGTTGCTTCAAACGGCAGCTTCCGGCGCAATTCGGCAAGGAACTTTGCGCGCAACCCGGGCTTGCGAACGACAAGCGTGCCTGCGGCGCCCACGTTCACGGCATCGTAGATGCCCAGTTCTTTGGCGAGCACGCTCGGACGAAAAGCCCTGAATCCTCCAACGTTGATTCCCCGGAAGAAAACGATCAAAGCCATGCTGCCCATTGTTGCAGCACCGAAGGATCGAGGAGAAGCGGAAGCGGTCGGGCCTGTTCCTTTAGGTTTCCGCCGCTATTTTCCTTGTGGAGACCTGGCTTCTCATTCCGGTTTCGGTTTGCGGGAGATGCCGCGACAGCGGGCCCGAGCGTACTCCCAGGCGGAGAATTGGCAGGCCTTGTCATCGGAGGCGATCCATGGATCTTCGCCGAAGCCTGTATAGCCATCGAAGATTTCTTCCGGCGACCGATCCGGGTTCGAGCGGGCCAGATGCTCGTCCACGATGCGCTTGCAGGCGGCGATGGCGGACTCGCAATCGTCGAACTCCCGAGTTTGTAGCGCCCGGCTTCGTCCTATCCCGATCCGGCTGCCGGATTGCCGACCGAGCGGTCACAATCGCGGAGCCCCTTCCTGATAAGATGGTCGCGGTTACGACTGGGCAATGCCACTTAATTTTCACACCATCGAACATCGGGCATAGTTGGTGGGGCGGACCCCCTGGTCCGCAGCCGGGCCCCTGGCCGGCTTGTCGGGAGCGGCAAGCGCTTGATTCTTCGGGAGAAGAGCGGGTCCAGGGAGACCCGCGCGGACCGCGGGGTCCGCCCCACCATCCTATTCAGAATCCGACGGAGGAGCGACTTCATGTTCAAACTACCGATCATCTTATTAGGGTGGGGCGTCTTCGCCGTTGACGCCTTCCTGGTAGTTGTTGCGATCGTCTCCCGGGATATGGGCGACGATGCGGCCGGCCGCGGCGCGGGACTCTTCTGGGGGTTTGTCGGCCTGGTATTCGTGCTGGCCGGCGGAGCCGGCTTGTATTTCAGCGGACGCGCCCATTCATGGCCGGGCGTCATCGGTTCGATCGTTCCGCTGGCACTCCCTTTGCTGATCTTCTTCGGTACCGACGTGGAAGCCTACATCCATAAAATACGCGCGGGGTTTGAGAGTCGGAAGCAAGGCCGGTACGCCGACCCAGCGCAGAGCCCCACTACACGGGTACATGCCGCCGCGCTGCTGATGTACCTGTGCGGGAAAACCGACGAGCCGTTTGACTGGAATCAACGCCCCTTTTTTCTGCGGTTCGCCAGTGAGGACAATCAGGAGCTGCGCGCGGCGTGGACGGAACTGCGTGAACGCGCTGGCATCTGAGTCCGCGCGCGAAGGAGCCGTTACTACTCAGGATAGTATCCTTCGCGCGGCACAAAGGTCGCCAAGCCGCAGAAGTGTTCACGCCACGAAAACTTAGCGCGCGGGCCGCGGGTGGGGCTTCGTGCTGCCCTCCGTCATGCCCAGCACCCAGCGGATAGCCTCGAAATACATCTTCGAGATGTCGGGGTCGTCCCAGGCTTCGTTGGTGTGGCCCAGGGTGGAATAGAATACCCGCCCGTTGCCGTACGTCTTGGCGTACGCCACGACGAAATCGTGGTCGGCACGGTGGATGCGGGGGTTGTTGTCGTAGTTCAGCTTGGTCTCGTCGAGCCGCAACAGCACGTTGACGTTGTCGCGCGACCAGTTCTTGAGCTGGTAGATTTCGTCGCGCTTCAGGAAGGCTTTAGGGAAATGGCGGACGGCGGGAAAGTCGGGGTCCTCCAGCACGATCGGCGCATCGAAGGTCATCCAGGGGTGCTGGTCGAACCAGCCGCCGGTCAGCACGCCGAACTCCGCCCACTTGTAGTTGGAGTCGTTCGAGGCGTGTATGCCCACGAAGCCGCGTCCGTCTTCGTGGACGAACCTGAGCAGGTCGGCTTTCTGCTGGTCGTCGAGGTCCATCTCGCCGGTGGTGCTGGCGAAGACCACGGCGTCGAAATCGGGCAGGGTTTTGGCGTTGGCTTCCAGTTTCTTCTTGGTGAGCAGTTCGGTGTCGGTGCGCAGATAGGCCTCCCACAGGCCCGTTTCATGGCCCCATTTCCAGACGCTCGCCATGGCGGCGGGCACCGAATCGTGCTGGTATCCGTGGGTCTGACCGATAACCAGAATGCGCTTTTTCACCCGCGCGGGGGGCGTTGCCGGGCGGGGTGCGGCCGCCGGCTGGGTTTGGGCAAATCCGAAAGGCAGCAGGCTGCCCGCACACGCGATGAGCAAGGCTGGACGAACGAAGCACTTCATAGCGGCTAAGATAGCTCCTCCGGCCCGATTCTACCGCCATGACGGCTCGTCCGGGACGGGCGGGTCGCTTGGGCTCCCTTGATTTGCGGGAGCCGCGGCCGTGGCGGCGGGGCGGTAGCGCAGAATCGAGTAGTAGCGATAGCGGCGCGGCATATGCGAACCGATGGAGGCGATGACGATCACCCCGATCAGGATCGCCACCCGCCAGGTCCACAGCCAGGGGATCAGGCATAGCAGGCACAGCTTGGCTGCGATCATCGCCGTGCGCACCTCGAACAGGCGGCGCCAATCGGGATAGAGTTCGACGATGACGAGCGCGACGCCGGTCAGGATGGTGAGATAAAGGCAGGGCAGGAGGCGCCTGGCGGCGATGGCGAAGACGTGTCCCCCGAACAGGGCTCCGGTGACGCCGATATGGGCGGTGCGGAGAGCGATGTTCCACGCGCGCGAGGCGGAAAGTGCGGGAGCGGCCACGTTCATACGACCAACCTTCCGGTTTCTTCGACTTCGTAGGCGCCCGTGGCGAGGACCTGCTCGCGGAAGCGGCCGGACGCCGAAGGCACGATGATATCGTAGCGCTCACGGGCGAGTGGAACGAAGTCGATCGCCGACGTCCATAGGGGGCATCACCGGACGCTTGCGGTCGATTCGTGAAATCCGTGCGGCAGGCAAAGGTGCGCTAGCGATCAGAAATTGGAACTGCCGATCCCCGCGCTCTCTAGCGTATTGGTGATGATCGCCATCGGATTCAGCGTCTGGTTCTGAACCCCATTGGCCCCAAAGGCGGCCAGGATCTGGCTTAGCGTCTGACTCGTGCCGCTCGCGCCGCTCGTGCTCGACGTGCTGGTCGAACTGCCGCTCGGAGTGCTGCTCGAAGTGCTGGAACTGCTATCCGAATCGGGCGAGCCACCGTGATGATGATGGTGATGCCCACTGCCCGTGACGGCCTGGGCCAAATCCTGAATATTGGGCAATTGGCCGGTCTGGGAGGCATTGGCGAAGTCCGTCGCCAGGGTGCCGAGTTGGTTCGCCGCGGTCGTATTGCCGTCCGACTGGGCGGTTTGGGCCGCATTTTGCAGGTTCGTGGCGATTTGCTGCGTAACCTGTTTGTACTGGGTCGGGTTGGATTGCTGAAGCTGCTGAAGGTTGCTCATCAGTTGGGCGAATGGTGAGATTTGGCTGCTGTCGGAAACGGAGCCGGCGCTGGTCGCGCCACTAGCTGTCGCGCTGGTTTTCGAGCCGGTGTTTTGCAGCGCGGCGTTGAGAATCGACTGCAGAGAAGCGGAAAGACTGTTGATTGAGCTGCTCATATCCTTCTTATCGGCAATTCCGCTCCGCTTTTGAGCTGGTCTAAGCAAACTACGCCGGGGGCTCCCAGAGTTCGATTTTGTTGCCGTCGGGGTCGTAGATCCAGGCAAAGCGGCCGTAATCGTACGACTCGCGCTTGGCGTCGATCACAACCCCACGGGCCTCCATCTTGGCAAGGAAGGCGTCCAGGTCGTCAACGATATAGTTGATCATGAAAGGCGCCTTGCTTGGGTCGAAGTAACTGGACGCGGCGCTGAAGATGCTCCACACGGTGCGCCGCTCCACCTCCGCCCGGGCGTGGTCGCGCCATAGAAATCCGAATCCCTCGGGGCTGGCGTCGAAGCCCAATTGCGCGTGGTACCAGTCGCGCAGTTGCCGGGCCTCGGGCGACTTGAAGAAGATGCCCCCGATGCCAATGATCCGTCCTCTTTCCCATTCGTTTTCGCTCATGCAGTCTATTGTACGGACGAATCTCGCGCCACGGCACACTTTAGGGGCCGGGCTCGATGACGGAAGCAACCGTGGCGACGGTGGCGCCGAGGGAGCGGAGTTCCTCCAACGCCTTCTCGGAGGCTGCGGCGGTGAGGCACTCGAGGGCGTCTTCCACTACCCGGACCGGTTTGCCGGTGGCTAACAATCCGCGCGCGGCGTGCAGCACGCAGACCTCCGTCACCACGCCGTAGACTACGTAGCTGTCGGCTTCGAGTTGGGCGAGCAGGGGGCGGATGGTTTCGGTCCGGAACACGTTCACGGTCTGTTTTTCTAAGATGATCTGGTCAACACCGGCGATGGAAAAACCGCAGGCGCGGTTCGGTATCGCCACACGCCGGTCCAGTAACGTCGCTTCGGGCTTGCGCTGACCCAAAGTGCCGGCAATGCAATGCGGCGGCCAGGCGGCGAACTCGGGGTCGCTCTCGGAGTGAGCGTCGGTGGTGGAGACGACCGGGATCCCGCGGCCGGCGGCAAATCGATTGAGGCGGGCGACGGCGGGAATAATGCGCTCCGCGCGCGGCACGTAGAGGGCACCCGAGGGCACCAGGAAATCGAGCTGCGTATCGATATCGAAGAAGACCGTAGACGCCATACGACTAGCCCATCAAATTGCGGTGCGTGCGCTCGATCAGGTCGCGCAGCTCGCGGCTGTAGATGACCGGCCAGGGCTCGGCCACTTCGAGTTCCCGCAGGCGCGGCGGCAGGCTCGCCACCGAAGCGGCGGCGCGGCTGCGCGCCTGCTCCAGGGTGGGCAAAGGTTCCACCAGGCGGCCCCGCAGAACGACGGGACGCAGGAGGGCTTCGCCGCGGCCGCATTCGCCGGAGCGCGCGATCACGTCGCGGGCTTCATCGCGAAAGATCTGTTTGGCTCCGGGCACGGACTTCTTGTCTTCACTGTACTTGGCGGTGAAGCGCTTGATGCCGCCGATTTCGAGCTCGACCAGTTTATAGGTGGCCGACAGAGACGGGCAATCGGCGGAAGTGGAGAGCTGAGTACCCACGCCGAAAACATCGACGGGTACGCCGGAGCGCACCAGATCGCGGATGCGGAACTCGTCCAGATCGCCGCTGACCACGATCCTGGCATCGGCGAGGCCGGCCTCATCGAGGATGGCGCGGACCTGGGGCACGATGACCTTGTAGTCGCCGCTGTCCAGGCGGACGCCCATGAGCGGCTTACCCAGAGCGGCGGCGCGGCGCGCGCCTTCGAGAGGATCGTAGGTATCGATGAGCTGAATAGCGGATTCGCCCAAGAGTTTCTGCAGGCGCCGAAACGATTCCGCCTCGCAGGCGAACGACATCACCCAGGAGTGAGCGGCGGTGCCGGAGACCGGGATGCCATAAGTGAAACCGGCCAGGGCGTTGCTGGTGGCAGCGCATCCGCCGAGGTAGGCGGCGCGCGCGCCGAGCACTCCGGCCTGCGGGGAGTGGGCGCGGCGGGTCCCGAATTCCAGCACCTCGCGTCCTTCGGCGGCGGCCACCGTGCGCGCGGCTTTACTGGCAATCAAAGTTGGGAAACTCGCCGCCGCAAGGAGGAAGGTTTCGGCCATTTGCGCCTCCATGAGCGGCGCGCGAACGGTCATCATGGGCTCGCCGGCGAACAGCACGGTGCCCTCGGGTACGGCAAACAGATCGCCGGTGAAGCGGAGATTTCGCAAACGATCGAAAAAGGCCGGAGAGACCGAGCGGAACTGCGGCAGAGCTTTGAGGTAGGCGATCTCCTCCTCGGAGAAGCTCAGGTTGAGCAGGTATTCGACCACCTGCGGCAGGCCGGCCGCGATTACGAAATTGCGGTTGGGCGGCAGGCGCCGCACGGCACATTCGAAGGTGGCAACCTCACCGGCCTTGCCGGCTTCAAAATAGCCGGCGGCCATGGTGAGCTCATAAAGATCGGTGAGGAGACCGTTCATAAGGGAGCTGTCAGCTTTCAGCTTTTAGCTGTCAGATGCCAGCTTTCGGCTTTACTTCTTTTTCGCGGGCGGGGCTTCCTTTAAGTCTCTGGCAGCCTTTTCCAGGTCGTCCACCGCGGACGCGTCTAACTGGTAGATGCTGGGATCGCCTTCGCGTTGCGCGAAATACTGATCCTGATTGCGGCTGATAGTGACTTTCTCGTTGCGTTTGCCCTGGTTCGAGATCACGCTGGCTTCAAAGACCGGCTGGCCGCCCCCGGCGGCGGCAAACTTACTGGCGGCGAGGTCGCGAAGCTTGTCGATCAGCGTCTGCACGGTGGCGTTATCCATTTTCTTGCCGGTGCCCGACACCCAGTCGTCGCCGGCCTTGGTAAAGAACGCGGTTTTGATATCCACCTTACTGGGGTCGCTGAAGCCGAATTCGAACAGCTTCTTGTTGCGGAAGTCTTCGGGGTTCTTGTTGAGCGCCTCGCCCACATCGGTGGTGGTTTTATAGACGCCCTCCACGGCGGAGCTTTTGGCGTAGTAGTTGTTGTCCGCATCCTTGCGGACTTCGATCGACTGAGTGCCGGATGCGGTGGTGATGGAAGCGGTGGCCACGGGCGTGGCGGCGGCGAACTTCCCGGCGATCTCCTCGGGCTTGGCGGTGGCATCCGTCTTAGCGGCATCCATCTTGGCGTCCTTGAGCTTGCCGATCAAGGTATCCACCTGGCCGCTGTCGGCGCGCATGGGATGGGGCTTGACGATCTGCCACTCGTTTTGCCCGTTCTTTCCGAACTCCACGGTGTCGCCCTTGGCGGTGAGTTCCACGCGGGTCAGTTTGTCGTTATCGAAGCTGAGCAGGTGCTTGTCGCGCAGATCGTCGGCTTTCTTGTCGAGGCTGCTCTTGACGAAGCTGGCGATGGTATAAACGTGCGGGTCGCCGGCCAGCTTGGCATAGGTGCCGGAGTTGTTGGGGGTATCGTCGCCGACCAGCAGATCCACGGCTTTGCCGTCCTTCCTGGTAATGCGCACATCGAGGGAGGGATTCACCAGGCCGTAGGCGCTCAAGTCGGTGGCTTTTTCGTCGATCGTTTTATCGGCGCTTATGCTGGCCACGGTAGTGATGAGGCTGGAAGCGGCATCGATATCGGCGGGCAGCGGCTTGGGCTGGGTGAGCACATACTTGGCGGCGCCTTCGCGTTTTAGCTCTACGGTTTCGCCGCCAGGGCGCTGAATGCGGATATCGGCGACCTGGTCGTCGGGAATGGAAACGATTTTGGGCGAGGCGTCGGCGGCGGGGGCTTTCTCTTTTTCCGCCTGCTTCTTATTGGAGTACCAGACGGCGCCGCCGAGCACCGCCAAAAGAACGACGGCGACCAACAGTCCCTTCGGCTTCATGGCCTACCTCCTCTTCCACCAGGTGGCCAGGCCGAACATGACGATGCCCAAGGGGAAGATGACGATGCTGAGCCAGAACAGGGCCGCCAGCCGCTGCTGGGTGATGTTAAGCGGCCGATCGTCGGGCGCTTTGGGACGGATGGAAATCAGGTCCTCGTCGGAAGACAGCCAGTTGATGGTGTTGAGAAACAGATCGCGGTTGCCGAGGGAGCGGGAGCCGGCGAAATTGTTGGCCGCCCAAAGGGAGGTGCCCACCACCACGAAGCGGCCCGGGGTGGCGCCGGAGAGAGTTCCGGCGGCGGCCAGAGTGAAGGGGCCTTTCTTACCCTGCTTGGGGTCGATGGCTCCGCCCGGCGGCACGTTGTCGACGGCAATGGAATCGTCGGTGGTGGCCACCAGTTTCGAAACCGAGGTCTTGTCGCCGTTCTTGACATCGAGCGCGCGGACGACGGGAAACGCGGTAGGAACGCGCGTGAGCGGTTGGGTGATAGCGTGCGATTCATACTGCAGGATGAAGGGGACTTCGGGGCCGAGGCCTAGGAGCTGGCCCATGCCGCTCAAGTCCAGAACCAGGTTTTTGTCGACGGTTACGCCCCAGCCTGCCAGCAGGGCCAGCAGGTCGGGATTGTCCGCGGCCGGCTCGGCGCGGCCGAGGCGCAGGGTTTCATCCAACATGATAAGCGCGCGGCCGCCACCCTCGACGTAGGCCTTGATGGCGTCGACGATGGGTTTGGGATAGGCGAGCTGCGGGCCGCCGACGACCAGCACGGTGCAATCCTTAGGCACTTCCACGTTGCCGGCGGGCGCCGTCTGGCCGATGGCCATGGGCTTCGAGTTGGGCGCGGCGGCGGGCTTGAGAGTTTCGCTGCGCGCCTTATAATTGTCGCGTTCCAGGAGCTGCTTGAGCAGGGAGTAACCGTCGCCGGATTCGTTATCGATAGAGCGTTCGCCGGCGGCATTCACGAAACAGACATTGCGCTCGCCGGATTTGAGCGATCGGATCAGAGCGCCGGTGACTTCTTCCTCGGTCAGGCTCTTGGCAGCTTCCCTGCGCGGGCCGTTATCGACCATCACCACGGCGTCGGAGCGATAACCGGCGGCCTTGGCCTGCTGCGGTTTACGGACCGGATCGATATATTCCACGCGAATCTTGGGCGAGAGCCCGGCATAGCGATCCAGCAGATCCTTGGGACCGCCGGGCTGGCCAAACGTGCCGGAATCGCCGAAGAAGGTGAGGTGGATGTCGTGCTTGAGGCCGTCGGCCACCTTGATCGTCTGGTCGGAGAGAGTGAACTGCTTGTTGGCGGTGGAATCGTAGGTCTTGTCGTAGCGGTTGGCCAGAAAATTGATCGCCCCCAGCACCAGGAGCACCACCAACACGTAAACCGCCAGGTAGGCCGAGTACTTGGTCTGACGGGTTTTGATCCATTCCGTATTCATTTCGAGTTAGGACCTCCACCGCAGCGATTCCATGGACCGGGACGTCAGGAACAAGCCAAAGAAGATGAACGAGAGATAGAAGACGACGTCCTTGGAATCGAGCACGCCCTTGGCGAAATTGTCGAAGTGGGTCACGATGGAAAGGTAGTTGACGACCGAGGAGAAGGCGCCGGAATTGAATTCCGTGAACCAGCTTAGCAGCCACAGCAGCAGGCAGACGAAGAAGGTCACGCCGCCGGCGATGATCTGGTTCTTGGTGGTGGTGGAGATGAAGGCGCCGACCGCGAGCAGAACGCCGCCCTGCAGGATCAGCCCGAGATAAGCCACCAGCACGGGCTTCCAATCCGGTTTGCCCCAGGCGAACAGCAGGGCCACGTCGAGCACCGACATGCCCAGCACGCAGAGGTAAAGAACCATGGCGCCGGCCCACTTGCCCACCACGATATCCAGATCCCGGACCGGAGAAGTGAGCAGCAGTTCGATGGTACCGGTTTTCTTCTCTTCGGCGAACAGGCGCATGGTGATCATGGGCACCAGAAACAGGGCGATGGTGGAGGCGAAGCCGAGCAGCGGGCGGATGATCTGCTCGTTGACGTTCATGGACGGCCCTCCGCCCTGCATCTGCATTTGAAAGCTGTATTGCATGAGCTGGCGGGTGGCGGTGTAAAAGCCGACTCCGAAAATCAGCCCGAAGAAGGCCATCAACAGGTAGGCGATGGGCGATACGAAATAGCTGTTCACTTCTTTTCGACAGATGAGGAGTATGTTCTTCACTGCTTGGGTGCCTCCGGTTGCTCGTCCTTTTTCTTGTCCGTTTTCTTGCCGGCCTTGGCCTCGGCCGCGGTGAGCTGGAGGAAGATCTCTTCCAGACTCAGGCCGACGGGCCGCAACTCGCTCAGATTCCAGCCGGCGTTGACCACGCTGCGGGCCAGATCGGAGCGGATCTGGCGGCCCTGCAGGCTCTCGACTTCAAAGCTCATGCGGCCGTCCTTGGGATCTTTGCTGACCACGCGGCTGACGCCGGAAACCTGCTCCAAACGCTGCTGCACCTCGGCGGAAGCGGGATGCCCGCCGGGCGCTTCGATTTCGACCGCGACCGATTCGGAGCCGCGCAGGCGGTTGGTGAGATTGGCTACCGAATCGGTGGCCACCAGCTTGCCCTGACTGATGATGATGACGCGTTCGCAGGAGTGCTCCACTTCGGACAGAATGTGGGTGCTGAGGATGATGGTGTGCTCACCGGCAAGATGTTTGAGAAGCTCGCGGATTTCGATGATCTGTTTGGGGTCGAGGCCGGAAGTGGGCTCGTCGAGGATCAGCACGTCGGGGTTGTGGATGATGGCCTGTGCCAGACCGACGCGCTGGCGATAGCCTTTGGAGAGCTTGGAGATCAGCTTGTAGCGCACGTCGCCGAGGGCGCATTTTTCCATGACTTCATCGGCGCGTTTGGCGATGTCGGCCGAGGAGATGCCCTTGAGGCGGCCGGCGAAGTCCAGGTAGCCGGCCACATCCATTTCGGGATAAAGCGGCGGCGTTTCCGGCAGGTAGCCGATTCGCTTTTTGACTTCCATCGGATTTTCCAGCACATCGTAGCCGGCCACGCTGGCTGTCCCTGCGCTGGGAGGAAGGAAACAGGTCAGGACGCGCATGGTAGTGGTTTTACCGGCACCGTTCGGCCCCAGAAAGCCCACGATTTGGCCTTTTTCGATTTCGAAGGAAATGTTGTCGACCGCAACCGTACGGGCGTACCGCTTGGTGAGGCCTTCGACTTTAATCATAATAATTCTGTTCCAGACTTGACAGACGTGAATGCGGCCATTTGGGCGTGTAAATGCTTGTAAGGCGAAACGCCGAAACGGCTCCTTAATTTGAATCTATATGATAAGAACGGCAGGGAAGGGTTGTCAAACACTGCAGGCAGCCGGCCCTTCGCTGGCGCCCACCGATTCTAACACGCTCACGCTTCGAGCGACCCCAAGCGGGTGGGACGGACGATCGGTTTTTTTCGTCCGTCAGGCCCTGCGCGAGCCGACCGCGCGACAGACCACCCAGGCGATGGTCTGTCCCACTCAAGCTTCGAGCAGCCCCAGGCCGGCCATCTGTTGCAGGCGCTCCGGGAGCAGCCTGGCAATTTCCTCGGGCGTGGGAGCATCGGGACCGGCGGCCAGATCTCGCGCCAAGGCGGCGCGATCTCGGGTTCCATCCAGCAGCAGCACCAGGCGGCGGCCGAATTCGTCCATATTAATGAGCGTGTGAATCACGTTCGCGAGCTGCAGCGAGCGTTGGGCCTGGTAGCGGGCGAGGGCGGTAGCGCGCGGCCGCTCGCTGACGGAATCCTGGCAAGGGAAGCCGTAGGCATGGCACTGGGCGAAACCCACTGAAATCAGGGCCAACAGCATTTCGCGCAGCTCGGCGGCGCTACCCGCGTAGGGAAGCAACTCCTGAAACGTAACCGGCAGCGGATAGCAGGCGCCCATGGCTTGCGCCACCGCTTCCACGGCGGGCTGCCTGGCGCCGATGCGAACGGCGGCGGCTCCTTCCACCATCTGAACAGGCGCCGAGAAACAGAGCCGATCCATGGTTTCGGCACGGGGCGAACGGCTGAGCGGCACCTCTTCGCGGCAGAGCAAGGTGTGGCGGAAGGAGCGCAGGTACAGGAAGTCGGTGTACTGTTCGCGTTCGAGGCGGTTGTCGGGAAGCCAGGCGAGCAGGCCGCGTGGGTCGAACATACGGTCGACGGTGGTGTCGCCAAGATATTCGAGGCCGTGGGCCGCCGCGTGCGCCACGAAATCGCGAAAGTAGAGTGGATAGTTAACCTCGGAAAGATCGTCGTGAGCCAGGCCGCCATCGGTGTAGGCGAGCAGGGCGGCCGCGTCCTCTTCGATGAGCGTGCGGAAAGTGGCAGGGGCCTGGCACGACTTCGCGAGCCAATCGAGGAACCGGCGGGCGTGATCGACGCATTGCTGGGGCGCGTCGCCGCGGGTGTGGTGGAACATCATCTCGCGCAGCATCTGGCGGATGTGGCGGCCGGGATAAAGGTTGTAGCTGACCAGGGCTACGCCCGAGGGCGCCAGCCGTTGGCGGCAGAGCGCGAGCAGACGGCCGCGCACGTCCTCCGGCACCCAGGAGTAGACGCCGTGGGCAATGATGTAATCGAATTCGCCGACCTCCGGGCCCAGCGCGCGCAGGTCGCGGGCGGCGACTTCGATGTTTTCGAGGCCCAGCGCGCGAATGTCGGCGCGTGCGTGGGCGATGGGATCTTCGGCGAGGTCGATGCCCAGGAAGCGGCTCCGCGGCAAGGCATAAGCCATAGGCAGGAGATTGCCGGCGTTGCCGCAGCCGATTTCGAGCACGCGGCAGCGGTCGACGGGCGCGGGCTCCATGCCGAACAGCAACGCGACGGCTGCCATGCGGTCGGGATGAGTGGCCAGGCGAGGGAAAGTCGGATAGGGAATCGAGTCGTAAGTGTTTTCGGCCACGGATAATATTATGCGGCAGGATGGCCGGTGAGCGCCGGCCGGGGGGCGGTGAACTGGCCGCCGAGGGAATTCTCACCGGCATGCGGAACGCGCGGCGCCAGAAGCCCGGCGGCGTGACCGGCGTCGATCTGGCCCTGGGCATGAGCCGCCACGGCCAGCAGCAAGATCCATGCGCGCCCATGCATCGCCACTATGATGATGCCATCGGGCGGCAGCCTGTCATGAAGGCGATTGCAGCTCAGGCCGGCGCGATTGACAGACCGTCGCGGGCGCCATGTCCCGCCCAAGGACCGGCGCCGCACGCGACAGCGGGAGAGGGGGAAACCAAGCCCCTCTCCCTTGGCTGCACATGTAACATCCGGGTGTTGGCGAGTTATCAGCGCCGGCGCCTCGAATTTCAGTTAAGTGGCAATTTCATCAGTCGCTTAGAAATATTTGGAAGTTTTGTGACCGACAAAACGGATTTATTTTTTTCAGGAAATGGGAATTTGTTTTTTCAAAAACCCGGTTGAGGCCATAAGTGCCGGACGGCGCGGTTAGAAACGGGTGGCGTCGAAAAGAAAAAGGGCAGGCGAATCGCCTGCCCCGCTTCCACTCTGCTACACAGCCAGGTACAGCGAATTGCCCTGGCGGTTGACCAGAAGGAGGGTCTGGTCTTTGGAATTGCGCAGCGCATTCTGAAAATCTTCCACATTGCGCACGGGCTTGCGGTTCACTTCCTGAATCACGTCGCCGCGGCGCAGGCCGGAATCGGCCGCGTCGCTCGACGGATCGATTTGAGTCACCACCACGCCCGAGGCCGTTTCCGGCAAGCCAAGCTGGCGGGCGGTGCGGGCCGTGACGTTTTCCACCGAAACGCCGTCCAGGGCGCGGTCCGTTTCGCGGTCGGGGCGGTCGAGCTTGGCGGTTTCCGCCGGCAGTTCGGCCAGCCGCGCGTTCACGGTGCGCTCGGCGCCATCGCGCAGCACCTTCACGGTGACATCGGTGCCGGGCTGCATCAGCGAAATATGCATGGCGAGCTGCGCGCTGTCGGCAACCGGCTGCCCGTTGACGGCCAGAATAATATCGCCCTTCTCAATACCGGCGTGCGAGGCCGGGCTGTCGGGAGAAACGGAGCTGACCAGCGCGCCGCTCACTCCATTCTCATGGAACGCCTTGGAGATGGCCGGGGTGACTTCCTGCGACATCACGCCCAGATAGGCGCGGACCACTTTGCCGTTGTGGAGGATTTGCTCCATCACGTTGTGCGCCACCGCAACCGGGACGGCGAAACCGATACCCTGGTTGCCCTCCGAGCCGTTGGCCAGGATGGCGGTGTTGATGCCCACCAGCTCGCCGCGGTCGTCGATGAGCGCGCCGCCGGAGTTGCCCGGGTTGATCGGCGCATCGGTCTGAATGAAGTCTTCGTAAGCCTCGATACCCAGGTTCGAGCGGCCGGTCGCGCTCACGATTCCCATGGTGACGGTGCCGCCCAGGCCGAACGGATTGCCGATGGCCAGCACGTAATCGCCGACTTCCAGTTTGCTGGAATCGCCGATGACTACCGACGGCAGATGGTCGGCGTCGATCTGGAGCACGGCGATGTCGGTCTTGGAATCGGTTCCCACCACGCGGGCTTTGAATTCGCGCTTGTCGGAAAGGGTGACGCGCACGTCGGTGGCGCCATCCACGACGTGGTTATTGGTCAAAATGTAGCCTTCCGGGCTGACGATGACGCCGGAGCCCAGCCCCTGCTCGCGCTGCGACCTCGGCGCCGATTGCCGGCCGCCACCCCCGAACGGGTTGTCGCCATCGCCGAAGAACTGGCGGAACATAGGATCCATTTGGGGCATCGCCTGCCCCGAGGTTTTGATTACCTTGGTTGAGGAAATGTTCACCACGGCCGGAAGCACGCGTTTTACCACGGGCGCAAAACCGGCGTGAGTCGCGGGCTCGTCCGCACCGGCAAATTTGAGCGTGGCGGGCGGGTTCAGCGCGCCCATGTGGTCCGCCGCCGCTAACGCAAGGCCGCCAACCCCCAGAGCTGCCGCCAGTGCCCAAACCATCGGACGTCTCGCAATCGTGTCGATTTTCATGTAGTCTCCTAGAATCTGCGCCCGCTTCAGTGCGGGCTCACACTATTACGGACGCGCCACGGCGCCGGGGGTCTCGTCACGACGAGTCGGTAATTATGCCCCAGGGGCTTGGGGATGGTGACAAGGCCCGCAACCTGCCTGGCACGCCATGCGTCTACGTTTGATATATTGACGTGAGAAGTGCGCTCATGCGACTACCCAAAGCATTCGTGATGTGCACGGCGATACTGGCCGGATCGCTCGCCAGCCTCACCCTCGCCCAGGAGCAGGGCCCGCTCAAGGATCCCGGCCAGACCATTGCGAAGCCTAAGCAGCCGCCCGCGGACAGTTCTACTACCAGCGGCGCCGACAATGGCGCCAATACCGACCTTCCCAAGATCCCATCCCAGTACAAGAAGAGTCCCAACACCACCGGCCTGGCGAACTTCAAGACCGACGTGGATCTGGTGACGCTGGACGTTTCCGTGGTGGATACCAAGGGTCATTTCCTGCCTGGAATTCCACCCACGAGATTCCGCGTGTTGGAGGACAACGTCCCGCAGCAGATCCGCCAGGTAACCCTGGGGGAAGCGCCCCTGACCATCGCCATGCTGATCGAATTCAGCAACAAATTTCAGCGGCTCTATGGCCCCACATGGTTTCAGACGCTCAATCTTGCCTGGGGTTTTGCCAGCACCTTGAAGCCGCAGGATTTCGTGGCGGTGATCGCTTATGACATGAAGCCCGAGATCCTCTCCGACTTTTCCACCGATCGCAACCAGACCCACGAAGCTTTGCAGCGGCTGAGCATTCCCGCCTGGCAGGAAGCCAACCTGTTCGACGCTCTCACCGACACGGCGGACCGGATGTCCGGCATCGAAGGCCGCAAGGCGATTCTGCTGATCTCTTCCGGTATCGATACCTTCAGCAAGCTCACCTTCGACAAGACACGCAAGATCGTGCAGGAAGCCGGCGTGCCGATCTACGCGGTCGGGCTGATGCAGATGCTGCGCGAAATGACGGACGCCCGCGGCCGCATGGGCCCCATCCAAGACATGGATTTTTTGCAGGCCGACAACGAAATGCGCACCTTCGCCAAGGAATCGGGCGGCATGGCGTTTTTCCCTCGGTTCCAGGGGGAAAACTCCGAAATTTTCCAGCAGGTGCAGCAGTCGTTGAGAAACCAGTATGTAATCTCGTACTCGTCGAACAATAAAGTGCACGACGGCAGCTATCGCAAGATCAAGGTCGAGCTGATCGACGACAACGGCAATCCCATGGCGTTCAAGGACGACAAGGGCAAGCCGGTGAAGTACGCCGTGCTGACCAAATCCGGCTACAAGGCCCCGCGCGAAGTGGAATAAGAGCGCCCTGCGTGGCGCGGACTCTCAGTCTGCAGCGCCGCTCCTGGTGGGACATCGCCGTTTGCCGTCTGTTCCTCGGTAGTCCCGTGGAGAAGCATGACAGACGACTAAGAACGATCGTCTGTCCCACCGAAGGAACACGCTATTGCCGTCTCGCCTCGCGTTGAGCAGGGTCTGGCAGCCGATGCCTTTGCGGCGAGGCGATCTCGCGGGCTTTGGCGAGATCCGGCGCAGGATGAGCGGGCCGGGGCGCCGGCCTGCCGTTACTTCACCCGCCGCTGGCGGTAGAGAACGATTTCGTCGTTTTCGATCCGGTAGCGCAGTCCCACCGGCGCGAGAACTTCCTGGATGGCCTGACGAAACGGCTCGTTCTCGATCACCACGTTATGCAGGACCCGGAGACAGTCCGGGTTGGTGTGCCGGTACGACTTTCTCCAGTTGTACTTGAAGCCGGCCTGCTGTCCCAGAGCGGATACCACATACTGTACGCGCTTCTGGGTGATGCCGTACGTCACCATCGCATCCAATCGGGTGTCCGCGACCCGCATGCCGGCGGCCGCGGGGGCGGGCGCCTGGGTCGAAAGCGGGCCAGCCTGGAGCGGTGTGACTTGGGCTTGGAGTGGGGCAGCCGGAAACCAGGCTTCGATCCCGGCGATCGCAATCATGCCGAAAACCAAGCTTACCCGCATGGCCACCTCTGACCAATTACAGTTTAGGTCACCCGGGTTCGGAAGTCCATCCTGTTGCAAAGGGTTCAGCCGTCGGCACCTTTCAAGCGCCTCGTTTTGAAGGAGGCGCCGGAGCGGATAAACGGGCCCATTTCCTGTTTGCTATGCTCTTAAGGACTAAACCGATGTCTCGAAAAACACTCTTCGCCCTTTCCTTTGCGCTGCTGCTTCCGCTGCTGATCGTCGCTCAGCAAGCCACCGAGCACGTAGATTTGAACGTCATTCACAAAATTAAGACCGCCGAACTGGGCGGTGGTGGAGGTTTTGGAGGCGGCGGTGGCCGCGGAGGCGGCGGCCGTGGCAACTCGCAAGTCATGAATATCATGTACAATCTCACCGACCGCTACGGTCCCCGCCTGACCAATTCTCCGCAGTTCCGCCGGGCCGGGGAATGGGCGGTGGGCCAGCTCAAGGAATGGGGCTTGAGCAACGTTCACCTGGAAAAGTGGCCGACCGCCGGCGGCCGCGGAGGCGCCATCCCGAGTTGGGAAGTCACCGGGTACAACGGCGCCATGGTCGAGCCCGCCTACATGCCGCTGATCGGCTATCCGCAGGCGTGGAGCGGAAGCACCGGCGGGCTGGCGACGGGCGAGGCGATCCTGGCGCAGATCCAGGCGCCGGCCGATCTCGACAAGTGGCACGGCAAGTTGAAGGGGAAGATCGTGCTGATCGTGGACGCGCCGGAGTTGCCGTTCCCGACCACGCCGCTGGCGCATCGCTATACCGATGAGGAACTGCTGGCGCTGGTTCCGGAAGTACTGCCCACGGGCAACGCGGCCGGGCGTGGGGGTCGCGCCGGGCAGCCGGCTGCCCTGGCGGCGATGACTCCGGAAGAACGCCAGGCGTTCCAGGAAAAACAGCGTGCGTTCTTTGCCGATGAAGGCGTGCTGGCCACGGTGACGGCGTCGGCGCGCGGCGAGAGCGGCACCGTATTCGCCAGCAACGGCTCGCCCCGAACCGGAGATCCGGCCAAGAACATTCCTTCGGTGGCCATCGCCGCGGAGAACTACAACCGCATCGCCCGGCTGCTGGAGCACCAGGTCCCGGTGAAGCTGGCGTTCGATATCAAGACCAAATTCGATACCAGCAGCACGGATTCGTTCAACGTGATCGCGGAAATTCCGGGCTCGGCCAAGCCGAGCGAACTGGTCATGGTCGGCGGGCACTTCGATTCCTGGCACATGGGCACGGGCGCCACCGATAACGGCGCCGGCAGCGCGGTGACCATGGAAGCGATGCGCATTTTGAAGTCGCTCAACCTGAAAATGGACCGCACCGTGCGCATGGCGCTGTGGGGCGGAGAGGAACAAGGACTGCTGGGCTCGGCCGCTTACGTCAAAGAGCACTTTGCCGACGCCGCCGTCATGAAACCCACCGCCGAGCACGACGGCTTCGCCGGCTACTTCAACGTCGATAACGGCACCGGGCGGATTCGCGGCATTTACCTGCAAGAGAACGAAATGGCGCGGCCCATCTTCGAACAGTGGTTTGCCGCGCTGAAGGACTTGACTCCGGGCGTGATCACCATCCGCAACACCGGCGGTACCGACCACCAGTCCTTCGACCGCGTCGGTCTGCCGGGCTTCCAGTTTATTCAGGACCCGATGGATTACGAAACGCGCACGCACCATTCCAACATGGACGTATACGACCGCATCCAACAGGCCGACATGGAGCAGATGGCTATCATCGAGGCGGTCTTCGTGTACAACGCCGCCACGCGCCCGGACAAGCTGCCGCGCAAGGATCTACCGGCGGCCACGCCCGAAGGTGGGCGCGGTGGCCAAGGCGGCAATTAAATCGCTGTGGAGCAGGCCTTTGGCCTGCATCTGGAGTTTGCCATCTCACAGGCTAAAGCCTGTGCCACCAATAGAATAAGGCAGACCATCCAATTCGGACGGCCTGCCTCCCGCTTCAGGCTGCGAGCGGGACGAGTTCTTGAGCGTTGGCAAGACGACGGACGACTACAGGGCGAAAGAGCTTGTCGAACCAGACCCACCGGTCAACAATCCACTCGATTCGAGGGTGTTGAAGATGATCGCCGCGGGGTTGAGCGAACTGGAACTGGACGCGGTGGCCGACGATCCGTTCGATGCGAGCGAGTTGAAGATGCCCTCTAGCGAACTGGACGAACCGCTGGAACTGGACGAGCTCGATGAGCTGGAAGAACTCGACGAGCTCGAATCCGCATGGTGATGATGATGATGGTGAGCGCCAATGCCGGCCTGCTGTAGACCTTGCGCGATCGCTTGCCAGCCGGTCTGAGACACGTTCTGAAAATCGCTCCCCAACTGATTGAGCTGAGTGGCCAGAGTGGAATTTCCCGCCGATTGCGCGGTCTTCGCGGCGCTTTCCAGATTGGTCGCGATCTGTGAGGTTACCTGCTGAAACTCGGCCGGATTGCTCTGCTGGAGTTGCTGCAGCAGGCTCAGCATCATTGCCGCCGGCGAGAATTGCTGGGAATCCGTGATTTGGCTGGTGGAGGAGGTATTGGCCGCGCTGGCGGAACTGGAGGAATTGCTCGCTCCGCCGAGGATACCGCTTACCGTGCTGTAGAGGGAATTCAAACCGCCGATCGTCATGTTTGGCTCCTTGGTTTAGTCTGGTGCGGCAGCCTGCGCGCAGGCGGGCAGGGCGGCCGGATTACCGAGGACTCCCTGCAGAATGCCGGCGAGTTGCCGGCAGCGCGCCGCCTCGTCGCTGTCGCCCTCGGACTGAGCATGGCGTGCGGCTGTGGTCAAACCTTCGGCAATCCGGGTGGTCACGTGGCGAAACGCAACCGGGTCGTCCTGTTCCAGCGGAGCCAGCCAGCTCATGATTTTCACAGCCGGCCAGAGGTTCGATTCGTGGAGCACGCTGAACGTCATGCCGTCTCTGATGGGCACTCGCGGTTCCAAATCTAAATTATTGAAAATAAGTCTCCTATGTTGACATGGAGCGGCGAGTTATTGGCACGCCGTCAAAAAGCTGGCTCGAACCAGGACTCTCAAAACCAGGGTGTTACACTTTTCGTATAGTGTCCTTTGACAACATCCTGTGGGACCTGGATCGAGCTGGAATTGCCTGGATCACAGTCAATCGCCCCGCCAAGCTGAATGCGCTTTCGAGCACAACGATTGGCGAGCTGGAGCAGGCATTTTCCCAAGCGGCATCGGAGCGGGCGGTGCGCGCGCTGGCGATCACCGGAGCCGGGGACAAGGCTTTTGTGGCCGGTGCGGACGTGGCCGAACTGGCGGGGCTTTCCCCCAACGAGATGCGCCGGGCGGCACTGCGCGGGCAGCGGGTCTTCCGCATGCTGGAAACCATGGGCAAGCCATCGGTAGCGGCGGTGAACGGCTATGCGTTGGGCGGAGGGCTGGAACTGGCGATGGCGGCCACGGTTCGGTTTGCCGCGGAGAACGCATGGCTCGGCCAGCCGGAAGTCAAGTTGGGCTTGACTCCGGGCTACGGCGGTACGCAGCGGTTGCCGAGGCTGGTGGGGCGCGGGCGGGCACTGGAGCTGCTGTTATCGGCCGAACCGATCACGGCTGCCGAGGCGCACCGCATCGGCCTGGTGAACGCGGTAGTGCCGCGGGCGGAACTCCTCGCCGCCAGCCGCGCCTGGCTGGAAAAGGTGCTGCGGCACGCGCCGCTGGCGATTTCACTCGCCATGGAAGCGGTGGATACCGGCCTCGGCTGCGGGCTGGAAGAAGGACTGCGGAGCGAGGCCGCAGGCTTCGGATTATCGGCCGCCACCGAGGATTTTCGCGAGGGAACACGGGCGTTCCTGGAAAAAAGAAGCCCGGAATTCGCTGGAAAATGAACATGCCGAAAACCATTGAAGGTCATCTCAACGCGGCGGGCTTGCGGTTTGCCATCGTCGCGAGCCGTTTCAACAGCTTCATTTGCGAGCGGCTGCTGGCAGGGGCGCTGGACGCGCTGAACCGCAGCGGGGCCGCGCCGGACCAGATCGATATCGTGAAGGTGCCGGGCTCGTGGGAGATCCCCCTGGTGGCGAGCGAACTGGCGCGCCAGCACCGCTACGACGCCATTGTTTGTCTGAGCGCCGTGATCCGCGGCGAAACCCCGCATTTCGATTACGTGGCCAGCGAGGCGGCTAAAGGCGTGGCGTCGGCCGCCGCCGAAACCGGGGTGCCCATCGCCTTCGGAATTCTGACCACCAATACGCTGGAGCAGGCCATTGACCGCGCCGGGGCCAAGGGCGGCAACAAGGGCTTCGACGCTGCCATGACGGCTATCGAAATGGCCAATCTGTTGCGCGCTCTGCGGCAGGCCGGCTGATGCCTTCCCGCCGTAAGTCCCGCCAGCGCGCGCTGCAAATCCTGTTCCTGTGGGACGCCCGCCGGCAACCGCTGGAGGAAACCATGGACGCCTACTACGACGCCCTATTCGCCGAAGAACATCCGCAGCGGGACGTGTTCGCTTCCAGCCTGGTACACGGCACGGTGGAACACCTGGCGGAAATCGACGGGCAGATCACCAAGCACGCCGAGCACTGGCGGATGGAGCGCATGCCGGCCGTGGACCGCAACATCCTTCGCCTGGCGGTGTATGAAATGATCCACGGCGGGACGCCGGCGGCGGTTTCCATCGACGAGGCGCTCGAACTGGCGCGCAAGTTCTCGAGCGAAGATTCGGTGCAATTCCTCAACGGCGTGCTGGACGCCGTGCACCGCGCCTTGCCCACCTGAGGCCGGGAGGCGTTGACGCCGGTTTTCGCCGTGCACTTGAAGCAGGGGTCGTATATGCACAGCGAGTACATCGAACAGCGCAACGGTGGCTACCACGTGGCCGGCACGCGCATTTCGCTGGGCTCGCCCCCGGTCTTGTCAACGGTTCTTTCGCGGCATAATGGAAGTTGGGGTCCTTCCGAACGGGGACCCGGCCGGATTTCGTAGCGAAAACGGTCTCGCGGGCGTCTACTGAAGTGACGGGAGGGGATTAGCGGTTCTATGCGGCAAAGGTGGAATGGTCTGGCGGCCCTGATTCTCTTCATCCTGCTGGGTTCGCTCCCGGGGGCCCGGTTCGCCGGCAGCCTGAGGGCGTCGCCGCCGGCGAATTCTTCCGTCAATCGGAGTGCGCCGGGCGCCATCGCGACTTTCACCAAAGCCTACGCGCTGGTGGAAAAGAATTTCGCCACGCCGGTGAGCGCCGGCGACGCGATTTATGACGGCGCACTGCCGGGCGTCACGCGCAGCCTCGATCCGCATTCCACCTTCCTCGACCCCAAGGAGTACGCGCTCTGGAAAGAAGACCAGAACGGGCACTATTCCGGGGTCGGCATGGAGGTGTCCCCGCGCAACAACGAGACCGTGGTGCACGCGCCCTTTCCCGGATCGCCGGCCTATCGCGCCGGCATTCGCCCCGGCGACGCCATCGTTGCGGTGGACGGCAAATCCACCGACCGGCTCACCACCACCGAAGTAGTCGATCTGCTGAAGGGGGACCGCGGCAGCTCGGTCGAGATCGCGGTGCGGCGCGAAGGCGTGCCCCAACCGATCTCGTTCAAAGTGGTCCGCGAGGATATCGTCCGCCCCAGCGTGCAACCCGCCTTCTGGCTCAAACCGGGAATCGCTTATCTCAAGATTCTGAGCTTCGGCGACTATACCGTGCGGGAGATGAACGACGCCCTCAAGCACCTGGGCGAGGACCGCATCCAGGGCCTGGTGGTGGATCTGCGCGAAAACCCGGGCGGTTTGCTGAACCAGGCCGTCGATGTAGCCGACCACTTTTTGCGCAAGGGTCAGGTGGTGGTATCGCAGCGTGGCCGTTCCTCCCCGGAGAAGGTCTATACCGCCGATCATGGCAACCGCGGCCGCGATTACCCCATCGTGGTGCTGGTGAACCGCGGGTCGGCTTCGGCCGCGGAAATCGTTGCGGGTGCGCTGCAAGACCACGACCGCGCCTGGGTGCTGGGCGAAACCACCTTCGGCAAGGGCCTGGTCCAAACCGTCTTCCCGCTCTCCGATCGCACCGCGCTGGCGCTCACCACGGCGCACTTTTATACCCCCAGCGGGCGCCTGATCCAGCGCGACTATTCCCGGCTGTCTTTTTACGACTACTACACCCACAAGGACGGGCTCACGCGTAACGTCGATGACGTGAAGATGACCGACAGCGGCCGCACCGTCTACGGCGGCGGCGGCATCACGCCCGACGAGAAATACAAAGCGCCCCCCATCGATACCCTGGAAGCCGATCTCTACCGCGACGGGCTTTTCGCCTTCACGCGCTCTTATTTTGCGCAGCACGGCGCCCGTCTGCCCGACGGTTGGATGCCGGACAACGCCTTCCTCGAACAATTGCACGACTATTTGTTGGAGCACGGCTACCACTTCACCGAAGCCCAGTTCACCCAGGACCACGACTGGATCCGGCGCTACCTGGCCCGCGAGGTGTACATCTGGGCGTTCAACGTCGACGCCAGCAGCCAGGTGTTCGACCAGACCGATCCGGAAGTCGCCGCGGCCGTCCGATCCCTGCCCCAAGCCACTACTCTCCTGCAGAACGCCAGGCGGGTGGTGGTGGAGCGCATGAATCGGAAATAGAGCCGGACCGGGATCGGCAGCGCGCCGCTCAGGGAGCGCCCGGTGCGTCCTTCGCGCGGTTGGTTTCGATCCGGCGTGGCGGCCAGATGCCGAATCAGCGGGAGCGAATGGCGGCTACCCGGTCCATTTCCGCCAAGGCCAACTCGTGTGCCAGCCGGGCCTGCAGTTCGTCGAGTTCCGCCTTACTGGTTCCGGCCACGGCTTGGGCGTTCTTGGCTTCGGAAATGACGCCGGCCTTAAACTCGTTGCCGCTGAGCCGCTGGTTTTCCCTTTCGAGGGCCAGAGCCTCGGCGGCGACGGATATCATGAGTTCGGATCGCTCCAATTTCCGGTACGCCTTGTCCACCTCCACCGAGACGCGGTCGGTGACGCGGCGCAGGTTCTCTTCCGCCTCGGTGAGAAGCGCGTCACGCTCGCCGATCACGCCTTTGCGTTTCCCCCAATCGAAGATGTTCCAGGTCATCTGGAATCCGAACGTGCCGAAATTGTGAGCCACAAACGGGACACCGCTCTGATAGGTGTGACGGGCGAATGCGCCGATGTCGGGGACGTACTCATACTGGGCGGCGCGCAAAGCGCTCCGCGCTTTGGACACGGTTTCCCTGGCAGCCTGCACTTCCGGGTTCTGCGCCAGCGCCGCATCGAGGTACTGCTGGCGAGAAAGTTTGCCGTCCGAGGAAATCTTCACGTCCGCTAGATCCAGTTCCATATCGAGGGGCAAGCCGAGCGCGTCGTCCATATCCGCGTTCAAATCCGAGACCTGGTTTTCGGCGGCCAGCAGCGCCTGCCGGCTATGCAACAGGCTCGCATGTGCGCCGATCGCCGCAACTTCCAGCGCGTTGCCCGCATCCACCGCGTTGCGGGCTTCCCGCAGCGCTTCCTCTCCCGCCGCAATTTCCGCCCGCACGACGTCGATCTGCTTGCGGGCCGCCAGTAAGCCATAGTAAAGCTGATGGACTCCGAGAATCACTTCGTTTTCGTCTTTCTTCAACTCCGCTTCGGTAACGCGCCGCTGGGCGGAGGCCACATTGTTGGCGGCGTGGATTTTGAACAGTTGCGTCAAGGGCTGGCCCAGAGTGGTGTTGGTCAAGAGCACCGCGTTCGACCCCTGGTCGAGCGCGACAGCCTCCGGAGGAAAGGGCCCGAAGCCGGGTATGGTGCCGAGACTGCCGGCGGGGACCGTTACGAGCTGTTTATCCGACAGGCCCAACAGATCGGTGCTATTGGCCAGTTGCGGAAAGTAGTCGGCTCGCGCGGTAACCTCTTTTTGCCGGTTTTCGCGAACGCGCGCGCGGGCTATCTTGAGGGCCGAGTTTTGCTTCAACGCCAGATCGACGGCCTCCGGCAAGGTGAGCTGTCTGGTGGCGGCACGAGCCGGTACCGAAGCCAGCGAGAGCGCCAGCAGAATCGCCACGACGGCTCCAGCGGCAGGCTTCGCGGCGCGCGATTTCACCAGCACGAACAGGACGGGAACCACGATCAGGGTAAAGAACATCGAAGAGACCAGCCCCACGGCGATTACGCTCGCCAGCGGGCTCCACAAACTCGATCCGGAAATAATCATCGGCGTGACTCCCACCGCGGCTGCCATGGTGGTGAGGAAAATCGGGCGCAGTCTGCGCTCGCCGGCTTCGATGGCGGCGGTTTCGAGCGAGTGCCCGTCGCGCAGCTTTTCGTTAGTATAATCCACCAGGATGATGGCATTCCTCACGACGATTCCGCAGAGCGCGATCATGCCCGTGAACGCCGTGAAACCGAATGGATTCCGGGTGAGCAGAAGGCCCAGCATGGCGCCGAACAGCGCCAGCGGAATGGAGCACATGACGAGCAGCGGCTCCGAGAGATTGCGAAACTGCATCAGCAGCACCAGGAAGATGGCAACCAGGCTGACGGCCAGCGCTTTGGTCATCATGGGCAAAGTCTCGTTGCGGTTAGTGACTTCGCCGCCGTATTCGAAACTATAGCCGCCGGGGAGCGCCAGGGCTTTCACTTGCGGGTCGATGGCGTTCAGGATCTGGGAGGCATAGTGCCCGCGTTGCGGAAAGGCGCGAACCGTCAGGGTGCGGACGCCATTGCGGCGCACGATGCGGCTGGTCTGCCACCGGGGCGTCAGTTCGGCGATGGATCGCAGGGGAACGCTGGCGTGCGTAATCGCGGAGGGCACGTAAGCGTTGCGGACATCTTCGAACGAATCCCTGCGCCCGGCCTCCAGGCGGAGCAGGATGGTTATGGCGCGGTCCCCTTCCCAAAAAGTGCTGACCGGATCCCCGCTGAAAGCTCCGGCCAGGAGGCTGGAGACCGAGGCGTTGGTCAATCCCAGCCGATTGGAGATTTCCGTGTCGATGTCGACGTCTACCAGGTAGGAGTCGCCGAAATAATCGTTGTAAATCGACTGGGCGTAGGGGACGCGGTGCAGGATTTCCTCGACGCGCGTTCCGATCCGTTGCAACTCGGCGATATCCAATCCGGAAACACGCACTTCGACGGGAGCCTCCATGGTCATTCCTTGTTGCAGCTCTTTGACAATGATCAGGGCTTCGGGAGCCACTCCAGCCAGGCTCTGGCGAAGCTCCGACACCAGCGCGGGAACCGTTTTTTCGTCTTTGGTGTTGACGATGAATTGGCCGTAGGCGGGGTCGGGATCCTGCGGGCTCACATTGTAGTAAAAACGGGGGGCGCTCTGACCCACGAATGCCGCATAGTGCGCGACTGCCGCGTGACGGCCCAGGGCTCGCTCGATGCGGCCCATGGCATCGGCAGTGGCTTCGATGCGCGCGACTCGCGGCATCCACACGTCGATGACGAACTGGTTGCGTTCAGCCGAAGGGAAGAATTGCTGGGGGACGGTCTTGAGCATCAGGATGCCGGCGGCAACCGCCGCGAGGCCTAAAACGACGGCCAGAGGCTTGCGGCGCATGAAGAACAGGATCAACCAGTTATACGCGGCCTGCAGCCGGTCGAGCATGCTGGTCTTCTTTTGGCCGGGCCGTTGTTCGGCCTGGCCCCGGTGCAGACCCTGGCGAATGAAGAAACGGCACAGCAGCGGGGTGAGCAGAATCGCCACCACAAAAGACACGCAAAGCGCCACCGCGACGGTGATGGGCAGGGCGCTGATGAATTCGCCGACCGACCCGGTGAGAATCAGCAGTGGCAGGAAGGAAGCGATGATGGTCAGGGTGGCGGTGACGACGGGGACTAGAACTTCCTCGACCGATTGCCAGGCGGCGTCGCGCCTGGGTATGCCCCGATCCAGGCAATCGACATAGTTATCCGCAATGACGATGGCGTCATCGACCACGATGCCCAACACCATAATCAGCGCGGCGATCGAAACCTGGTTCAACTGGACGCCGATGTTGTCCAGCACGCCCAGCGATGTCATGACGGTGACCGGAATCGCCACCGCCGCGATGACCGCGACGCGGAACGGCAGCAGCACAATGGTAACCAGGATGACCGCGCCTATCGCCAGCAGAAATTCGCGGCTCAGATCGGCGATGCGCGTCTTGACGACGGCGGGCTGATTGGCGATCGGATCGACGTGGATATCGGGCGGCAAAAGCGAGGAGAGACGGCCAAAGACGGCGCCCAGCTCGTCGCCCAACTCGACGATGTTCTTGCCCTTCTGCATCTCGACGGACAGCATGACGCTCGGCTCGCCATC
>Ga0182014_10000578_pt1 | contig 49015 bp, 41 predicted proteins | sample 612S2DmetaG_FD_120489 | JGI IMG/M metagenome (GOLD analysis project Ga0182014, IMG submission 120489) | Permafrost microbial communities from Stordalen Mire, Sweden - 612S2D metaG | ecosystem: Environmental > Terrestrial > Soil > Wetlands > Permafrost | place: Sweden: Stordalen | collected... | reverse complement strand
TAAAGGCCACATTGATTTGATTGCGTTTGCGGCACGACTAAAGTCGTGCCCTGTTACAAAACCACTCGTTGAAAGACATTCTGCGAGTTTTTCCGCAGCCTGTAAAGCCCGCGATTTATGGGCACTTTAGCGGCACGGCTAAAGCCGTGCCCCTTCAAAGCCACTCTACACCTACAAGAGATTTGCTCCAGAATGGGGCACCCTCGTTCGGTTTGCACCCACACTCAACTTGGCCCGCGCTCAGCTTGTGCCCACACTCAGCTTGTGCCGACGTTCAGCTTGTGCCCACGTTCAGCTTGTGCCCACGTTCAGCTTGTGCCCACGTTCAGCTAGCGACGGGCCAAAGGCGTGCGGAATGCACCAGCTCTTCGCGCATCGGTGGAAAGCCCTTTTCGGTTAGAGCCGCGAGCTCAGAGCGAAGGCGGTCGATGACTGGCTGCCAGTTGCCGGGCTCGGATTGCCGGAAGATACGCATGGTCGGGTACCAGGGGCTGTCATAGCGATGGCGCATCCAGCGCCAGTCGGCGGCAAAGGGCAAAAGCAGCCAAACGGGGAAACCAAGAGCGCCGGCCAGATGGGCCGCCAGCGTATCGACGGTAATAACCAGATCAAGCTGTTCCATTTGCGCGGCGGTGTCGGCCATGTCGTGCGTGGCTGGGGCCAGATCGGCGATTCTGCGCCGCCAGGGTTCGAGCTGCGCGGCGGCTTTGCCCATCTGCAGCGAGAAGAAGTGGGCGCCACCGAGTTGCAGCAACGGCTGAAAGCGCGCGAGCGGAATCGAGCGAAATCGGTTGTATGGATGCTCGGGATTGCCGCTCCAGGCCAGACCGATGCGCAGACCGCGCGCGGGCCAAGGCAGAGAAGCGGCGCGCGTACGGGCCTGATCGGGCACGGAAAGATAGGGCACGCGCGCGGGAATGGTATCGAGCGTAATGCCGAGGGCCATCGGCAGGCTCATCAGCGGGCAATGCCAATCAAAAGGCTGCGGCGGCGTGGTGGCGAAGGTGATGCTGGAGAGGCCGGCCAGTTGCGCGGCCAGCGTGTGTTGGCTGGGAGGAAGAGCGAGGATCACTTTACCGCCCAGAGCCTCAACCTGCGGCACGAAGCGGAGAAATTGAATATTGTCGCCGAGGCCCTGCTCGGCGTGCAGCAGGATGCGCGCGCCACCCAGCGGCTGGCCGCGCCAGAGCGGTTGCGGAAAATTGCAGGGCGCGTTATCGCGCTGCCAGCGAGCTTCGTAATTACCCCAGCCTTCGGCAAAATCGCCTTCGAGCAGTTGCACCAGCGCGAGATTCCAGCGGGCATTGGCGTTTTCTGGCTGGAGCAGCAGAGCGCGGCGGTAGTGCGCGACGGCTTCGTCGATCAGGTCCAGCTCACGTAAGACGACGCCGAGACTGTTGTGGAAGCTGGCGTTTTCTGGCTGGAGCTTGAGCGCGCGCCGGAAGCAGGCGGCGGCTTCTTCATAGCTGCCCATCTCGCGCAGCGCGCTGCCCAGGCAGGCGCTGGCTTCGGCGATGTTGGGGACGCGATCGACGATGTGGCGGTAGCAGAAGACGGCATGCTGAGGCAGGCCGAGTTCCTTGAAGGCTCCGCCGATCCGGTTCCACAACTGCAGATCGGAGGGATCGAGAGCGAGCGAGCGCTGGTAGCAGACGGCGGCTTCTTCGTTTTTGCCATGCTTTTGCAGCGCCTGGCCCATGCGGAAGCCATCGGCGGCGGTGCGCGGAAGCAGCGAAATAGAGAAGTGCGTCGCCTGCGAACGGGAGGTGGAGGAGTGTTTATGCATATCGATTGCCTACAAGTTTTACGGTAGCGGAGAACGGAAGGCGGGTGGCGCAAAGTTTGCAGTTAAAGGTTGGCGAATTGTTGCAAAGGGAAACGGCAGGACCGGAGTGGGAATGAGAAGAACGCGAGGGCAGAGAAAGTTTTTATTGGGGTGATTTGGTGTTGGGGATAGTCCTTTTGCTTCGGATGCTAACGTTTTTTTCGCAAAAGGTGTATCGGAATATATTGATTGATTTGCACCCATTCTAGCCGTCCGCCACGGCGGACGGCTAGAATGGGGCACCCCATTTCGTACATATTTAAGCGGCCAGAGATTTGGTTGCCGCGATTTTTATGCGTGGACTTTTTCGGTGGCCAACTGCTCCTGAATCTGACGCGCGCTTTGCAGCAGATCGCCGCCGGCCTGTTTGAGGCAAACGATGTCGTTGGTGCAGAAGAGCAGGTCGATGCCGAGTCCGAGCCAGAAAGCGTAGTCGTTTTGTCCGCAAGCGGTGGCGACGCATTTGTTGTTGGCGCGGGCGGCTTTGACGATTTTGGTGGCGGCGGCCTGCACGGTGGGATGCGCGGTCTGCGAGGGCAGGCCGAGGCTGGCGGCCAGATCGGCCGGGCCGATGAACAGGTCGATGTCGGGTTCGGCGGCCAGCTCATCGATGCGGTTGGCGCCTTCACCGGTTTCGATCTGCGCCATGAGGCAGAGATCGTGATTGAGGCTCTGCTGCCTGGAGACGACGCCGGCAATGCCGTAGTTGATGGCGCGGGAGACGGAGAAGAATCCGCGGCTGCCCTCGGGGGCGAAGCGGGCGTATTTGCGCAACTCGTGGATCTGCTCGGGACGCTCGATCATGGGCACGTCAATGATGTCGGGGCCGCACTCGGCGCCTTTGAGGACGTTTTCGCGGCGCACGTCGGGAATGCGAAGCATGGTCAACATGCCGGTGCCGGCGGCCATGCGGCAAAGATCGGCGGCCTCGGCGAAGGTGATGTGGCCGTGCTCCATCTCGATCCAAATAGCTTTGTAGCCGAGGTGGGCGCAGATTTCTAAAAATATTGGATCGTAGAAATAGACGGCCGCGCCGAAGATGGTTTTACCGTCGTTATCGCGGACAGCTTGCTGTAAACGATTCATTGATTATCTCCCAGTGAAACAGCAGTGGATTGCTTGCGGAATGCAAGCCAGCCCCAGAGCGTGTTGTTAGTTGAGGTGCCGGCCGGCGCGGGGAATAGCGCCGCGTAGAGCAGGCCGACGGCCAGCAGCAGCAGATTGCCGATGGCGCCGATGGCGTACTCGCTCCACGGATAGTTGTAGTTGTGGAGGTTGAGAATTTTTCCGCCGCCGAGCGTTAGCGTGGCGTAGGCGGTGAAGAGCAGATTGACGACGATGCCGGCGATGGCCGCCCCGCGCCCGGCGCGACGAGAGAGAAAAGCGAGCAGGAAGAGTCCCGCCAAGCCGCCGGCGACGATGGCGGTGGCGGTGTAATACATGGCCAGCGCCGAACCGTGCGTGTTAGAAAGTATCAGCGCCACGCCGATAGCCAAAAAGCCGCAGAGCACGATGGAGATTTTGCCGAAGCGCAGCCGCTGGCCGTCGTTATGTTTGGGAAAGAAGTAGGCGTAGAAATCCTCCACCAGAATCAGGCCGAGGCAATTGAGATCGGAGGCGAGCATGGACATGGCCGCGCCGAACAAGGCGGCGAGAAAAAGTCCGCCGACGCCGATCGGCATTTGCGAAACCATGTAGTAGGGAAAAACCTGATCGGGGCGTGTGATGGCGGCCGGCAGCACTTGTCCGCTGAGCTGGTAGAAGGCCCAGAGCAGCGAGCCGATGAGCATGAAAGCCACCCAGACGGGCAGGCAGAGCGAGGCGCCCATGATGATGCCGTGCAGCGCGGAGCGGTCGGACTTAGCGGCGAGATAGCGCTGCACGACGGTCTGATCGGCCGTGTATTTTTGCAGGTAAAAGAAGAAGCCGTAGATGGCCAGGGTCCAGAAGGTGGGTTTGGCCAGATCGAAGCTCATGCTGCCGAGGCTGGTTTTGTGATGGACGGCGATCAGGTGAAGCATGGCGCCGGGGCCGGCCGGGGAAGCGAAGAGCAGAAGAAGAAGCGTAACGCCGACGCCGGTCCACAACAGCATGCCCTGCGCCACATCGGTCCAGATGACGGCTTTGAGGCCGCCGACAAAAGTGTAGAAGATGGTGATGACGCCGAGGCCGACAAGCAGCATGGTGATCGACCAGCCGGTGAAGCCGGCGACGGAGAGAGCGAGCAGGTAGAAGACGAAACCCATTTTGGCGAAGTGACCGGCGGCGAAGGCGAAGGAGGAGTACATGCGAACGCCCGCGCCGAAGCGCTTGCCGAAGTATTCGTAAACCGACATGGAAACGACGTGGCGGAAGAAAGGCACCACGATCGGCCCTAGCGCGGCAATGACGGCGATAAAGAGGAGGCCGGGAACGATGAGGTTCCAGTTGCCGGCGTAGGCCGCGCCGGGATAGGCGATAAAGGTTACGCTGGTGATGATGGTGGCCAGAAGCGACATGCCGGCGGCCCATCCGGGGATGGAGCGGCCAGCGACGAAGTAGGAGTCGGTGGTTTTTTGCTTGCCGGAAAAGTGCAGACCGATGCCGACCAGGGTCAGCAGGTAAGCGGCGATGACGATGAGATCGACGAGATGCATTTTTTAGCGAACGCCTCCCGCGGCAGCAGCGGCCAGATCGCGCTTGCCCTCGGCCATGTTTACGGCCAGCTTCATGGCGGCCTTCATGTTAGTGGGATTGGCCTGATTGCGTCCGGCAATGTCGAAGGCGGTACCGTGATCGACCGAGGTGCGGATGATGGGCAGGCCGAGCGAGACGTTGACGCCGCTTTCGAAGCCGATGACCTTCATGGGAATGTGTCCCTGGTCGTGGTACATGGCGACGACCAAATCGAATTCGCCGCGCAGAGCGCGGACAAAGACAGTGTCGGGCGAAAGCGGTCCGGAGCAGTCGATGCCCTGCGCGCGGGCTTCTTCGACGGCGGGAGCGATGACTTCGGCGTCCTGGCTGCCGAAGAGTCCATGCTCGCCGGCGTGGGGATTGAGGCCGCAGACGGCGATGCGTGGCGCGCGGCGGCGCATCCACAGCAGCGCGTCATTGCCCAGTTGGATGGTGCGCAGGATGCGCGCGCGATCGAGGTGGCAGGCCTGTTCGAGAGGAATGTGCGTGGTGACGTGCACGGTGGCGAGCTTGTCGGAGTAGAGCAACATGCGCGACTCGGCGGCGTGGGTGAGCTCGGCGATGTATTCGGTGTGGCCGGAGAAGGCACGGCCGGAGAGGGTGACGGCCTCTTTGTTGAGCGGGGCGGTGGCCATGGCGTCGGCTTCGCCGCTCATGCAGAGTTCGACGGCGCGGCGGACGTAGCTGATGGCGGCCACTCCATACTCGGCGCGAATCTGCCCGAAGGCAACCTGATGGTCGGCGGCCAGAGCGCCGGTTTCAATCACGGTGCAAGGCAGCGTGGCGGGATCGATGCCGGTGATGCGGCTGGCGGCGGCGAGCGCGGCATGGTCGGCAATCAGCAGCCAGTTGGCGAGCGCGGCCGTGTCTTTGTCGGCGAGAGCCTTGAGAGCTATTTCGGCGCCGACGCCGGCCGGATCTCCGGCGGTAATGGCTATGCGGACAGGCTTGTTCATAGAGAACCTCGAAATGCGGCAAGAATATCGTTGAAGGCCGAGGGCGCGCCAAAGCCGCCCGACTTGGTGACGACGGCGCAGCCATCGGCGGAGCCGCCGGCGACAATTCCCCAGGGAATGCCGGGCGCGACTTCGCCCCGAAGAATAAAGGAGTGGGCTTGGAGCGCGCGAACCGCCAGCAGCGCGGTATCTCCGCCGGTGAGGATGAGCGCTTGCGGCGTCTGCGTTTCAAAAGCGCGACGGATGAGCGCTCTGTCGCGCTGCGTCCAGACCTGCAGAACACTCAGCCCGTCGAAAGCTTCGCGGTCGAGCTTCGAAAGCTGAAGCAGGGTGACCGGGTGGTCCGATCCGACCACGAGCAGCACGCGCTCGGCGGTGGGCATCGGAGCGGCTGGCGCGGCTGACGCGGCTGGCGCGCGGAGGTTTGCGATCGTCTGCGCCAAGCCGGCCGATCCTGCATACAAAAGCCCAGGAATCTTTTCCGCGACGCGAACCAAATCGTCAAGCTCGTTTTGCGTCGTGGCGCCGCAAAGCAGTACGGTAGCGCCGTCTTCAATTGCCTGCGCGATTTTTTCGTGATGATCGAGACGGGCGATGCGAGAGCGGATTTCTGACGGGAAAAGGTGGGCCAGATTAATGAGCTTGTGCTGCCCGGCCACGTCTTCAATTTCCAAAATGCCGTTGCACACGGTGCGCCCCGCGGCCGGAAAGGCGGGAGCAAGAAGAATGGCGCGAGTGCCTAACGCGCTTTGGGCGGCAAGCAACTCGGCAGCGAGGGGGCCGCGAGCAACGGAATCCACTTTTTTGAAAATTAACGTGTCGGGCGTCAGATCGAGCCCCGCCGCGGCGCGCGAAACCACCTCGGCCGCCTCTTGATCAGGAAGGGCGCGCGATGCGGTGTTAAAGGATTGCACCGGTTCGCGAGCGGAGAACCGGGCCTCGGCGTCAAACCAGATGCGGACTTGCTGGCCGGTGCGCAAAAAGGCGGCGGCGGCATCGCAAGCGCCAGTCAGATCGTCGGCCAGAATACAGACACGATTCCAGTGCGACGAGCGGGGCTCGGGAGTGGCGCGGGTTGTACAGTGTTCTTTCACGTTGCCGGGACGAAACAACTTTATTTTCGAGAGTATACAATTATTTTCTATAAATCGGAAACATGATCTTAAAACCGGGGGATTATATTTGCTAATGCATTGATAATAAATGCATTAATTTTTGCGGAAATTCTTGTAAATCGTCCTCGACCTTCGGTTCTGTACCGGGGCGGCCGATTCGGCGATTCGTAACGTCGATCTGTTGCGCTACGAAAGAAAATTGCGCTGGCGGCTGCGGCTTGCCACGGAGACACTTCCGGGCCTTACGGAGATTTTTCGTAAGGCCCGGATGATTTTGCCTTTACTGGTTTTTGCAGCAAAGTTTATTGCAACTTGAGCTGCGTGGTTGCGCCGGTGTATTCCACGCTTTTGAATAAGGCCGCCGTGAAGGGAAAACCGGCGGGTTTTGTTTTGGAGACCAGCACGATTTGGAAGGTGCGATGGAGCAACATGCCCGCGTAGCTGCCACTGCGTTCGCCGATGGAGAGCGTGCCGGTTTTGTCATCCCAGCGGATGGGAATCTGCGAGAAAGCGCCTTTCTCATAGTCGTAGGTGGTGCCCTGATCCTCATAGAGGGTGAAAGCGCCGTCGGCACCGGCATAGACGTAGAGCGTGATGGGATCGTTGGGCTTTTCGCCGATGTACTGCGTTTCGGGACCGTAGGGCAGAATCGATCCGGCGCGAACGAAGACGGGAATCTGGTCATAGGGGGCATCGGCGGAGATGCTGCCCGAGGCGGCGGGTTTGCCGGTCCAGTAGTCGTACCAGGCGGCGGCCGGCGGCAGGTAGAGCTGGCGGGAGCGCTGCTTATATTGCGTGATGGGCGCAACGAGCAACGCCGGGCCGAACATGTATTCGTCGGTCAGCTCGCGAGCGGCGCGGTCTTCGGCAAAGTCCATCACCAGCGGGCGCAGCATGGTGTAGTCGCGCCGCGTGGTCCAGCCGGCCATCGAGTAGATGTAGGGGAAGAGAGCATAGCGCAGCCGGTCGAATTTAAGCTCGGCGTTGTAGGCGGGCGAGTTTTCGCCCAGGGTCCACATTTCGCGCGGACGCAGCTCGCCGTGCACGCGCAGGAAGGGCGTGAAGGTGGAGAGTTCGAACCAGCGCGCATTCATTTCGCGCCATTCATCCTGGTCGGCCGCGGTCATCGGTTCGTGCGAGAAGCGCTGCTGCATGGTGTAGCCGCCGGTGTCCATCGTCCAATAGGGCAAGCCGGAGATGCTGGCGCCGAGGCCGGCGGGAATTTGCTTGGCCATCGCCGTCCAGGTGGAGGTGATGTCGCCCGACCAGATGGCGGTGGCGTAGTGCTGAATTCCGGCAAAGCCCGAGCGGGTGAGAATGAAGACGCGCTGATTGGGCGCGGCTTCGCGTTGTCCGGTATAAACGCCCAGGCTGTTTTCCAGCGCGTAGCCGTTCAACATGCGCGCCGCCGTGCCCTGCGCGTTGGGCGTCATGTGCGTCAGTTGGCCTTCAAGCGAGGGCGGCGAGGGCAGCAGGTCGGGTTCGGTCGCGTCCATCCACCAGGCGTCGATGCCCTTCGAGAAAATATTCGCGTTGATCTGCGACCAGAAGAGCTTGCGCGCGTCGGGATTGAAGGCATCGTAAAAGGTGTAAGGCTGGTCGATCCAGTCCTTGATGTGTTCGGTCAAGTTGGGCTGGTAGAGATAGCCTTTGGCCTGCATCTGTTTGGCGTTTTCCGTATTGGGATTGAACTTGCCCCAGACCGAGATCATCAGATGCGCGTGGGCGGCGTGGATGGCGCGGGTCCAGCCTTCGGGATCGGGAAAGCGCGTGGGATCGAACTGATGCGAGCCCCAGGCGTCCGCCTTCCAATACTGCCAATCCTGCACGATGTTGTCGAAGGGAATTTTGCGCTCGCGGAATTGCTTGACGACGTCGAGCGATTGCTGCGCGGTCTCATAGCGCTGGCGCGACTGCCAGAGCCCGAAGGCCCAGTTGGGCGGTATCGGAGCTTTGCCGGTGAGCAGACGGTAGCCAGCGATGACCTCGTCGATCGACGGTCCGTAGACGAACTCGTAGTCGATGCCGTCGCCAACCTCGGACCAAAGCGAGGTGTTCGTATCGGGCGCCGGAGTCTTCCAGCGGAGCTCCAAAATGTTTTGCTGCTCGGGATCGTTTTCGATGCGGATGGGCAGCTTTTGCCCCGCCGTGAGATGGATGCGCACCTGATCGTTCCAGGGCAGCCAGTTCTGGCGCCAGTGATCCATCGCCAGCTTGCCGTCGAGCCAGACGCGAATGCCGCCGTTCGAGTAAGCCTGAAGCTGGTAGTCGCCGGTCGTAGGAGCCAGAATCGATCCTTCCCAGTGTTGCTTCTTTCCGCTCCAGGACTCTTCCACGCTTTCGGGATGATTGACTTCGGCTTGGTTCAGCCGGAGATGAAGAACGAGATCGGCGCTTTTGCGCACCGGCTCGGAACCGTCGTCGGTGGTGACTGTGAGGCCGCCAGCCTTACCGTCGGCGTCAAGCAGATTGACCGCGGGAATCGGAGTAAAGGAATGCAGATCGCCGAAGCGCGTATAGGAGGTGTTCTCCCACAGGATTCCGTAACCCCGCGAGGAAACCAGAAACGGCGCCACGACGTTGGTGTTGTGCTGCCACAGATCGAGGTCGTAGCCCTTGATGTCGACGATGCCCAGTTGCATCTGTCCCAAGCCGTAGAGTGACTCGTCCTGTGCCTGCCAGCGTTGCTGCACGTGGAAGGCTTTTTCACCCTGCACCTCTGCGGGGTACAAGATTCTGCCCCCCGGCGCTTCGGCGAGCAAGGGATTGCCAGCCCTGTCAGCGAAGGCGACGCTGCCGGATTGGCGATTGACGATTACGCGCAACTTGGCGGTAACCAGGGTAAAGGCAGCGGGCGACTCTTCGATGGTAAAAGGCGTTTTGCCCGAAGGCTGCGCCACACGATCAAGCGCGGGTCGAGTAAAGGCCTTGGGCGATTCAGCATAGGAGACGCGCAGGATGGTGTCGGAAAAGAGCTGAAGGTGAAGCTCGCCAGCGGCCAGGTGCAAGACGACGCCGTCAGCCTGCCGCTCGAGCAACGGCTCTTCCGCAAGGCAGATTCCCGCTCCTACCGCGGCAAAGACCGTCACCAGTAACACGCAATAAAAACGCCGGATAAGTGAATGATGAAAGAGGGCAATGATAGTGGTAGACGATGTCGGCATTGGTCCTTTTGATCTCCCTGCTGGGCGCAAAAAACAGTCTGTACGCTAACGCTAGCAACTAAAGCGGATGCCGCCAGAGTTTTATTGGCGCGCCTGCTCGCTCCAGCCAAAAGCGTTTTCAAAGTGCACGATCTCGCTCTTCTGGCCCGGCACCAGGTAGACGCTCATGATGTCGAAGCGCGACTGCGGAATGGTTCCTTCAGGAAGCTGACGCAGATATTGACGCGCCAACCGGCGCAGCGTTGCACGCTTATGCGCATCGACGGCGATTTCGGCCGGCGACAGATCGTGCACCGTGCGCGTTTTGACTTCGATAAAACAGAGCATCGATTTTTGCCAGGCAATCAGATCCAGATCACCGGGCAGATTGCCCGCCAGCCAGCGCCGCGCGACGACGGCGTAGCCTTTTCGCCGGAGGTAAAAATAGGCCGTCTGCTCGCCGGCCACGCCGGTTTGCAGATGCGCGGGCAAGGCAGACGAGCGCCCGCGCCGCCCGGCCAACCAGTTCAGTCCGGCGATAGCGCGCTCCAGGCCGCTGATTCGCATCTGCCGCAGGCATTCCATTGCCGACTATTGTGGGCCCGAAGGTGGAGAGTACGCAAATTCGAGACGTAAATATAGAGTGGGTGTATCGGAATATTGATTAACTTCTACCCCACCCTAGCCGCAAAGAACGCGGCTAGAATGGGGCACCCGTATTCGTACTTTCTATGCACCATCGGTGAAAATGCTTTAGACAGGCCCAGGCGATGCGCCGCTCAGGCAAGGCCGAATTCTTTTTCGGCGACGGTCAGAGCCTCTTCAAGAATGTCGAGCGCGACGGTGGCTTCTTCCTGGCTGACGATCAGCGGGGGCGACATGCGCAGCGAGTTTTCGCCGCAGCCGAGCACCATCAGGCCGCGCTCGAAGGCCAGCGTCTCAATGCGGTTGCGCAGCTCGACGGCCGGCTCGCGCGTGTCTTTATCTTTCACCAGCTCGATGCCGATCATCAGGCCGCGTCCGCGCACGTCGCCCACTGAAGGATGGGTTTGCACCCAGCCGCGCACGCGGTCGATGATGAACTGGCCGACGCGGGCGGCGTTGGCCATCCCTTCGCGCTCGATAATTTCGATAGTTTTGAGCGCCGAGGCGATGGAGACCGGATTGCCGCCGAAGGTGGAGGCGTGCGAACCGGCGCCCCAATCCATGACCTCGGCCTTGGCCATGCAGACGCCGAGCGGCAGGCCGCTGGCGATGCCTTTGGCCAGACAGACGATGTCCGGCTCGACGCCCGAGTGCTCGATGGCCCACCACTTGCCGGTGCGCCCGCAGCCGCTCTGCACCTCGTCGACGACCAGCAGAATGCCGTGGCGGTTGCAGATGGCACGCAGCTCACGCAGAAAATTATCGGGCGCGACGACGAATCCGCCCTCGCCCTGGATCGGCTCGATGAAGATGGCCGCCACTTCTTCGGCGGGCACGATGGTCTTGAAGATCTTCTCTTCGATGTAGCGCGCGCAGCCCAGGCTGAAGGCCTCGGCCTCTTGCGGCCCGCCGGTGCAGCCGCGATAGACGTAAGGGTAGCGCACATGCGTTACGCCGGGAATCAGCGGACCGAAGCGGCGCTTCTGCTGCGCTTTGGAGCCGGTGAGCGAGAGCGCGCCCATGGTGCGGCCGTGAAACGCGCCGAAGAAAGAAATCACCTGCTGGCGGCCGGTGTGGTAGCGAGCCAGCTTGAAGGCGCACTCGATAGCCTCGGCGCCCGAGTTGCCGTAGAAGAAGCGATGCGGGCCGGGCATGGGGGCCACGGCCGAAAGTTTTTCCGCCAGCGCGACCAGGTGTTCGTCGTAGAAGTCTGTGCTGGAGATGTGCAGCAGCTCGGCGGCTTGTTTTTGAATGGCGGCGACCACCTCGGGGTGGCAGTGGCCGGTGGAGACGGTGGCGATGCCGGCGGCGAAATCGAGAAACTCGTTGCCGTCGGCATCTTCTACGCGTATGCCGCGGCCGCGCTTGGCGACGAGCGGATAGGAGCGGGTGAAGCTTTGCGAGATCAGCCGGCGGTCGGCCTCGACGACGGCGCGAGCCTTGGGCCCGGGCAAAGGACAAACGAGTTTAGGTCCGTACTGGGCGTGCATTTCCTGCTTAGTCATTTGATTTTTCTCCTCAGCGATGCGGTTGTCGCGGCCCGGCGCGCAGATGCGATGCGGCCACGCGATCCCGGCGAGGGGATCGGAAATGATGGAGCCTTGGGGGAGGGAAAATCCGTGCGAGGATATGGGGCGAAGCAGTTAGTCGCCGGCAAAGAGGCTGGGCTGGATGCGCGTGGGCAGTATGCGCAAGTACCAGCGCGGGCAGATGCGCAGCGCGCGCAAATGCGACCAGCGTATGGTAGCCGGTACGAGCATTGCGTCATGTTTGCCGCGCGTTGGCATGGAAAACCCCGCTACCGACGAGGATAGCACGCGGCCGGGGCGAAGATGCTTTGACGCCGTTGCGTGTGCCAGCTTTCAGCTATTAGAGCAAATCGCCTGATGGTATAGAGGAAAAACGTCCCTCAGGGCCTAAAGGCCATCTTGATTTGATTGAGTTTACGGCACGGCTAAAGCCGTGCCCCTTCAAAACCACTCTACACCTACAAGAGATTTGCTCTAGCGTGATTCCCAGGTCTGAAAATCCAGACCGGGGGCACCCACGATGATGGAGATTAAATTGAAGAACAACTGCTGGTTCTTCGACTTCGTTTACCCAAAAAAATGCGCGGGATCTTTCCAGAGGAAAGATTCCGCGCGCTTGTCTGCCTTAAAGGTTAGCTAACGGTCAGGGTAAAGGTCGCGGTCTCCGTCGTGGTGGAAGCGTCGCTGCCTGTGCCGGTAACGGTGATCGTGTAAGTTCCGGCGGTGGTGCCGCCGCTCGATGTTTTGCTGCCCGACGAGCTACTGGTGCCGCTGCCGCAAGCAGAGAGACCGCCTAAAACGGCGATCAACAAAAGCGCGCCCAGCAGATTGCGCCAGTTGCGGCGGCGTGCGGGAACGAGGAAGAAGAACAAAACGGCCAATGCCGCGCTGGAACCGGCGGCGATTCCCGAGCCGGGCCAATTGCGTTTGGAAGCGGGAAGCGCGGGACGGGCGAGGCTGGCGCTGGTGGAGGTCGTCGAGATGGTCAGCGTCGCCGTTCCGCTGGCCGTGCCGTTACTCATCGTCAGCGAAGCCGGGCTGATTGAGCAGGTAGGTGTATTGCTGCTCGTCTGCGAGGCGGTTATCGTGCAGGTCAGCTTGACCGTGCCGGTGTAACCGCTGGACGAGCTGAGCGTGATGGTCGAGGTGGCCGATCCGCCGGGTGAAACCGAAGCCGAGCTGGACGAGAGCGCCACCGAGTAGGTGGATGCCGTGACGGTAACACTGGCCGTGCCCGATTCGGAAGCGTAGGTCGAGTCGCCGCCGTAGGTGGCCGTTAGCGTGTCGGTTCCAGTGGCCAGCGAGCCGCCGCTGATTGTAAAGACGCAAGCAGAGTAGCTGGTGCAGGGGCTGGTGCCGATGGTTTCCGTAGCCGAGTAGCTGCCGCTGGCCAAGGTGACTGAACCGGTGGGCGCCGTTGAGCCGGAGGGAGAGATGGCGACGGTAACGCTGAGGCTTTGGCCGGCGTCGATGCTGGTTTCGCCGGGCGAAACGGTCACCGTAGAGGATGTGGTTCCGGTCGAGGTCGAACTCCAGTAAGTCAGCAGCTTGGTGGCGTCCACGCTGCCCAGCCCGGTGGCCAGATCGTAGCCGGTGGTGGTGTCGTAGCCGCTTTCAAAGTAGTAGCCGGCCGAGTTTTTGCTGCAATTGGTCGAGCCGCTTTTGCAGGGGACGGAGATGTTGCCAACGGTGATGTCGTGGAAGATCGTTGAGCCGTAGGTATTGAATAGCGTGTAAAGTTCCTTGGCCGCCTGCCCCTGCCGGCTCCCGGTTTTCTGCACGATCAGCGCCATGATCCCGGCGAAGGCCGGCGCGGAGGTCGAAGTGCCGCCGTAGCCGTCGACATAGCCGCTTGTACAGTTGGTTGTCACGCCCTGGGAGGTCTCATTGTCGCAGACCGCCCACACCGCATCGTCGTATCCGTTGCCGGCGAGTAGCGAAACGTCGGGAATATCGCGGACGCTGTCGGTAGGAACGCCGGTGCCGGTTTGCCAGGAGGGTTTGGAATAGCCGGCGCAACTGCCGGAGGACGTGCTCGCGCAACTGCTCTTGCCCCCTGAGCCGGCCACGATGTTGTTGTCGCTGGAGTAGGAACTGCCCTTGGCCGACCACGGCTCGTTTTCACTGAGCGTCGTGTTGTTGATCGTCGAGTCGTTCCAGGTGGACTCGCGAATGTAGCTTTTGGCGGTGCGGTAGTAAGTAGAAGAAGAACCTTCCGATGTGCTGGCGTAGGTGCTGTAGTTGCTTTCCAGATTGTAGTAATCCGTGCCGCCGACGGCGATGTTGTAGGGCGTCGAGGCGTAGCCGCTGACCGCCAGCCCGCTGCTGGCCGTTGTAACGTTGTTACCGGAGCTGTCTGAGGTTGCATCGCAGCCGGCCGAGCCGCTGTCGCCCGAGGAGACCACTACCGTGATCCCCTGCGCGGCCGCCTGCTGCCACCAACTGTTCATCTGCGAGTTACCGGAGGTTCCCATATCCTGTTCGCAATCTCCGAAGCTCAGGCTGAAGATGTCCACCGTGTTGTCGTTGAGCATCTGTTGGATGCCCAGGTAATTGTCGTCCATGTAGTAGTGGATGGTGGCCGCCGGCGCCATGGCTCCGGCCAGCTCGGTATCGATATAGGCTTCGTCGGCGTCGGCGCTTTCCTGCTGCGAGGTCACGGTAGTGACCGTGGGCGCCGTCGTGTTGCCGAGAAAGTATTCGCGGTAGGCCTGGACAATGCTGGTATCGATCGTCGCCGCTCCGCCCACCCCGATTGTGACCCCGCTGCCGGTGTAGCTGGTCCCCGAGCTGTAATTGACGTTGAAGGTCGAGTTCGGCGTGTTGTAAATGGTAGCCGCGTCGCCGGGAACTACATAGAGATAGTATGTGCCGCTGCTTGTCTCCGTCAGATTGGGCTTGGCGCTAACGCTCAGCGATTCCACGCGCTTGCTGTCGTTGTTCAGTTTGCCCGCCTGCCCGCGTACCGACAGCGGCTTCGGCTTGATTGTATTCATGTGCGCCACGCCGGCCACCACCCCGGCCAGCGCCGAGGGAATCTGCGGCTCGGTGGAGTTCGAGTAGAACTGCCGGCCGTTGGCCTTATACGAGTGGATCGAGGTATGAAAGGCTTCTTCCAACTGGCTGGCCGAGCCGGAAAAGCTGATGCCGGTGCGGCCGGATTCGACCGCGTCCACCGTCAGTCCGTGCGACTGCAACCACGCCGTCAGCGCGGCAATATCCGAGTCCGCCGGGCCGTAGAGCGCGCCGAACTGCGCGGGGGTGAGCCACTTGTGGTAGTTGGCCGAGGACGCATTCTGCAATTCGACTAAATATTTGTCGAGCGCCGTCTTCTGCGCGTCCGTACGCGAAAAGACCAGACGGACGCCGGTAATCTGCGTCGAGGCATCGGCCGCGCCCTGGTCATACTGCGAGCGGGCACTCGCCGGCACGTTGCCCTTGAGCGTCGTTAGCGAGGCGTCGCTAACCTGTTCGGTGATCCTCGGCAGGGCTTGCTGGGCTGCCGAAGCGACGGAGAAAAGTAGCGCGAAGCTCAGCAAATAGGGGAGGGGCAAACGGAAGAATGCCATGGTCTCGTGAGTCCTTTCAAGGGAATAACCCGTTTGGCGTTTGCATGTTGCAAGAGCGCTTACTCCGCAAACGACGGCTGGTAATTGATGGTTCAAAGTCGCTGCCAGGCACTCATAACTAGCTTGATCGATCCCGGCCACAGAAGAAACCGACTTGCGGTAAACAGCCGCCTGACCGTTCCCATTGCGAAAGGCAGCATCCCGATCCAGGATATGCGCACTAACCGCACAAACATGAGCAAATAAAGACTTTTGCACTACCAAGTGCAGGATAGCGCCCACCTCCGTCCAACCGTACACATCGACTTGCTCACCTGATTATTTAGACGTTTCCCTGCACCCGCGGCATTACATCGCGGAGAGCAAAATACGAGGCCCGACCAGCAGACTCCCGGCGCAAAGCCAAAAAGATATGCGCTCCGGCAGGAGAAGGGGATAAGGTAAGGATGGATTGGCAGGGTGGGCGGTTTTTGCAATAGACAATTGTTTTCGTATCTTATATCATCCGGTTTCTAGGTTAAATAGATCATGCGCGCTTCGCTATTCATAACCTGTTACAACGACAGACTGTTTCCCGGAACAAGACACACGGTGGTCCGTCGGCTTGAAAGACTGATGGTTAGGGCTTAGGACCAGGGACTCGGACGAAAATGTGTGTGCCAGGGCTACCGGGTGAATTTTAATTACCAGCGTTTCCGTGGAAGACGCGGCAAGGGAGGTCTTGCTTGGCCAAGACAAAGATTAAGCGGCTGTATCTGATTCCGATTCTCTCCAAAGCGCTTGATGTGATCGAGTTGTTCGAGCAGGGCAACGTGCCCATGACGCTGGAGGACGTGTATCAAAAGACGAAAATCTCCAAGACCAGCGTTTACCGGATCTTGAAGACGCTGGTGCATCGCGGTTATCTGGCGCAAACGCCGAGCGGGCAGTACAGGCTGGTTTCGCGTCCGCGGCGGCTGCGCTTCGGTTTTGCCATACAGAGCGCCGAAATGCCCTTTTGCGAAGCGGTGGCGCAAAGCGTCATGATGGCCGCGGCGGCTTCGGGCGTGGAACTGCTGGTGCTCGACAATCGCTACGATCCCGACATGGCCGTGCGCAATGCCGAGGAATTCGTGGCCAAACGCGTCGATCTGGCGCTGGAATTTCAGGTGGAAGAGGCCGTGGCGCCGCGAGTGGCGCGCATCTTTAAAAAGGCCGAGATTCCGCTGGTGGCTATCGACGTGCCTCATCCCAACGCGACCTACTTCGGCGTGGACAACTTCGAAGTCGGCTACGAGGCCGCCTCGATTCTGACGCAGTTCGCGCTGCGGCGCTGGCAGGGCAAGGTGGACCGCGTGGTAGGCGTGGGCTTCAGCGAGGCGGGCAGCTTTGTGCAGAACCGCATCGTCGGCGCCTTCGACGGCATCAAGGAGTGCTTCAAGGATCTGACCGCCGATCGCTTCGTTCAGATTGAAGGTCGCGGCATGCGCGAGGCCAGCAAACGCGCCATGAGCGAGCTATTGCGCAAATCCGGCGCCGGCGAGCGCACACTGGTGGCCGCCGCCACCGATACCAGCGCGTTGGGGATTTTGGACGCGGTGCGCGAGGCCGGCCGCGAGCAGAACTTCGCCATCGTAGGCCAGGACTGCATTCGCGAGGTGCTCGACGAAATGCGCAAGCCCGCCAGCGCCATCGTCGGATCGATTTCACACGAGCCGGAAGCCTACGGCCCTCGCCTAGTGCAATTGGGAATTTCGATTCTACGCGGCTATACCGTGCCGCCTTATAACTATGTTCACCATCGCGCCGTGACGCCGGAAATTTTGGTTGCCGAAGCAGAAGCGCTCAACGCAACGCACAAGAATTCCGCCTCCGCAGACGCCGGCGAGTTGGACTGAGAAAGAATCCTCTCCGACAGACGCGGTGGTGGAGCAGAAGCCTTGCGCGCGAAAAAATAAAGGAGTCGTTCTGCCGTGATCGAAGAAGCCGCGCGTGTCGCGATCGATTTGGGCGCTGAAAGCTGCCGGGTTTCGCTGCTACGCTGGGTGGGCGGGCAGCCCAAGATAGAAGTGGTTCATCGCATCGCCAACGGGCCGGTGCATCGCGGCGATGCGCTCCACTGGCCGCTCAAAACGATTCTTGCCGGCCTGGAAGAAGGATTGCGCAAGGCCGCTGCGATTGCGCCGGAAGGGATCGCTTCGATCGGCGTGGATTGCTGGTCAGTGGATTACGTACGGCTGACGCCGAAGGGCGAAATATTGCGCGAGCCCTTTTGCTATCGCGACGAGCGCACGGCGGCGAGCAAAGAAGCGGCGGACAAGATTATTGCGCCGATTGAAATCTACCAGCGCACCGGCGCGATGCCGCTGCGCATCAACACCGTCTATCAACTGCTGGCCGATCCAGCCGCCGGCGTCGATCCCCGCGCGCCGTGGGCGATGTTTCCCGAGTTCGTGATGTATTGGCTCAGCGGCCGGCGCGTGGCCGAGTACACCAACGCCACGCACACCGGGCTGGTGAGCCTGAAGACGCACGACTGGGATCGCGAACTCTTTATGCGGCTGGAAATCCCCATCGAAGCCGCGCCGGAAATTGTTCCCGCCGGAACGGTCTTGGGCCCGGTGAAAGGGCCGCTGGCCGCGCTCGACGCCTATCGCAATACGCAGGTCATCGCGCCCGCCACGCACGACACCGCCAGCGCCATCGCCGGCATTGCGGGCGATCAGAGCGAAGCGGCCTACATCAGCGCCGGCACATGGTCGCTGGTGGGCGCATTGACGCGCGTGCCGGTAACGACGCAGCGCGCCTTCGACGCCGGCTACACCAACATTGGCGCGGCGACCGGCGAACTGCTCTTCCACTCGCTGATCAACAGCATGTGGGTGCTCAAGCAATGCCGCAACGCATGGGAAGCCGACGGACGGCCCTGGGAGATTAACAAACTTGTCGAAGAGGCTGCCGCATGCAATGCCGCAACCGGCGTGCTCGATATGGACGCCGAGCCGCTGATGCTCGACAGCGACATGCCGCAACGAATCAATCGTGAGTTGAAGCGGCTGGGCTACGCGGAGATTCCCGACGTGGCCGGCAACGAGCCGTGCTTTGCGCGCACCATCTTCGAGAGCCTGGCGCTGCGCTACGCTTCGGCGATTGCGAATTTGGAAAAGATGCAGGGGCGCAAGCTCAAGTGCATTCAGATGATCGGCGGACCGACGCGCAACAAGCTGCTGGTTAAACTCACTGAGCAAAGGACCGGATTGCCGGTGAAGATCGGCGAGACCGAAAGCGCGACGGTGGGCAACTTGGCCGTGCAACTGGCGGCGGGCGCAGCGAGGGACCAGCGGATTACACCCGAGGCGGTGCGCGGCTGGGCGGGAAAACTTTGCCGGCGCCAAGCCAGCGCCAAGATTGATGCGCAGGCAAGTTCGAGGAAAATCGCTCAAGGAAGCGGGAGCAAAGGGAGACAACGATGAGTACAGTGGAGCGCGATATTGAAGAGGCGTACGGGATCGCCAAACAACGTTTCAATTGGCAGGGCGTCGACGCCGACAAGGCTCTCGCCGTGCTGGATGCGATTCCGATCTCGATTCAATGCTGGCAGGGCGACGATGTGCTGGGTTTTGAAAATCCAACGGGCGGGCTGACCGGCGGCATTCAAACCAGCGGCAACTATCCCGGACGCGCGCGCAACGCCGCCGAACTGCGCGCCGATCTGGAGGTGGCCTTTGCGCAGATTCCCGGCAAAAAACGGCTGAATCTGCACGCCATTTATCTGGAAACGGACAAGGCCGTCAGCCGCGACGCCATTGAACCGCGCCACTTCGCCGGCTGGGTCGATTGGGCAAAAAGCCACCAGCTCGGACTGGACTTCAATCCCACCTGCTTCTCGCATCCTAAAAGCGAGCAGAATATGACGCTGAGCCACCCCGACGCCGCCATTCGCAAATTCTGGATCGACCACTGCATCGCCTGCCGCAAGATCAGCGAATACTTTGGCCAGGAATTGGGCACGCCGGCGGTAATGGATATCTGGGTTCCGGACGGGTTCAAGGATCAGCCTGCCGATCGGCTTGCGCCGCGTCAGCGATTGATCGCCGCGCTCGACGAAATTCTGGCCGCGGTGAAGGGCTTGCACCACAAGGTCGCCGTCGAGGGAAAACTTTTCGGCATCGGCGCGGAAAGCTACACCGTGGGCTCGAATGAGTTCTACATGGCTTATGCCGCCACGCGCAAGGTTCTGCTCTGCCTCGACGCCGGGCACTTTCATCCGACCGAAAACGTGGCCGACAAAATTTCGACCGCGCTCTGCTACCTGGACGAGATTCTGCTGCACGTCTCCCGGCCCGTGCACTGGGACAGCGACCACGTAGTGCTGCTCGACGACCAGACGCTCGCGATCGCGCAGGAGATTGTGCGCTGCGACGCCATCGACAAGGTGAATATCGGCCTGGACTTTTTCGACGCCAGCATCAACCGCGTCGCGGCCTGGGCCGTAGGCGCGCGCAATATGCGCAAGGCCCTGCTGCAGGCGCTGCTGGAGCCGCGCAAAGCGCTGGTCGAGGCGGAAAACAACTTCGACTTTACCGCGCGGCTGGCGCTGCAGGAAGAACAGAAGTCGATGCCCTGGACGGCGGTGTGGGATTACTACTGCGCCAGCCAGAATGTGCCGGCCGGCATCGAGTGGCTGGATGCGGTGCGCAAGTACGAGCACGAGCAGCTCAGCAAACGCAAGTAAGTTAAGCGGGTAGAGATGCGACCAAAGGCGGCGCGTTATGCCTGGCATAACGCGCCGGCGGTCGAGCAACTTCTCCGGTCGACGCAAGGCCGGTTTTCCAAGCTGACCATTCGCGAGGCAAACAGTAATTTTGGGAAGCTCAAGCGGCCGCAGAGAAAATCGCCCGTAACCGCGTGTGGACCTTTCTGTTTACCATGCTCTCTTTTTTACGCCCATGCCGTAAAATGCTCGCAGCATGAAGTGTCCCTATTGTGGATTCGGGCAGGACCGTGTGGTGGACTCGCGCGAGAGCAAAGAAGCCGACGCGATCCGGCGACGGCGGGAGTGCGAGCGCTGCAACCGGCGCTTCACCACCTACGAGCGCATCGACGAGATTCCCTACATGGTGGTGAAAAAGGACGGACGGCGCGAACGCTTCGACCGGCAGAAGGTGCTCAGCGGTCTACTGCGCGCCTGCGAAAAACGGCCAATTTCATCCAGTCAGTTGGAGTCGATCGTCGACGCGGCGGAGAGCTTTCTGGTTGATGCGCCGGAGCGCGAGCGGACGACGCGCGAGATCGGCGAGTTGATTATGGATCGGCTGAAGGTGCTGGACACGGTAACCTACATACGCTTCGCCTCGGTTTATCGCGACTTCAAGGACGTACGCGAGTTCAAGGAAGAGCTGGAAGAACTGCTGGCGAATCATGGAACGGCGAAGAAGAAAAACAGGGACTAGGGACTAGGGAAAGTTCTCGTGGGCACGTGGAATGGGCTACGGCGCGGACGCGAAGTATGTTTTCTTACGCGCCAGCGGTTTTGCGCAGCGTGGTGACGATGCCGCAGATGGTGCCGTAGTTCTGTTCGAGAATCGGCGAAGTGATAATTTCGACGGTGACCTTTGCATGGTCGCGAGTAAGAACCGTTGCGGTTCCCTTGCTGCGCCGTTCGATGATGGCGCGTATGTCGAGCGGCTGGTTGGCCGCGGGCCTAAACGAAAGAATAGGCAACGCCATGCCGATTCCCTGTCCAACAACTTCGCTGGCCGGCCAGCCGGAAATGGTTTCGGCAGCCGCATTCATCTTGTAAACAATGCCCATTACATCGGTGAGAATCACCGCATCGGCGCGCGCTTGAACGGCGTTTTCCTTCCAGTAGCGATCGCGCAGAGCTTCGTCCCATACGAGCTTCATCTCGGTAACGTCGATGCAAATCGCGCGCATGCCAACCGGCATTTGCTGTTCGTCCAAAATCAGGTTGCGGTGAATCTCGTAGATGCGGCAAAGGCCGGACTGGTTGTAGAAGGGGCGATAAACCACGGGTGGTTCTTCGCCGGTGGCGATTTGCTCCTGAAAGGCGGCGAAGCTGCTGTCCCGTTCGTCGGCGTCAATCAGATCCCAGACGTTTCGGCCGACGAGATCACCCGGAGCGCGGGTATGCATGGCCAACGCCGCGCGGTTGGCGCGCATGATGGTTCCGCTGGCATCGACTTCGATATAGGCCACGGGAATCTCGTCGATGGCGATTCTGGTACTGGCGGAATGGACGGCTTCACTCATCGCGCGCTCCCGCCGTAGCTAAGCAAGCTGATCTTGTTCAGATCTTCAGAGGACTTGAGCCGTTCGATGGGTGTCACATCGAAGGTGAGGGGAATGCGGAGCATGGTGCAGTGACCGCCGATGCTGACGGTGGTTTCGCGATTCTGCATGGAGATGCGCTCCAACTCCGAGTTGAGAATCTGCTCGTTGGGCCGGCCTTGCAGAATGGCCAACAGAGACGAATCACTCCAGTGATAGATGGTGTCGTCGGCGTGCAGCCGCTCGGTGAGAAAAGCGGCGACGGCCATCAGACAATCTTCCACGGCCTCGGGGCCGAAGCGTTGGCTGATCATGTTCAGGCAACTCAGGCGGAAGATGACGACGGAACCTTGATTGTTTTTCTCCATGAGCTTCTTCAGATCTTCGATGGCGCTGCCACCGCCGCGCAGACCGGCGGCATTGTCGTTGGCGGTGCTGAAGTCGGATTTTTTCAGTTGCGAGGCTTCGACGGGAGATGAACTGGTCCCGGCGGGATGGAGATAGGCTTCGAGCCGTTCGCGGAGATCCTGGAGGCTTTGCTCGCTGGTGGCCGTAGCAATGGCGCGCAACAATTCGGCGGGCCGGCAAGAAACGCAGTCGATGCCGAGGCTATGGAGAACCTCGTTGAACAGGAGGGTGACCAGCGATCGCCAGCCGGCCAGCCGTTCACGCAAGACCTCCTCGGTGCTCTTGCGGTAGTTTTCAAACTCCTGCAGCACGGCGCGAATTTGCGCCAGTTTCTCCTCTTCGGGCAGCCGGTCGGGCAACTGCAACGATTGCTTTGACAAGTTGGCGCGAAAGGCCTTGTAGGCCGTTTCGTCTACCTGCGGTACGCCCAGCGCAGCGCCATCAACGAGCAGCGAGAGAAATCGCTCGCTGCCGGAGGCTTCGGCGTTGTTGGGTTTATCGTTTTTGACCGTCTGGCGCATACGGATTTGTGACGCTCCGTTTCCCAAAGATCGGCAGGCGACTCAGCATAAAAGGAAGCCGCGCCCGCCGCAACCAGGCTTCCGCATCGAAAGGCTAGGCTTTTGTTTCTGGCGCTGGTTCTTTTACTTCGTGTTTTTGCTCGACCTTCTTCTGGTCGGCTTTTCGCGATGAACTTTCGCGCAGCCGGTGCAAAATGCTGACGATGCCGAGTGTATATCCCCGCTCTTTGTCGAGAATCGGTGAACTGCTGATTTCAACCAGCATGGTCTCGCGCTTTTTGTTAAGGACAGTTGCTCTGCCTCGCGTGGGATTATCCAGTTGCGCGCGATGTGTAAAAGGGGTAGGGGTGTTGTCGTTGGCAGTGTACGACAGCACGGGCAGCTTCTTTTCGACCACCTGGCCCAGCAATTCGCTGGCCGACCATCCAGAAAGCTTTTCCAGCGCCGGATTGACGTAGCGGATGAAACCCAGCGTGTCCATCACGAGCACCGCTTCATTGACCGAAGCCAATACGCTTTCCAGCCACTGGCGCACACGGTTCAATTCCTCGTGCTCATATTTCATCTTGGTGACGTCGACGAACTGGTAGCGCATTCCCAGCACATTTCCCTGGGCGTCGAGGATCTGGTTGCGGAACATGTCGTAGACATGAAACTCGCCGTTTGCGTTGTATAGCGTGCGTCGAATCGGTTTGAGCTCTTCCTTGGATTGCAGCGCCTCTAAATAGACTGCACGGCTCATCTCGACCTCTTCGGTGGCCATGAATTCCCATGCGCTTTTGCCGAGTATTTGTTCCCGCTCCAATCTAAAGAGCAAGCAAGCTGCACGATTGGCATAAATGATCGTGCCAACGGCGTTGAGCTCTAAATAAGCGAGAGGCAGCAGGTCAACGGCGTCCGTCGAAAGCGGTTGGGTATCCGAAAGAGATAAGGTAGGCAGCGTTTCACTCATGGCATTCACCTGGCTACTTGAGGTTGGCGGCGAGAGTTGGTACCGCTCGCCAGCGCGGTGGAAGAAATGGGGGAAAGTGGTTGTGGAATTCCGGTCGGCAAGATTTCGGCCACCGAGGCCAGCGCATGCTCCAACCAAAGGGTGGAATCGCGCAGTTGCTCATCCTCGAATTGTGATTGTGTGACATCGACAAGCATGTAGCGCAACCCAATCGTTTGCCCGCTGGCGCTGAAAATCCGGTTGCGGTAGATGTCGTAGACGCGAAACTCGCCGTTTTTTTCGTAAAGCGAGCGCCGGATCGGCTGCGGTTCTTCGTTTGCCTGAATGCAGGCGAAGAAGGCCGAACGACTCATCTCGACTTCGTCGCTGGCCACGAAGTCCCAAGCCCACGCGCCGAGCATTTTTTTGCGCTTGGTGCTAAAGAGCTTGCAGGCTTTGCGGTTGGCGCGGACGATGATGCCGCCGGTGTCCAACTCGATATACGCCACAGGCAGCAGGTCGATCGCGTCAGGCTTCTTCCTGGCAGTTGGCTTTTGCGTGATGGGGAGCGAATCAAGCATAAGTTTCACCTAGTTGACGCCACACCGGACGAGATATGGTGCAACTCATCGGCGCTGCGGAAAAGTTGAATGGGATAGATGTCGAATTCCAAAGGAATCCTGAGCACGATTTCGCGGCCATCGACTTTGATGGAGATGTCGCGGTTCTGCATCACGACGCGGTTCAACTCCGCGCGCACGATTCGCTCATTGGGCCGGCCCTGCATAATCGTCAGCAGCGACGAGTCACTCCAGTGGTAGATGGTGTCGTCGGCGTGCATGCTGTGGGTCAGATAGGCGGCGATGGCCATCAGACAGTCCTCGGTCGCCTCAACGCCAAAGCGCTCGCTGATGATGTTCATGCAGCCCAGGCGGAAAAAGGCCACGAACCCCGCGCCGCCGCGGTCGATGATCCGCTGCAGGTGTTCGATGGCGCTGCCGCCGCCGAGCAGCCCGGCGGCGTTGTCGTTGGCCATCGAGCGGTCCGTTACCTTCAACGGCGAGGCAATCTCCTGCACCCGGCCCCGTGCGTCAACTGGATGCAGAAAGGCATCGAGTTCTTTTTGATAGTGGAGAATCTCTTTGGCTGAACTTAACTCGGCGATTTTGTCTACCAACCGCGCCGCTTCGCCCGAAACCATATCGGCGCTGAGCCGCTCGATCAGTTCGCGAAGCACGAACTGCAAAATTGCCCGCCAGTTGATTTGCCGGTCGCGCAACTCCACCGTGGCGCTGTTGCGGTACTCCTCGAACTCGTGCAACACCGCGTGAATCTGCGTCAGCTTGTTTTCTTCGGGGAGAGGGTCGGGCAAATGTAGCGTCAGTTGGGAGATATGGGTCCGGAACTCTTTATAGGCTTCCTTGTCGACTTCGGGCACACCTTGCGCTGCGCCCTCGGCTAGCAGGGTAAGGAAGCGTTCGATGTGGGAAGCCTGGGCACCACTCTCACCGGGATGAGACTGGGCCCAGGAGGTCATCTGGCGCAGGTTCATCCAACACGCTCCAGGTCCGTTCATCGGCCAATTTCGCGCGACCATGAGCGCCGGCGCAAAGACAACTGCTGCCGTCGCGCTCCTTGTCTTGTACACTGGAGGGTTAAGGCTATGAAAAGCAAATACCCTATCGGCATCCTGGGCGCGACCGGCATGGTCGGCCAACGTTACATTCAACTGCTCGCCGACCACCCGTGGTTCGAGATTGTGTGGTTGGCGGCCAGCGACCGCTCAAGCGGCAAGCCTTATGGCGAGGCCGCTAAGTGGCGGCTGGAAACTCCGCTGCCTGCGCGGATCGCGAAAATGATCGTTTCGCCGGCCGAGCCAGAAAACGCGCCGAAGACCATCTTCGCCAGCGTTGACGCGACGATTGCCCGCGAACTTGAGCCGGCCTTCGCCGAGGCAGGCTGCGCGGTGATCTCCAACTCGAGCGCCTTCCGCATGGCGGCCAACGTGCCTCTGGTGATCCCCGAAGTTAACGCCGACCACCTCAAGATGATCGAGGAGCAGCCCTGGCGCAAGGAATCGGGCGGCTACATCGTCACCAATCCGAACTGTTCGACCATTGGTTTGGTGCTGGCGCTGAAGCCGATCGAGGAGCGCTTCGGCATCGAAAAGATCTTCGTGACGACCATGCAGGCGGTCTCAGGCGCCGGCTATCCGGGCGTTGCCTCAATGGATATTTTGGACAATGTGGTTCCATTTATCGGTGGCGAAGAAGAAAAGATGGAAGCCGAGACGCTGAAGCTGTTGGGCAAGCTCGGCGGTCGCACGGTAACGCCGCTGGCAGCCGGAATGACGGCGCACTGCAACCGCGTGGCGGTTGTTGACGGCCACACCGAGTGCGTTTCAATCAAGCTGGGCAACAAGTTGGGCCGCAAGGTTACGCGCGAAGAGATGCTGGCCGCCTGGGCCGAGTTCAAGCCGCTGGCCGGGCTGGACCTGCCCTTTGCTCCCGAGCAGCCCATCGAGTGGACGCCGCAACCCGACCGGCCGCAGCCACGGCTGGATCGCCATCGCGGCAAGGGCATGACGGTGACCGTGGGCCGGCTGCGGCCTTGCAATCTGCTGGACTGGAAGTTCGTGCTGCTGTCGCACAACACAGTCCGGGGCGCTGCCGGTGCAACCATTTTGAACGCCGAAATGCTGGCTAGCCAGAACAAATTGCAATAAGTTGACGACTGATAGCTTTCAGCCGTTAGCTGTCAGCTATCAGTTTTTTGAAGCAGCTTTTGGCTTGTTGGCCTGTAACCTGGCCCTCACGCGAATCAACGTAGAAAATAGCCTCTTTCAACCGCTAGCTCTCGATGCCAGCGGTTGAAAGAGAAGAGCTGAAAGCTGATAGCTAGACGGCTGAAAGCTGCATTTTAAGGAACTCTCGATGAGCATTGTTGTAATGAAGTTTGGCGGCACGTCGGTCGAGGATACGGCCGCCATCGGGCGCACCGCGGCCATCGTTGCCGGGCGCGCGGCTAGCGGCAAAAGTCCGGTTGTCGTCGTCAGCGCCATGGCCAAGGTAACCGACCAGTTGCTGCGCGCGGCCTCGGCTGCTTCCGACGGCGATCGCACCGGTTCCCTGGCCATCAGCGCGCGGTTGCGCACGCGACACCTGGACACGGCTGCCGAACTGGTTAAGGACGCAGGCGAAATCGCCACGCTCACGCAATTCCTCAATGAGGAATTCGACGCGCTCGACGAGGTGCTACGCGGCCTGGCCGTGATTCACGAGCTCACCCCGCGCATCTCCGACCTGATTGTCAGTTACGGTGAACGGCTTTCCAGCCGCATTGTGGCGGCGGCCTTCCGCGGCCAGGGCATCGCCGCGGCGCACGCCGACGCGCGCGAGATCGTCATCACCGATGCGGAGTTCCAGAAGGCCACGCCCATCGATGCGTTGATTGAAAAGCGCGCCCAGGAAAAGCTGTTGCCGCTGATCAAGGCGGGCAAGATTCCGGTAATGGGCGGCTTTATCGCCTCCAGCGAAGACGGCCTCACGACCACCCTCGGCCGCGGCGGCTCGGACTATACCGGCGCTCTGGTCGGCGGCGCGCTCAACGCCGGAACCATTGAGATATGGACCGACGTTGACGGCATCATGACCGCCGACCCGCGCGTCTGCCCCGACGCGCTGCGCGTCAAGGTCATCAGCTTTGAAGAGGCCGCCGAGATGGCATATTTCGGCGCCAAGGTTTTGCACCCGGCCACGATTCTGCCGGCGGTCCGCAAGAACATTCCCGTGCTGGTGCTCAACAGCCGCAACGCCGCCTGCGATGGCACGCGCATCATCTCCGTGGCGCCGCACTGCAAAAGCCCTTTCAAGTCAATCGCGGTGAAAAGAAAACTGAGCATCATCGACATCGTGGCCAGCCGTATGCTGATGTCGCACGGTTACATGAGCAAGATGTTCGCCGTCTTTGACCGGCGCAAGTGCCCGGTCGATATGGTTTCAACCAGCGAGGTTTCGGTTTCGCTCACCGTCGACACCAATGCCAGCTTGCCTGAGATCGCCGCCGACCTGAGTGCGATGGCCGACGTGAAGTACGAAGGCAAGAAGGCGCTGATCTGCCTGGTGGGCGAAGACATTCGCGGCCAGAACGGCATTGCCGCGCAGGTTTTCAACGCCATTCGCCACATTAACGTGCGCATGATTTCGCAGGGCGCAAGCGAGATCAATATGAGCTTTATGATCGACGAAGATGATGCCGATGAGGCCGTGCGCTCGCTACACGCCGCCTTCTTCCAGAATCCCGATCCGGCGATCTTCGACGTGGAAGCGAGGAAAGCAGCTTCTAGCAGCTAGCTGTCAGCTATTAGCTATCAGCTTTCAGCTACTCGATGCCTGAGTCTGAAGCTCGCGGATCGTCGAAGGATCGGCGGTTGTTCTTCTGCAAAGTGTAGATCCAACACGCCGATTTACTTATTTCACGCTTCTTTGGCTTTTCATATTCATCTATTAGCTGTCCGATAAAAATCGAAAATGCTAGCTAATAGCTGAAAGCTGAGAGCTGACAGCTATTAGCTAGCATCTAGGAGCTGTTTTCATGCTGATTCTCGTACTGGGCAAAGGAAAAACCGGATCGCTGGTTGCTGAAGTCGCGCGTGAGCGCGGCCACGGCGTGCGCGCGCTCGACATTACAGAAAACGAGCATGCCTCGGCGCTCACTGCTCCCAATCTGGCCGGCGTCGATGTCGTTGTCGACTTCACAGCGCCAGAAGCAGCGCTCGAAAACATGCGCGCCGTGCTCTCTTTGGGCAGCCGCATCGTCGTAGGCACCACCGGCTGGTACGCGCACGTCGACGAGATGAAAGCGCTGGCTCAACAGCGCGGCGGCGGGCTGCTCTACGGCACGAATTTTTCCATCGGCGTGCAAAAACTTTTCCGGTTGACCGCCCAGTTGGCTCACCTTGACGGCTACAAATTCTCCGTCGACGAGACGCATCACGTCTCCAAGCTCGACGCCCCATCGGGCACCGCGCTGACGCTCAAGGAGATTATTCTGGCTCAACGGCCGGGAATCGAGATCCCCGTCACTTCGCACCGCGTTGGCGACGCCAAAGGCGAGCACATTGTGCGCGCCGTAAGCGACTACGACGTGCTGGAACTGCGCCACGATGCGCAGTCGCGGCGCGGCTTTGCGCAGGGCGCGGTACGCGGCGCCGAGTGGCTGGCCGGCAAATCCGGAGCCTGGGACTTCCGCGAAATCTTCGACCAGTTGTAACGTTCTGTCGTGGTAGACAACTCAAAAATGAATCGTCTTTCTGAACGCCCGGAGTCCGCTGTGTGGAACTTCGGGCGTCGAGGTATCCGCGGTCGTGTTTCGGACGACTTCAGCGGCCGGAGATGCGCCGGTACGAAATAACAAAGATTGACAAATATCGTTATTCATCCCAAGATCAAAGCCAGGGGGGGCTCCATGAATGTTTCGTTGACTAGTGAACTCGATCAATTCGTTTCTTCCAAGGTTGCCTCCGGGCGCTATGCCTCGGCTAGCGAAGTGGTGCGTGAGGCGCTGCGGCTGCTCGAAGAGCAAGATCGCGGCCGCGCCGTGCGGCTGGAAGAGTTCAACCGTGCACTTCAGAGGCGCTTAGAATCCGCGGATCGGGGAGACTTTGTCACGGCCGATGAATCATTACGCCGCATCCGGGAGAAATCCGCGCAGCGGAGGAAGCGCATCGCATGAGCGGCTACGTCCTGACGCCGGAAGCCGACGAAGATTTAAGCGGCATCTGGGAATATATCGCTCAGGACGATATCGAAGCCGCTGACCGCTGGGATGCCAAGTTGCGCGACGCCTTCAAGTTGTTAGCCGGGAATCCAGGCTTGGGTCACGCGCGAAAAGATCTTACGGACTTCCCCATTCTTTTCTGGCCAGTCGGCGACTATCTCATTCTTTACCGAGTTCGAAATAAGCGCCTGGAAGTGGTTGCCATCACCCAGGGCGCGCGGGATATTCCATCTTTTTTACGTGAGAGAACAGAATAGAAATTCATGCTGCTGGTTTCAACGGCCGTGTATATGCGCCGGCTCTCGGTTTGTTACTCGCAGAAACTCCATTCGTTATAAACTTGATCTGTTATGCAAACGACTGGCTGCGGTACGGCAATTGTGACGCCCTTCAGGGCGGACGGTTCGGTGGACGAAACGGCGTTTTGTTCGCTGGTAAACTGGCAGATTGAGTCGGGCGTCGACTTTCTGGTGGTCTGCGGCTCGACGGGCGAGGCGGCGACTCTCGACGAAGAGGAGTGGCTGCAAACGGTACGGCTGGCGGTTGACGCGGCTGCCGGGCGGGTTCCGATCTGGGCCGGCTGCACGCACAACTCGACGCGCGTGCTGATGCAAAAGGCCGCGTTGCTGCGGCGCGTAGCCGGAGTCTCAGCCGTGCTTTCGGCCAATCCCTACTACAACAAGCCCACGCAGGAAGGTCAATTCCAGCACTTTTTGGCGTTAGCCCGCGCCGTCGATCCGCTGCCCGTTTGCGTCTATAACGTGCCCGGACGCACGGCAGCCAATCTGGAGCCGGAGACGGTGGCCCGGCTGGCCGCCGAGGCGCGCAATATTCAGGCGGTTAAAGAAGCCAGCGGCAATCTGACGCAGATCTCCGAGCTTGTGCACCTGCTTCCGCCCGAGTTTAAAGTTTTTTCCGGCGACGACAATCTGGCGTTGGCCGCGCTCGGCGTTGGCGCCAGCGGGCTGATCAGCGTAGCCTCCAACGAAGCGCCGGCAGAAGTTTCGCGCATGATCCACGCCGCGCTCAACAATAACTGGAACGAGGCTCGCGAGCTCGAACGCCGTTACGCGCGACTCTTCGAAGCCAACTTCTGGGAGTCGAACCCCGGGCCGGTAAAAACGGTGCTGAGCCTGATGGGCCGCTGCGTCGATACGTTGCGGCTGCCACTGGTGCCGCCCGCCGCCGCCACGCGCGCCAAGCTCGAACGACTGGCAGGCGAGTTAGGACTGCTCAAATTCGTGCCGCCGCCGGCTGGCGTACGCTCCGAGGTCTACTGAGGCACGGGCTGCTCGCGTTTAGAACAGATGTACTTGCTGCTTTTTGCGGGAAAAGAGTAGAGGTTTCTCGATCATCTCCCAAGGATCGATCAGAGTGGTCGTAAACGCGCCTTTTTCCGGCAACGGAAACTCATACTCACCCACGCAGTGATGGTCAAAATAGTAAAATCCCCCTCGCCGTTTACGGCACGGCTAGAGCAAATTTTCTGATGGTGTAGAGGAAGAAAACGTTCCTCAGGGGCTAAAGAGGCTGCGGAAAAACTCTGGATTTTGGGCCCGTGGGAGAAATACGTCCCTCGGGGCCTAAAGGACGCGTTGATTTGATTGAGCTTACGGCACGGCTAAAGCCGTGCCCCTTCAAAGCCACTCCACACCTACAAGCGATTTGCTCTAGCGCCTGAACGCCCCACCGCACAACCGTCTCCGCGACGTCTTCCGCGGCCGTTGCCCGACCCGAGGCAAATCCGGCGGCCATCTCTCCAGCGCCTAATTTCAACAGCTCTCGCCGGTCCATCATCGCTCGTTTCTCCTCGAATCATTTTCAACGTTAACTTTCGTATAATTAATTCAACAGGGGAATATTCTTCCTCTTATCGGAATACAAACCAATGTAAAACTCGTTCTATACAGCTTTAATAGAAGTGTCAAACAAACGCAATAAAAAATGAAAATTATTGCATTCTCCTGCCACCCCGACGTATAAAGACTTGGAGGGGATTTCTTGCAGATTAGCCCGTAAGACGTCTCACGACAGAAAGCAAAGGTGCTTCGTACCGTGCCCAGCAAAAGTAAATCCACTCCCACCCCAGAAAAAGCCCCCACGCGCCGCCGTATTCCCAAGTGGGCGCTGCAATCGGGCGAGGCCGTATCGAACGAACAATATTACTTGCGCTCCATCGGACGCGCGCTTGAGGTTTTGGATACATTCGACGGCAAAACCCCGCTGGCGCTCAAGGAGATTGGCAACAACACCGGGCTGCCGGAATCGACCCTGTTCCGCGTGCTGCTAACGCTGGAAAAGCACGGTTATCTACAGCAGGCAGTCGACGGCACCTACCAGCTCGCACCCAAATTGCGCTTCGGCTGGCTGGTGGAGCAGGCCAGCATCTTCCGCGAAAAGATGCGCCCGGCGCTCGAACAACTGGCGCAGCGCTTCAATGAAACCGCCAGCCTCGCCTATCTCTACGACGACCGCATCCACGTTCTCGACTCGATTGAGACTTATCACGAAATTCGCATGTCGAACCGCATCGGCCGCGTTCTGCCTCCCTATTGCAGCGCGATGGGCAAGGCGATCACCGCTTTTCAGGAGCCGGCGCGGGCCGAGCAGATCGTAGAGACCTACGGCTTGCTGCGCCGCACCGAGTACACCATCACCGACCGGGCGCGGCTCTTTCAGGAATTTGCCGAGATTCGCAAAACCTGCATCGCCTGCGACCGCGAGGAATCGATTCTGGGCGGCATCTGCTATAGCTCGCCCATCCGCCAGGAAGGGAAACCGGTGGTGGCGGCCATCAGCCTTTCCTCTCCCGTGGTCCGCATGACGCCGGAGCGCGAAAAAGAAATTCGTGAGGCCGTATTCGAAATCGCCGCGCGCGCATCGAAGCTCTAAGAATGCCGCCGGCCGAATAAGCAGACTCGCTCGCGAGGGAAGCGATGGCAACCCTCGCTACTTGTTCCATTTTGGTTCGCAGTTTCAAACCGACTCCGACCTGACGCGCTTGTGCCGTTTCACTCTTGTCCGCCGCTCTCCTCGGCCGTAGGCTCGACAGGATGGCTATCCTTTCCGTCGATCTCGCCTTCCGTAGCTGGTCCGAACTGGGCGTGGTGATTCTGCGCCGAGCCACGCGGGAGGAATCAACCTCGAACGCCGCCGCGCAAGTCGAGTGCGAAATCGTTCCCATGAGCGCCCCTGGCCTTGATCCGGCAATCGATCGCGGGCCACACGGGCAACTCCTCGGCCGCGAAATGGCAAATGCTCGTCCCGGAAAAAAGCGCGCCGATCGCATGGCCAAAAAACAGAATGCCGACGGAAACCTGCTCGCCAGCAAGCCCCAAAACAGCAGCGCAAGCGAGCCGCGCCCCTTGCCCGCGACAGAAGAACAGGGCCCGATCGACGCCGAGATTCTCGCCGGCCGGCTCAACCATCTGTGCGCGATACGCAACATTCATATTTTGATGTTGGACGGCCCGCAAGCCTGGAAGTCGGGATCGAGCCGGCAGGAGTATGCGCGCGACTGCGAATTGCAATTGAATACGACTGCCAAAACCGGCCTGCCCGGTCTGGTCCAGCCGCCGCCCTACCGCTCTTTTGCCGAGTTTTGCATGGACGTTTACGACGCGCTCGGCCGCCGCGGCTGGCATCGTTTTGAAACCAGTCACGCCCCTCTAGACGGAGAGGCGAAAGAGCGGATGCTGGTCGAAAGCAATCCCCAAGCAGCCTGGGAAGCTCTGGGGCTACAGCCGCTGCCCGCCAAGCACGAGGCCCGGATCAGCGATCTGGCCCAAGCCTATGCAGCGCTGCAATCGGTAGCACCCTTTACCTGCAACCGGCCGCCCAATCACGGCCAATTGCAAGCCATCGTCGCCGGCTTGCCCGGTTTAGCGCTGGAAACCCACGATACAGCCTCGGTGCGCATCGTGGGCAAGCCACCATGCCGCGAAGAAGGCCACTGGCGCGAAGGCTTCATTGTTCTGCCGCTGCCTCCAGCGCGCCATTCATCTTTACGCTGGCTCAACTAGAAGCGATAGGCCGCGCCGAAGCTCGCGCGGGTATTCCAACTCCGGTGCGTGGAGTAGGCCAACTGCGCAGAGTTGTCGGTAAGCGAAAACGACCCCTGCAGACGATCGCCAGAGACTTGCACCATCCAGTGGCGCGTCAGATCGTAGGTCATACCGACACCGAAGCCGCCCGCGAACGAAACGCTGGGGGTCATGCTTTCGCCGCCCGTGTGTTCTCCGCCGAACTCGGCCCAGACTCTTCCGCCCAGTTTTTCGTAAATTTCGGCGTGAACGCCGGGACTGACCAGGAACGAATAGATCGACGGATTGCCGGGATTCTTTAACCCGCCACTCCCCAAAGGCACCCTTAAATAATCGTACGAACCGGTAAGCATGAAATACTTGCCGAAATCGCGCGTAAGCGCAATTTTGCCGCCCTGCAGTGGGTGACGCGAAAGATTGATCTGCTTAAGGCTGGTGTAGGCATAGCCGGCATAAACCTCGTACTTATAGGGCGAGGCCTGATCGCCGGAGAGCGTTGCTTCGGGATTCACTTGGCCGACGGCCAGCATAGGCGCTACCACGGCCACAGCCGCGGCTAACATCGCAAACATCAGCGTTCTCTTCAACTTCAAACTCTCCTCGTACCAAGCTCGGACCGAATTGCCGCCACCCCGGGTCTCGCCCTGCGGCAGCCAGAGGAACAGCTTTTTCCGTACCCTCCTAGACTACCCTTTCACCCCGGCTTTCATGAAGTCCACGGAAGGCCAAAATCTCTCGCGCGTGCACACCGATTTAGACGGATCATCGCCCCATCGGGCAGCCGTCCTGTTCCCGATTCCCTGCCCTATGGATACTCTTCGATGGTCACGCTGGCCGTCGCCGTGTTGCCCGAGACGGCCAACCCTTGCAGATTGGTCGCCACGCCGCCGATCCGCTGCGGAATAAAGCTGACCGTTCCGTCCACCGCCGAGCTGGCCGTGTTCGACTGCGCGGCCAGCAACGCTCCCTGCGCGCAGACCGTATGCGCCGCGCAAGGCTTGGTCCAGGCATAAAGCGACTGATAGAGCGTGACCGTTCCGCCGGCCATCTGGTTGCCATTGGCGTCGAGCAGCCGCAGCACAATCTGGCTGGGCGTGGCCGAAGAAGCCAGACTCTGGCTCGTGCCGGAAACCGCGCGCAGTTGCGCATACTCCGGCTGCGCGCCGTAGGCCGTATAGATGACGCAAGAGCTGGTGCCGTTTACGCAGGCCTCGATCGTCGCCGTCTGGCCTTCGCTCAGTGGCCCCACGGCGAGCGTTTTGGTGGCAATGCCGCTGGAGTTGGTCGTCGCCGTCGCCACAGCCGGCAGCGCGATGCCGCTGGCAGGCGATTGCCAGACGATCGTCTGGCCGCTCGCCGCCGCGCCACCGGTTAGCGCCAGCACTTGGACTGTCCAGGAAAAGCTAGCGCCGGCGGCCAGATACAGCTCCGAGGTAAGCGAAGCAATCGCCGGAGCACTTCCGCCGGTAAACTGCGTTTGCACGCTCACACCATTGGCCAGTGAAGCGGTTACCGTGGCCGCGCTGCCGTTGACCGCCGTCACCTTGATCGTCGCAATGCCGTCCCCCGTCGCCGTCACCGCGCAGCTTGCGTAACCGCAGCCGAGCGTTGCCGAGCCGCTCGAAACCGTATAAGTCACCGTCACGCCCGAGGCCGGCGTCGCGCTTGAGGTCGTGGCCGTCACCGTAAAGGGCAGCGGCTCGCCGATCGGCACCGTACCAGCCGGCGCAGTATCGATGGTGAGCTTATCACCGCTGCCCGCGTTGTAGCTGACGCCGCCAGAAATGATCGCCGCCGCATAATACGAAGACTGATCGTCAACCTCGACGTCGACCGAGCCCGTCGTACTCGAAGCCGGCGCAATGGCCGTAATCTGGTTGGGCGTAATGCTGGTGACCACCGCCGCCTTTCCGCCGACCAGAACCGTATCCACAATGCGGAATCCCGTTCCATAAATCGTAATGTCTCCGCCGGAGGCCGGTAGATGCGCCGGCGTCACGCGGTCGGCATAAAGCACCCAGCCCTGGTAGGCGTAGTCGGGCCGGCCGTCGCCGCGCTGGTCAGTAACGCCTAAGCGAACAATATCGTCGCCGCTGGCCGTCACCCGCAGCCAGCTTTCGCCCGCCGCATAACCGTTCAGCCCAGGCGCGTAACCGATCGCCGTCGCGCCCACCGTGTCGAATCCATCCCAGACGCCGATTGCCGGCAGCGCTTTATCGTCAACGGCCTCGCCACTCTCGTTCAATGCCACCGTCACCACCGTGAAAGTGCGATTGCCGCGCACCGAGAAACTGAACCAGTCGGTCTGCCCCACCTGGCTCAGCCGCCCCACCCAAAAACCGCCGTAGGGAAGCTGTCGCGGCTGGTTCTCGCTGCCGATCGCGTCTCCGTAGCCGCCCGCCGCCGACCCCGCAGCCGCGACCGTGAGCGTTTTCGAGCTGCCCGCCGCGAGCCCCGAAACCGTAATCGTATCGAGCGTGCCCGAAGGCGCAACCTGCGCCAGCGTGTACGGCCCCACCGACGCGGCGTTGATGTAATCGCTCACGATCGTCTCGAAACTGACTTGATAGTTGGCCGAGGTCGTGCCCGGCGGCAGCGGCATGTAGCTCAGCTCGAATTCGCCTTGCAGACTCGCGTCTTCGGAGCCCCACTTGGTAAGCAACGCGCCGCTCGCATCGTACCAGCCCGTCACCGCATTGCCGTGGTTGCCGTTGAACAGCGCACCCGTTACCGCGCTGACCGTGTACTTGTAGAGCGGATTGCCGCTGGAATCGAGCGGACGGGCCACCACGTTCACGCCCTGCATGCCGTAACCGGTGCTGAAGCTCACCGTCCCCTTGATCGAAACCGTGTTCTCGGCCGTCAGCTCTTTGCCGGGAAAGCTGGACAGATTCGCCACAGTGATCGGATAGATGCGGTTCAGCGCCGCGATGTCGTCGTAGCGCAGCACCGTGGGGTTGGGAATGCACTCGCCGCCGCTACCCCCGCAAACCCCGCTCAGCGGCTGCATGATCGGCCAGCCCTGCGTGCCGCCGGTCACGACATTCTTGAGCGCGCCGGGGTTGACCTGCGAATAGTCCAGCCCCAGAATCCGCCCGAAGGCGCGCTCGATCTCGTAGTTCATCATCGTCAGCAGCTTCGCCGTCGAGGTGCACCGGCCATTCAAAATCATCACCGCGTGCGCGATCGTCGCGTCGGGGTTGATGTTGTCGAGCCACACATAGACGCCGTTGTTCTGGCAGGTGTCGGGCTGACTGGTATCGGCCCCGTACACCGCGTCGATCACCGAGCCGTCGTAGTCGTAGATCACCGCCACCGGATAGTTGGTCGCCGACGCGGTCAGGTCTGAAGGCTGGGCAAAATAGCCAGCCGAATTCACCAGCACATTCGAGCCGCTCACATTCTCGTTTAGCGAACCTTTGTCGGTAAGCGTCACGCCGGCCGTCGCCACCGCGGACCAGAGCGCCGCCGCCGCGTCAACCATCGCCGTAGCTTGGGCGTTGGTCACCGTCGCCGATAGCGCGCCCTGGTCCACGTAGTAATTCAGTCGGCCGCCGGCCCAGTGCACCGACGTGCCGACCACGGCCGCGTTGAAGTAGGTGGCGCCGGCAACGTACTTCGGCCCGCCAGCCCAGGCCGCGGCCGGCATGAGCAACAGCACAAGAAGGCTAAGCGCGTAGCCGAAACGGACTACGGCGCGAGGTTGAGGCGAGCAAGCTGACACAGCATGAGCGGATGCGGATCGGGCTGCGCGAGCTGGCGGGAAGCAGTCAGACGCGGGTCGATCAGTGGGCACGAAATCCCCCAGACGTTGTTAATTACCTGCATGAACTTTTCCAAAGGATTCAGGCAAATCTTAAAAATTTCTAAGACGTGCTTCTACCCCAAAATCAATGACTTTCTCCCCGTCTTCTCTATCCACGCGTGCACAAGGTTAGAAGTCTCTCATCGAAGCTGCGCCACCACCGCTCACACCCGAGTCCTAGCCCCGCCCGCCGTCATCCTATAGATGTAGCCGAAGCTCTCTTGCCCGCCGCCCCGGAATTCCACCACGCGGCGCGCAGGCTCTCCGTCTACAATCGACACGAGAAATGCGACACGAGAAACGCTATGACCACTGAGATTCGCGACACCGTAATCCTCGGCACCGGCTGCGCCGGACTGACGGCAGCCATCTACACCGCGCGCGCCGGCCTCAAACCGCTGGTTCTCGAAGGCCAGCAACCCGGCGGACAGCTCTCCATCACCTCGCTGGTAGAAAATTTTCCCGGCTGGCCCGAGGGCGTGCAAGGCCCCGATTTGATTGAGAACATGCGCAAGCAGGCCGCGCGCTTCGGCGCGGAATACCGCATGGCGCAACTGGTTTCAGCCGATCTGACCGCAAATCCGATTCACCTGCAAACCTCGGCCGGTGAAATTCTCACCCGTACGCTGATCGTCGCCTCCGGCGCCAGCGCCCGCTGGCTCGGACTGCCCAGCGAAAAGGCTCTCGTCGGTCACGGCGTCTCCAGTTGCGCCACCTGCGATGGATTCTTTTTTCGCGGCAAAGAAATCGCCGTCGTCGGCGGTGGCGACTCGGCCATGGAAGAAGCTCTCTTCCTCACCCGCTTCGCATCGAAGATCACGCTGCTGCACCGCCGCGAGGCCTTCCGCGCCTCCAAAATCATGCTTGAGCGCGTCAACGCCGACCCCAAAATCGTGCTGCGCCCGAACACCGTCGTCGAAGAAGTTTTAGGCGTCGAAGAAAATGCAGTCCGCGGCCTCAAGCTGCGCGACGTGCGCACCGGCGAAATCTCCGAGCTGGCTGTCAGCGGACTCTTCCTCGGCATTGGCCACGAACCCAACGCTAAAGTTTTCGCCGGCAAAATCGATCTCGACACCGACGGCTACATCAAAACCCAGAACAATGTCTTCACCACGCACGAGGGCGCGGTGGTGCCCGGCGTTTTTGCCTGCGGCGACGTGCAAGACCGTCGCTATCGCCAAGCCATCACCGCCGCCGGCACCGGCTGCATGGCCGCTCTCGAAGCGGAAAAGTTTATCGTGGAGCAGCCCAGCTAATCTTTACCTGCTCTGCCCCTTACCAGGAATGGAAGACGAAGAAGGCCGCCGCCACCAGGCAGACCGCCGCGGCGGCATGATTCCAGCGCAGATGCTGCCCAAAATAGAAGGTAACAAAAGCGCCGAAAACCACCAGCGTAATCACTTCTTGAATCACCTTAAGCTGCACCACGCTGAACCGCCCCGCGCCGAGGCGGTTGGCCGGGACCTGAAAACAATATTCCAGCAGGGCGATCAGCCAACTGACCAGTATGACCTTCCACAGCGCCTCGTGCCGGAAACGCAGGTGCCCGTACCAGGCAAAGGTCATAAAGATATTCGAGATGATTAGAAGAATGACAGTCCACATACTCCTTTTAGATTAGCCGCATTTCGCCGTCATCTTGTTTTCCATTGATCCGCTCCGGGCTTTAACATAAGAGCAACGCCGTGACTGCACTCAAAGAAAACCTGGATCGTCTGGAAGAAGCCATCGCCGCCGCCTGCCGCGCCGCCAACCGCGCGCGCGCCGAGGTTGAGCTGATGGCCGTCTCCAAAACCTTTCCCGCCGAAGCCGTCGTCGAGGCGCTCTCGCTCAATCTCGCGCTCTTCGGCGAAAACCGCGTGCAGGAATTCACCGCCAAATCACACGAGCTGGGGGACGCGCGCCCGCGCCTGCGCTGCCATCTCATCGGTCATTTGCAATCGAACAAGAGCGCCCGCGCCGCCGAGCTTTTCGACGGCGTCGACTCGCTCGATTCGCTGCGTCTGGCCGAGCGGCTCAGCGAAGCAGCCGGCAAATGCGCCAAGCGACTACCCGTTCTGCTTGAAATCAAGCTTAGCCATGAGGCGACGAAGACCGGCCTCGATCCGGCCTCGGCCGATGCGGCGCAACTGCTTGAGCGGTTGCCCGACCTGCCGCAGTTGGAACTGCACGGCCTGATGACTGTTGCGCCTCTCGGAGCTGGCGAACAAGGCACCCGTGACTGCTTCCGCGCGCTGCGCGCGTTGCGCGACCGCTGGGCCGCTGCCTATTCGCGCCTGAATTTCGCTGTGCTCTCGATGGGCATGAGCGGTGATTTTCCGCTGGCCATCGCCGAAGGCGCGACGCGTATCCGCGTCGGCTCGGCGCTCTTCGGCTCACGTCCGGCGTTGCGGCCATGATGCTGCGCGCCGTATCCGGCGGAGTCGCGCTTGCCGTGCGCGCACAGCCCGGCGCAAAACGCAGCGCTATTGTTGGACTTTACGGCGAAGGCTCCGCCGCTCAACTGAAGATCGCCGTTCACGCGCAGCCGATTGAAGGCCGCGCCAACTCGGCGCTTATTGAATTTCTCGCCGCAACTTTCGACCTGCCCAAAAGCTCGGTCGAGCTGACTTCAGGCGAACTTTCGCGCGGCAAGGTTTTTCTTTTGCACTCACTCACGCTCGCCCGCGCCAACGCCGTTCTTGCGCGCTTCATCGGCCTGTAATCACGCGCCAGCCAACCGCTCTTTGGCGATTTCGATCGCGCGCTCCAGATGCACGCCGTGCGAGCCCTTCACCAGCACTACGTCGCCGGCACGCAGATTTTCTGCTAGCCACTGGCCAGCAGCTTCGGCGTCGCGCAAAAAAACCGCCGGCACGCCGCCCGCGCAGGCCGACGTCGCCAAATGCTCGGCGTTGCCCTGCACGGCAACAACCACATCGATTCCCGCTTTTGCCGCGGCCTCGCCGCAAGCAGCGTGCAGCGCCGGACCGTGCTCGCCCATCTCCAACATTTCGCCAGCCACCAGAATCCGCCGCCCCTTGGCCGGACGAGTCGCCAGCGTGCGAATCATCGATTGCAGCGCCTCGGGATTCGAATTGTAGCTGTCATTCAAAATCGTCGCGCCGTTCAACTCGATCGTCTGCCCGCGCTGATCGCCGGCGGTCAGCGACTCGAGCGCAGTCGCGGCCGCCTCCAGATCCACTCCCGCTTCCTGCGCCACGGCCAATCCCGCCGCGGCGTTCAGCGCATTGTGCGCGCCGAGCATGTGCAGCGTAAAGCTGCCCTCGCGCTCGCCAGAGCGGTAGCCGACGTGCAGCCCTTCCACATCCTCAGCGGTTGAAAGAATCTGCAGATTGGCGCACGGGCCGCTGCCGAAGTAGACGGTGCGTCCGTGAAAGTCGCGCCCGAATTGCGCGGCATAGACATTGTCGCAATTTAAAAAGACCACGCCATTGGCCGGCAGCGCCGCCACCAATTCGAATTTAGCCCGCGCGATTCCCGCCTGTCCGTCGGCAAAGTTTTCAATGTGCGCCGTGCCCACGTTGGTAATCACGCCCCAGTCGGGATGTGCGATCCGCGCCAGCGCCGCGATTTCGCCGGGGTGATTCATCCCCATTTCGACGACCGCGATGTCGTGCTTCATCTCCAGCCGCAGCAGTTGCAGCGGCAGTCCAATATTGTTGTTTTTATTTCCTTCGGACTTGAGCACGCAAAACTTCGCGCCCAGCGCGGCCGCCACGGCCTCTTTAGTGGTTGTTTTACCGGCCGAGCCTGTAATCGCCACCACCAGACGGCCCCACCGCCGCCGCACATGCGTCGCCAGCGATTGCAGCGCCAGCAGCGGATTGCCATCGACGATCAGCAATGGATGCGCCAGCGCCGCGTCGGGCAGCGAGGCCACGCGAGCCCGCGTTACCACCGCCGCCACAGCACCGCGATCGAAGGCCGAGGCCACAAAATCGTGTCCGTCAAATCGCTCGCCGCGCACCGCGAAAAAAACTTCTCCCTCACCCACGCTTCGCGAATCGATCGAATAGCCCGTGGCCACAAGCGTTCCGGCGCTGGACACGCTGGTCGGCGCTTCCAGCACCGCGCCCGAGCCCATGGCCGCTTCGGCAAGCGTTAAATGCATGGCGCACCTCCGTAGCCCATCGCGCGCAAAGCGGCTAGCGCCACTTCGGCATCGTCGAATGGAATCGTGCGATCGGCCAAAATTTGTTCCTTCTCGTGCCCTTTGCCCGCGATCAAAACCACGTCGCCGGCCGCGGCCTCATCCAGCGCCAGCCGTATCGCCGCCGCGCGATCGATCTCGACTGTGTAGCGCACGCCGGTTTCTTTCAGTCCCGGCTCGATCTCGGCCAAGATCGCCGCCGGATCTTCCGAACGAGGATTGTCGCTGGTCGCAACCACAAAATCACTGCCCTTGCCCGCGGCCAATCCCATCTTCGGCCGCTTGGTCCGGTCGCGATCGCCGCCGCAACCGAAGACCGTAATCACGCGCTTGCCCGTTTGCGCCGTCATCTGCCGCGCCAGCGCGGTCAAATTGATCAGCGCGTCGTCGGTGTGCGCGTAATCGACAATCGCGGTAAAAGGCTGTCCGGCATCGACGGATTGAAAACGCCCCGGCACCGGCTTGAGCAAGGGAACCGCGGCGACAAGCTCGGCGAAGCCGATGCCGCGCGCCTGCGCGGCCGTGAAGGCAGCCAGCAAATTCAGAATATTCACCTCGCCGGCCAGCCGCGAAATAATTTTCGCCTTGCCTGCCGGCGTCTCCAACTCAATCTCCGCACCCGCCGGCGTCAGCTTGTAATGCGCCGCGCGCCATTCGCCTTTGCCGATGCCATAGAAGCGAATCTCCGCACCCGCTGCGCGCGCGGCCGCAGCCAACTCTTCGGCGCGTTCGTCGCCGGCGTTGATCACCGCCACTCTCGGCGCCGGGTAACGCGTGCCGTCGAAGAGCAGCCGCTTGGCGGCGAAATAATTATCCATCGTTTTGTGATAGTCCAAGTGGTCGCGCGTGAGATTGGTGAAGACCGCGACATCGAAACCGATTCCGGTCATGCGTCCCTGATCGAGCGCGTGGCTTGAAACTTCGGTCACCAGCTCCGTCGCGCCACGCACCGCGCCCTCGCCCATCAACTCATATAGGTCGCGCGGCTCCGGCGTCGTATGCAGCGACCGCCGCACCTCGCCGTCCACGTGATACTCGATTGTGCCGACCAAAACCGTTTTGCGGCCGGCGGCGTTCAGCAACGACTCGGTCAAAAGCGCGGTCGTCGTTTTGCCGTTGGTGCCCGTTATGCCGATGACCGACAGCTTGCGCTCGGGATGTCCGAAAAACGCCGCCGAAGCCTCGGCCAGCGCACGACGTCCGCGCTCGACTTCGATTGCCGGCAGACCGATCTGATAAACCATCAAATGATCGAAGCTCTGCGCCGAGTCAGTAATAATGCCCAATGCGCCGGCCGCGATCGCCTTATCGATAAAGCGATTGCCGTCGGTGGTGCCGCCCTTCATGGCCACAAAAACCGCGCCCGGCCGCACACGCCGCGAGTCGTACTCGACACCCGTAACGGCAGCATCCGAGCCGCCCGTTGAGTCGACAACCGTCATCTCCGCAATCAATTCGTTCCAATTCATCTTGAGCTCGATTGTAGATGGTTTGGGCATATCGCATTCACAATGCCGCCGAAGTTAGTGCCCGCAGCGCACCACGATTTTGGTCCCGGGCGCGACCATTGAACCGGCGACCGGTGCCTGTTCGCGCGTCGTACCGTTGCCAACAACCTGAACTTCAAATCCGGCCGCGGCGGCTTGCTCAATCACCTTGCGCACCGGCAGCCCCACCAGCGAGGGCACGCGCACCTTTCCCGCGCTGGACAAAACCACCGTGCGCGTGGCCGGCGGAGAACTCGGTTTGGGCGTTTGCGTTGGCGGCGGCGTGGGCCCTCTGGAGCTTGCCCCCGTCTTCGCGTTCTGCGCCGCGGAAACACTTCCTCGCGGCTGCGGCGACGCGGCCTGAGCATTTGCCCGCGAGGCCGGCGCGCCGCGCAACGGATCGTCGCTGGGCAAATCGTTAACCGCGGCATAAAGCGACTGAATATTCTCGCCCTGCGCATCCTCGTCCTCGGCCACGCGCGCATCGTTTTTGGCCGCGCGCACCGCGTGCAGATCGGTGTCGTGCGGCACGCCAAGATATTCGAGCACCTGCTGCGCCACTTCGGCGAAGACCGGCGCGGAAATCGACGCGCCGTAATACTGGCCCTTGGGCGAATCCATTACCACGGCGACGGCGATTGCCGGATTGTTGACCGGCGCGAAGCCCGCGAATGAGGCCACATGCAGCGACTTAGAATAAGCGTGCGTAGCCGGATCGATTTTTTGCGCCGTGCCCGTTTTGCCGCCAGCCGAATAACCATTCAGTTGCGCCTGGCGGCCGGTGCCGGCAGTAACCACGCCCTCCATCATCTTGCGCATCTGGGCCGCGGCCAACGTGCCAATTACGCGATGCGCGCCCGCCGGCAGCGGATTGGGCAGATCCTCGTTCAGCCTGACCGGCGATGCGTGCGCCCCGGTTTGCGCCGTGGAATTGACCGCCAACGGCGAGGGCTGCACCGGCATCAGCACATGCGGCGGCAAATAGACGCCACCGTTGGCAATCGACGAAACCATTGTCACCAGTTGCACCGGTGTGACGGCTACTTCCTGACCGATGGAGATCGAACCGATCGACGAAGGACTCCAGCGATTGACCGGTTGCAGCAAGCCGCGCGTCTCACCCGGCAATTCCACGCCGGAACGCGCGCCGAAACCGAAGTTGCGTATGTATTGATAGAAGTGATCGGGACCAATTTTGAGCGCCAGCTTGGCCGCGGCCACGTCGCTCGAGTGCGCCAGCGCGGCCGCCACCGTCACCCGGCCCATGCCGCGATCGCCTTTGTCGTCGTGAAGAATGCGGCCGCCGGGCAACGTCATCTGCCCACCCTGGCAGTCGATCGTGTCGTCGGGCGTCACTACTTTTTGATCCAGCGCCGCCGCATAAGTCACCAGCTTGAAGGTCGAGCCCGGCTCGTAAACGTCACTGACCGCGTGGTTGCGCAGCAGCTCCGGCGTGGTGTGGCGAAACTGGTTGGGATTGAAGGTCGGCCGCACGGCCAGCGCCAAAATCTGCCCGGTGTGCACGTCCTGCACCACCACCGTGCCGTTGGCCGCCTGCGTTTTCGCCATCGCGTGATCGAGCGCGCGCTCGGCCATAAATTGTATGTTCTCGTCAATGGTGAGCACCAGATTGCGGCCGGGCTCGGGATCGCTTTCGCTTGAGCCTAAAACCTTGCGATGCGCGTCGAAGGCCAGCTCCATGCGCCCCGACTTGCCGTGCAGCTCATCGTCGAATTTCTCCTCAAGCCCACCCAGACCGTTGTTGTCCACGCCCACGTAGCCCAGCATTTGCGCGGCGATTTCGTTGTCAGGATAGTAGCGGTGAAATTCTTTTTGGAAGTAGACGCCGTTCATTTTCAAGGCGCGCACGGCGGCAGCCACCTGCGGCGAAACGCAGCGCGCTATCCAGGCAAAATTTTTGCCGGCATTGAGCCGCGCCTCGATCTGCTCTTCCGTTGTCTGTTCGTCGGCCGGATCGGTATGCACCAGCGCGGCCAGCTTGCGCGCGGCCTCGTGCTTGTCGCCAACGGCCGTGGGGTCGGCGTAGATCGAGTCGGCCAGTACCGTCATCGCCAGCTCGCGCAGGTTGCGGTCGTACAAAATTCCCCGCCGCGGCGCCACCTCGAAGGTGCTCTGCTGCTGCCGCTGCGCCTTCTCAACGTAATCGTGATGGTGAACGATCTGCACCCAGAACAGCCGCGCTGAAATTACGCCCGCCCATAGCAGAAAAAACAGGCAGACGATCCAGAAGCGCGACTTTTTAAGGGGCGCGCCTTTGGGGGTTTGCGAACGACCGCGGATGGCTTCGACGGGTACCGGCATGACATTTCAGCTCTTCAGCTTTAAGTTTTTTACTCCGTCTTGCCGTACTGTTCGACTCTGCCGATCGGCAAAATTTATTTTACGGATTCAGCCCGCGACGCACACCTACACGCTTAGAGCTGGCGGCTGAGAACTAATGACTGAAAGCTGGCAACTTTTACTGCGCCGGCGGCGTAACCTGCGCCAGCACGGAAGAATTCGCTTCGCTGTGTCCGCTGGAATGCACCACCTGCCCCGGCTGCGGCGCGTTCAATCCAAGCTCGCGAGCCATCTGATCGATGCGACTCGGTTGCGTCAGTTCGGCTTTGTCCAGCCGCAGTTGCCGGTTCTCTTCGCGCAACTGTTCAAGGGCCTGCTTCTCTCCCTCGATGCGATAGCTATTCTCGATGGCGGAAAAATGCTGCAAGCCGTAAAACATCACCAGCAGAAAAAAGACGCCGACGGCGATTGAAAAATAGCGCATCTGCCGCGCCCGCACCGGGTCGGCAGCCTTAACCAGCCGTGAATTGTCAAAGTGCTTGACGAAGAAATATTCCGGCGTGCGCACGCGGCGGCGGCGATCAATCTGTGTCGCCATCAGCGCGGCGTTCCGCTCGGCGATCCGCGCATCCCATCCGCGGCCCGACTCGAAATACGTCATTGCAGTTGCCGCCATGGTTCCTCCCGCGTTGCCTACCACCGTCTTCGCGCCTGTATTGCCCCGTTCGCCTGGTCCCTAGTCTCGAGTCCCTTGCTTTTCGTTCTTTCCCCCGCCCGCAGCTTGGCGCTACGCGAACGTGGATTCTTACTCATCTCTTCTTCGTCCGCCGTTACCGGCTTCTTGGTTAAAATCTTCCAGATCCCCTGGTGCGCGCCTTCCCGCAAACTGTCTTTCGCGATGCGATCTTCAAGCGAATGAAAACTTATGACCACCACGCGTCCCGAGGGCTTAAGCAGCTTTGGTGCGGCCTCAAGCAACGCTTCAATCTCATCTAATTCCTTATTCACAAAGATGCGCAGCGCTTGAAAGGTTCTTGTTGCAGGGTGTATCTGTCCGAATTTTCTCGGCGGGAGGACCGATGCAACAATCCGCGCTAATTGCCCGGTTGTTGCGATCGGCCTACTCCGCACGATTGCTCTGGCGACAGTCCGCCGCCTCCTTTCTTCTCCGTATTTGTAGACAAGATCAGCCAGCTCATGCTCGCTCATCCTGTTTACCACCTGTTCGGCGGTGAGCTCGGCGCGTTGGTCCATCCTCATATCCAACGGCCCGTCATTTTCCGCCTGAAAGCTAAATCCTCTCTGCGCTTCTTCCAGCTGCAGACTGCTGACGCCAAAGTCGGCTAAAATTCCATCCGCCGATTCCGGCTCCACATGCTCGGCGATCCGGCTGAATGCCTCGCCGATCAGCGTGACTTGCGGCGCCTGGTCGCCCAGCTCCTCGCATACCTTGGCGAGCTTGGTCCGCGCCAACTCCAGCGCCTCGCCGTCGCGATCAAATCCGATCAACCGCCCCGCCGGCCCTAACCGCCTTGCAATGCCCTCGGCATGCCCGGCCAGGCCTAACGTGCAGTCCACGTAAACTCCGCCGGGACGCACGTCGAGAAAATTCAACGCTTCCTTTAAAAGAACCGGCACATGGCGTGCTTGTTTTTCCATGCGCTTCCCCTTAGGGAATGACCGTCGCCTTCTGCGATACCAACATTCCGGCTACGTGCGCGCGATCGTCGGCCGTCATCGCGCTGGAGGTCAGCGTCTCTTGCAGCGTCTGCAAGTTCACCACCTCCATGTAGCCAATCTTGCCCATCACCCGGACCTCGCCCTCCAGCTTGGCGGCCTCGCGCAGCGTCTTGGGCAGCGATAGCCGGGCCTGTTTATCAATCTCCACCTGCTGGCCGTAATAGCTGGTCCAGCTCAGGTACTTCTGCACCGCGTCGTCCAGCGTGCTGTATTCGGCCAGCTTCGCTTCCCGCTTTTCCCACTCCGGCAGCGGCCAAATCTCGGCGCTTTTGCCGTCCACGCTGGTGATGTAAAACTGGTCGATCTTCGCGGCTCTCAGCAGCTTCTCGAAGTCGGTCGGCATCTTCAGCCTTCCCTCCGTGATTTTTGCGTCATAGCTGCCGCGAAACATCGTTCAGCCTCTCGTCGCGCCCTATCGGTTCCCTTGGTCTTCCCGGCTGCTTGCCCCCGGGATTCTCTTTCGCATTAGCCAATCAGGTTCCGAAAGCTCTTCAAAAGCGCGAATTCCGTCGTTACTGGAGCGAATCCGAGTAGACTGGCTTGGTGACCGATCTTGACCGAAAAGCGTAATGCAACGGTCGAGCGAGCGGCCGGAATCGAATTTCCAGCCCGGTCCGAATTGTTCCAATTCACTCCAATCGACTCCATGAAGTCGATACTACAGCGCTTCTAGCTATTCGCCAAGCAAAAAATTGGTGGAAAGTGATGAAAAGTTGTACTCGCCGGACAGATATCTACCTATAGCAGGATCATTCCCAAAAGCTACACGATATAGGGGTTACCGCTTTGGTTCCCCAACTAGACAGAAGCCCCAACTTGTGTTAGGCAAACAAAAAGCGAAAGTTGGGCTTTGGCAGGCGAAGAGGTTGCCGCGAAAGTTGCGATTCCCAACTGGAGCGCAGAGCAAGCTCTCGCAGAGTTGCAGATTATGTGCGTTCCTTATCTATGAGCGGCAATGCCTAGAGATATGCAAAGCCCGGCCGTTGGATCGCCATCCGTCCGATTGCCGCTCTACCGCACAAGACCACGCTTCACGAAATGGCGCATCTCGTTCAAGGCCACACCGAGCAAGGCGAACTCAGCGACATAGCCGTCATTGAGATTTTGCAGGGGCGATATACTGCAAGAAATCGATATTTTCAGGACAGTTCGAGGGCATGAACAAAGCCGTTATTTTTGACATGGATGGTCTTTTAGTCGACTCCGAACCCTTGTGGTGGCAGGCAGGAGTTGAGGTTCTACGAACTGTTGGCGTGAATCTTGATAACAGCCGATCACAGGAAACGATGGGGCTGCGAACAGATGTGGCTCTTCAGCACTGGTTCAGTCTCTTCCCTTGGACAGGAAAAACGATTCCGCAAATCGAGCAAGAGGTGAATGCGCGCGTCATTCAGCTCATTGCAGAATGCGCAGAGCCCTTGCCGGGAGTTTTTGACGTGATCCACTTATTGTCGGAACAAAAGATTCCGATGGGGCTTTGTTCTTCTTCTCCTTATGCGGTGATCGGGGCGGTTTTAAGCAAGCTCGGTCTACAATCGACCCTTCAGGTTGCATATTCCGCCGAAGATGAACCCATGGGAAAGCCTCACCCTGGCGCATACCTTAGTTGCGCAAAGCAAATCGGCGTTCATCCGCATGATTGCATCGCGTTTGAAGATTCACTCTATGGAGCAATCGCCGCCAAAGCAGCGGAAATGAAAGTCGTGGCTGTTCCCAGTTGCAACGACCATCAATCTACTATGTTTAGTTTTTGCGATATGCAGCTTCGTAGCCTGACAGAATTTAATGCATCGTCTTTTAGCCAGTTATTGCAATGAAGCGAATAGCAGGCGGCAGGAATCAATGCTCCGGGTTCCGGGTTCCAGATTCCGGCGATAAACGTACGAGCCGTGCTCATTCCACACGCTATGAACTGGTTATCGTCAAACCTTCATGCACGATCTCAAGGCTCTCCACGGTAATTTCGCGGCCATCGGATTTTAGATCAGTACCGGTTATCTGGTAGTGTCCAGTATCTTTCGCACTTTTTGATCTCCCGTCTTATTCAGGAAGGTTGTTGGTTTTTGGTTGTTTTGCTTCTGGCCCCCATGGGGGCCAGAAGCAAAGCGGTCAGGCGATGG
>Ga0182014_10000577_pt1 | contig 49050 bp, 41 predicted proteins | sample 612S2DmetaG_FD_120489 | JGI IMG/M metagenome (GOLD analysis project Ga0182014, IMG submission 120489) | Permafrost microbial communities from Stordalen Mire, Sweden - 612S2D metaG | ecosystem: Environmental > Terrestrial > Soil > Wetlands > Permafrost | place: Sweden: Stordalen | collected... | reverse complement strand
ATGATCTAAGTTACTCTGTTCTTAATGAAGTCAAATACATTAATCAACTGTTTGGTATAGTTTTATAATGTTAGTACATTTTCCTTGAATATTTTGATTTTTATTAATTACTTATAGATTTACTATTTTTTTTAGATTTTTTGCAACGGAACCCACAAGAATGGCATTTATTTTTTATGAGACAACAGCTTAAAATTTAATATAACTTCAATGAATGATATGGCCAAGTAGGTTAACAAATTCCACATGTGTATACACCTACATATTGCCAGCTATCGATTAGATTAATTTAGTATAGATATATACACACATTTATATAGATATATTACTCTTTCTAATTCAAAAATGAATGGAATAGGTTAGAAGGAATGAATAATATAATATCGTAATAGTTCTGTCTTTTTGAGAATAAAGTCTGCGGTATGTATTTTTATTATCCAGTATAACTATGATTTTATAAAAAATTTTGATGAACCGTTTAATTTAATCATATGCTTATAAGTGGGAAAGATCAAAGGTATTTATTTTACAAAATTGTTGTTGCATATAATGGTATCGAACAAAAAAAGGTAGTCTGTCACTCAACTGAGATGCAGAAAAAAGACATCAATATTTTAAATAATTATATAAGAATGGTTATTCCCATGATATCAATAAGAGAGAAAGAGAATAGAGGAAAGCTAAAGAAGAATAAAAAACTTATCTTTCACTGTGTTGTAAGTCCAAAGGCAGTCAGGGATGAAGAAATAACAATAAACTGAAAAAAGTATCATGGAAAGTTTATGGTCTAAAGTAAAGCTATTAATCTTGATGCTAAAAAAATGCTGGAGCACGACAAAAAAAACGTAAGGTGAATAAAGGGCTCACGTTCATAAAGGACAACAGTTTCAGGGTATCGGAGTCTTATTAAAAAAAACCTAGAATAATTGAAGCACTACCAATGATAATGGTCTTAATTTTGATAGTTATTCTGTGGCAGAATGGAAACTAAGAAAAAGGCTAAAAGAATGAGGAGAAACAATATCATATCAAATTAAGAAACAAACTCAAAAATCAACATTGAAATAAGTTTTCATTCTGATGAAAGAGATTACAGAAGTAAAAATTGGAGTAGACTCACAAGTAGTAATTCAAATTACAAGTTTAAATGGAATTAAAAAAATACTATTTTTGAGTAGGGATCTGCAAAAAGTCAGTTCCACCTAAAGAATGTATATATATCTAGCCTCAACCTATTTTTCGACACATTCTTCGGTGTGCATCTCCAATTACGACTCCAATTTCTGATTGCAGGCGGGGCCCTATTGATGCCACTATGCCAGGACCATCTGTGTTTTCCCGGCATACGATTGCATGTTCCAATAGTCCAAGGCGCTCTATTCCATAAATATCTCTACTGTGGCCTGTCTTTTTTATTGCGTATTTAATTTCCGAACGAGTTGCTCCATTAACTGTAACCCTGTCAGTACTTGCTTTTTTCCACATCCACCACATATCAAGCTGTTTTTTGGTAAAACGAGTTTTAATTTCCTTTTTTGTCTCAAAAACTTCGATTTCAACCGGAAGATTAGGTATCAGGCCAAATCTGGATGCAAGTTGTTTTGGTTTTCCGCTCCCCAAAGCTTTTAATTCTTCGGTTTCAACCCTGACAGGTATGCCGATATTAACTAGAAAAGCATCTTCTAAAAAAGCTTGAAGAAATCCCATATATTTCTTTCCATGTTCAGCTTTTACTGCAGGTATCCCATACATGGAAATTAGTAAGTTGGCAGATACTTCTTCATCCTCACCTTCTAGAAACAATTCAACCCATTTCTCCGAAGTAGTGGATATATCAACCTTTACTTCAATATTTTTCAAATCATTCTCAATCAGGGTTTTCAGAAGGTCAGTCATCCGTTCCCGGCTTTTTCCATAAACATGCTGGAGTGTTACAACTTTGATCATATTTTTTCCTGCCGGATACTTCTATATATTTTTTGAAGATTTCTTAATTCTTTTTCTGAATTTTGAATCGATCGCAGTAGATAGCTAGTACAATTATGGGTAAATTATGGTAATTCCACAGATATTTAAGAGTCCCCTTTTTCTGGAATTAGACAAGTCAGATTTTAACTTTTCAGGTAAGATTCCAGAAGTCTTTGACTTTCTTTCAGGGCTAATGTAACAGTTTCAGTAATAGGGCTTTCAGCCTTTGTAATCTGGTTCTGGAGCTTTTTAATGTCCCGGCTATAAGGACCGAGTTTTCTTGATACTGCATCTTTGCTATCCCTCTGTTCTAATACACCCCTGTGGATGCTTTCTATCTTATTCTTGAGGTTCTTTATTTTCTCAAGGATTTCGACATTTAGAGGGTTAAGTCCTTCTACATGTTCAAATTTTTCCATTTCTTCTTCTTCAATATTTGCTCTTTTGCTTTCATCTAAGTCTTCTTTTTCAGACTCTTCTTTCTGTGCTTTTTCTACAATGATCTCCTCTGAGATTAAATTCCTGAAATCGTTAAGGGCAGTTTCAACTCCCTTTCCGTATTCAGTAAGTTCGACAAATTTTATTCGTCCATCGAATGTGAATCTTATGAGTCCGGACTGTTCCATTTTTGCTAAGATTCTCGTTGTATGGGCAAAGGTTGAATCTATCTCTTTTGAAATAACCGAAGCATATGTCTTTTCCATCGAACCTATAAATAACAGCGTAAGAGTGGGTTTTTCCTGTAAGAATAACTTTTCTGCATTTTCATCGGGCATAATATCACATTGAAATTTATTCGTAAATTGTTTTTTGAATCTAAGCTAAGGCGTTTTACTATCTTTTAATGGTTTATATATAATATTGCAACATTCTCAACCTTCAATTATTTACCGAATTCATTACTTCCGGAATTTGAAGAGTTAAGAGTACTATGTTCTTTGAGTCAGAGGTAAAGTGAACCTTCGCATCTTTTAACGCTCTAAATCATCGCTCCTTCGTAAAATTTGTTTGTTTTTGGTACTATTGTCAGAGGTGGTACCTACCCACCTCAGACCTGGATATAATAGACATTAAAATTAAACAGCTTTAGGTATGGCTATGGCAAATCACATGTTACATAGCGTTAGTGCTTAAGTGTCGATATAATATATTATATAATAAGAGAATTAAAAAAGATTGCAGGTGGGCACAACACCTAAATTTTGGTTATCCTGAAAGGTCTCGGATTATTTTTGTTATTTCGAAAATTTGTGCATCAGTCCTGAATGAAGTTCCGTTGAAGTGAATTCTGGAAGCTTCGAACCCATTGTCCTTAAGAGTCTCGATCAGAGTTTCTATTCCGGTTGCAGAAACCCCTAGTTCTTTACAGATCACATGCTGATCATAGAACATAGGAATATCGAGTTCATCTCTACATAACATAATTATTTTTTTTGCTTTATTTTTTGTATTTAGAGGATATATTTCGATTTTTGAAATAACCTCATTACAGAAGCTAGGCTCTCTGAAGGGCCCAAGCCATAACGGGCCTGCGATTTGTGTGAGAGCATTGCATGAAGGGCATTCTTTTTCAATGTACACTGCAAGCCCGTACACATGTCCTCTAAACCCGCACATCGGGCAGTGAATACTGAAACCCATCGACTTTAAAGTCCTATCGACCTGCTTTGTTCCGGGAGTAATTTCGAGGTAAGTGCGGACATAGTGACGTGTCACATGTGAAAGCAGGGGTAACATCCCTTTTTCATGTTTTGCAAGTTCTCTTGCACAAGCTCCCAGCAGGATTCGTAAGCCCATCTCACTATGATACTCCGTGTTCAAAGGAACAGCAGCATATTTACGGATTCCTGAATTTCGATGAGCCCCACACAGGGGAGCTGTGTCTGTTGCCGTAACCGAGAGCATACTTTGTACTGAGGCAGAAGCTGCATCCAGGAAGGGAGAAGGTGTGCCAAAAGGATCAATATCCACGATATGGGATTTTTTTTCATGAAGCAACAAGTTTGCGTTCTTGCGGATAGCCATTGTTTTATCCTCAAGTCCGTTAATTTTGATATTTTCCTTTATCATTTCAAAAGCTTCGTGGCTCCAGTCATTTAAGATAGCATGTATGCCCACTTCTCCTGCGATCCGAAGTCCTCTTATCCCTGACGCAGAAAATGCGTCAACGTAGCTAATTTTTTCCCTTATAATCTTTTTTTTGGAAAGAAGCCTTTCCACAAATGCTGCTGTGGCTGCGACGTTGATATCGCGGTTAAGCTCCATTTCTGGATTATAAAAAACTGGAGCTGCTGATGGAGGGAAGGTTGCATCCTTAGGCGGTATTGGGACTAAAACCTTTGTTGTACCTTCAACTATAGTTTTACATATCATTTGAAATTGCTATTCTTTTGATCTTATTTTACAGTGATGGTCATCTACATTTTGGGATCTCTTTTCACACTGGATTTGTGGATTTAGATCTCTCCTGAAATGCCACATAGCCTAGAATCTTGCTTCCGCGATTTTTCTGAACGCAGGCAGCCTGGCATCATTGCATAAAGGACTACAAAGAGAGGATGTTTCTTTTATCACTACGTTTCTCCCTTATAGCAAATCATCCTATTGTATTCTCAATAATATCTGGGATTTTCATAAAAACTAATAATAATAATGATATGAATAATAATTATAATAATACACCCATATAATTGATTTCAATAATAAGGAACACAGTCTCTTAACGCGAGTAATTCTCTCTGGTTCAGACTGCTTCTAATATTGATATTTCGGAAGGTAGGAAAGGATATGAAAGGACAAAATCAAAAAATCTGATTTGAGAAATTAAGTCCAAAATTTCCTGATTAATAATTAATACTCATACATTTGCTCTTTTCAGATCTCTCAAAGCAAAGTGGCAGTTTTGGATCGATCGCATAGGTACGTTTACTTATAATATAGCCTGCATACCTGATTGAAAATTGATCACAAATAAGCTACTCTCTGAAAATCCATATCAACATATCGATGCAGCCATGCACGAAGTACGCCAAATAATTAGGTTGCACAAAAATACACCTATGCCTGCAGAACCGATAGAGTCAATAAAGATGGTGAGAACGGTTTACACAAATGCTCTCATTTACTCATGAGGATCAGGTAAAGCTTTTTGCTGATTTCGAACTAAAATATTTCCCTTCAAGAATTATTCAGCTTATAAAAAGTATCATATACAAGAAAAGATTCAAAAGGTTCTCTAAGATTAAAAACATATATAGAGGGTGAAATTTGAAGTTCGGTAGGTTGCATTGAAACTAGGGTTGATTGTACGAATTCTGATATAATTAAAAATTATGTTGAAAATCAGGTAAATCATGAAGAAAAAAAACCATATAAGCAAATAAAAAAATTTAATTTTGAATAATTTCAATATATCAAAAGCTTTAGCATTAACATACCACATTTATTTCAGTGGGAACTGGCATCGTAAATTTGATTTGAATCTATTATTCGAAGAATTTTATCTTTACTTTTAGGATATTATATATTCTAAAAACTCATTAGACTTCTCCAGATTATACATTTAAAGTCGCAAAACCATACAGGAACTGTCGTCAAATGTCAGGAAATTACGGAAAAGCTTACCTTATTGGCTCAGGTCCAGGCGACCCTGAGCTTTTAACCCTGAAAGCTCGCCGTCTTATTGACAACGCCGAAGTAATTATTTATGACCAGCTTCCTGGAAAAGATATCTTGGACTCTATGCCTGCAAGTGCGGAAAAAATAGATGTTGGAAAATATGCTGGAAAGCACACCATGTCTCAGAAAGAAATAAATGAAGTTCTTGTGCAGAAAGCAAAGGAAGGAAAGACAGTTGTCCGCCTAAAGGGAGGAGATCCCTATATTTTTGGAAGAGGGGGAGAAGAAGCTGAAGTGCTTGTAGCAGAAGGCATCGAGTTCGAAGTCGTTCCAGGAATCACTTCCGCAATTGCAGTGCCTGCATATGCTGGAATTCCATTAACCCACCGGGAAAACGCATCAATGGTTACTTTCATAACCGGACATGAAGATCCCACAAAGCCTGAGAGTGGGCTTGACTGGGAAACCCTGGCGAAGTTAAGGGGAACTATTGTAATCTTGATGGGTGTAAAAATGTTAGGCTGGAACACGAACGAATTAATTAAGCACGGTAAGGATCCTACTACACCTGTTGCAGTTATCGAGAGAGGGACCAGGACTGACCAGAGGGTGACTGTGGGAACACTTGCAACCATTGCAAATCTTGCAAAGGATCGTGAAGTAAAGGCTCCTGCAATCATTATTGTGGGAGATGTGGTCAACTTGCATAAAATTTTAGGAGAGCAACGTACTAGAACTGAATTTTGATGGACTCGAGGGGATAAAGGATATGACAGAAAAACAAAAAAATAAAAAAATACCAGTCCTCGCAATCATGAGGCCGGAAAATTACAGGAAGGAGTCAGAAGCTATTGCTCGAGATTACAATTTTAGGCCAATATATGCTCCCATGATAAAGCTCGAAGGCATGACAGATGAAGGCTTTGGCCCCTTCGTACAAAGAATTATAACCGAAACTTCTGACTATGTAATCTTTACAAGTGCAAATGGAATAAATTTTACTATGGAAAAACTCTCTGAAAGCGAAAAAAACAACTTAATCAAAGGATTGAACAAAAGCAGGGTAATAGCAATTGGCCCTAATACGGAAAAAGAACTCAAAAAAATAGGAATTGATAATCCCATTCTCCCGAGAGACTACAGCTCTGAAGGCATTTTAGAGGCTCTATGCCCGGTGATAAAAGGAAAAACCGTGGACATTGCGAGAAGCGCTTTTGGGACTAAGGTCTTAATAGAAAGACTTAAAGAATACGGAGCCATGGTTTATGAGACTCATGTGTATACACTCAACGTTCCTGAAGGAGCGATCCAGAAAAAGCTAATAGAACGCACTCTTGCAGGAGAAGTGGATGCATTTGCTTTCACAAGCTCAATGATGGTAAAAGGCTTCATGAAGCATGCAGAGATGCTGGGAGCAGGGGAAACCATAAAAAAAGCTCTTAACAGGGCCGTAATAGGAGCTATAGGAATTCCTACAGGAAACACACTGAAGAAACATGGGGTCAACACAACAGTGATTCCAGAAGAGTTCACTTTCGAAGCGCTACTTAAGGCAATGAAGAGCCGATTCTAAGTTGTGAAGATAGACATGATAGGCATTTCAAAACTCTACTGCGGAACTGTGGAACCTTCTGATGTACTCCGCTATGGAAGTGAGTCCAAGAGGCTTCCCTCTCACCTCCTACAGTTTTCAAAAGATAAAAAGCCTGTAGTGGTCTGGAACATGACCCGCCGCTGCAACCTGAAATGTATCCATTGTTATGCCCGAGCAAAGGACGTAGAATTTGAAAACGAGCTTTCTACAGAAGAAGGAAAGGCTCTTATCGATGATCTTGTGAATTTTGGAAGTCCAGTAATCCTTTTTTCCGGCGGGGAGCCAACTTTGCGAAAAGACCTACCAGAACTCGCAGCCTATGCTCAAAAAAAAGGAATGAGGGCTGTAATTTCTACAAATGGAACGCTCATAGATCAAGAACTTGCAAGCAAATTAAAGGCTATAAAGCTTTCTTACGTGGGAGTTTCTCTGGACGGGATAAGGGAAACAAATGACAAGTTTAGGGGGATGAACGGAGCATTTGATACAGCTTTACGGGGCCTACACAATTGTCAAGACGAAGGCATAAAGGTGGGGCTACGTTTTACCATGAATAAGCAAAACTTCCAAGAAATTCCTGAAATCTTTAAACTTCTAAAAGAAAAAAATATTCCTAGAATATGTTTTTACCACCTGGTTTATGCAGGTAGGGGTTCGAATATGATAAGTGAAGACCTATCTCTCGAGGAGTCAAAGCAAGCTGTGGATATGATCCTCAAGAAAACAAAAGAACTTCACAAAAATGGTTTCCCTGCTGAAGTCCTTACTGTGGACAACCACTGTGATGGCCCCTATCTATATATGAAACTTCTTAAAGAAAATCCAAAACGGGCTGCCGAGGTATTTGAACTCCTCTCAATGAATCAGGGAAACTCCTCAGGAATCAGAATTGGTTGCGTATCATGGGATGGTTCGGTACATGCCGACCAGTTCTGGAGACATTATTCTTTTGGGAATGTCAGGGAACGTCCATTCAGCGAAATATGGAATGATCGTGTCGATGAGCTGATGATCGGGCTCAAGGACAGAAAACTCCTGATCAAAACTCATGGAGATCGATGTGCCAGATGCAAATGGTTTGATATATGCAATGGAAATTTAAGAGTGCGTGCAGAAGCCGTATATGGAGATGTCTGGGCAGATGATCCTGCCTGTTACCTTACAAAAGAAGAGATTGGATATTATAAAGGCTAAAATTTTTCAGGCATTATTTTTTAGTTTCTTTCAATTTCAAATTTTCTTATGAGCAATCTATAAGGCCCAAAATATATAAAATTTTTAATTTGCAATCAAACTTCGAATAAAAGTTATTCCGAAGAAAAGTACTCATATATGTAATCGTGGTCATGAGGTTTACATAATGGATCAATCTAGTCAGAATAAAGAGAAAAGAAATCACATTCCTGGTATTGACAGGGGCAAAGTTGTAATATATAGTCTAAGCACTTGTATCTGGTGCAAAAAGACAAAGAAATTACTTACTGACCTGGGTGTAGATTTTGAATATATATATGTAGATAGGCTTGATGGAGAAGAAAAAAATCAGATTATTCAGGAGGTAAGACGTTTTAACCCATCGATTTCTTTCCCGACAACTATTATAGATGGGGAAAAGGTAATATTAGGTTTTAAAGAAACCGAAATTCGTGAAGCTTTTGGCTTTTAGAAGAGTGGTTGGGTTGAGGGAAGAAGAGGCTGCAGAAGAAGACATCACTGAAGAAGAAGTGGACAGGGTCTATAGACGTTTGAATAACGAGGTTGAAAAATATGGATATCATCTCAATCCTGACGTTGAGTTTACTAAGGATCTTGTGAAGGGACTGTTGGCCAATGAAAGAAGTTATGGTTATTGGTCTTGCCCGTGCAGGCTTTCGGCTAATAACAAAGAAGAGGATCTAGATATAATCTGTCCCTGCTATTACAGAGACCCCGATCTAAACGATTACGGAGCCTGTTACTGTGCACTTTATGTTTCAGATAAAGTTATTCGAAGAGAACGAAGAGTGGAGTCCATTCTGGAAAGGCGTCCTTCTCATGAGGAGAGAGAGGCTGCAATAGCTGAAAAAATCAAACTAACCAAGATGATAGAAAGTATGGAACTCTCAGGAAAGCTCTCAAAACCAGTATGGAGATGTAAGGTTTGTGGATATCTATGTGCCATGGATGAACCTCCAGAGGTCTGTCCAATCTGTAAAGCAAGAAAAGAAAGATTTGAACGATTTATGTAAATTCAAATGGATCCTTTTTGATAACTATTCAACCCGGAAAAAGGACTATTAGTATCCATATTTACAAGGATTCAATGAGTAAATTCTTGCAGGCTGATTTTATCCAACTGTCGAATATTGATTATTTTCGAGATTTTCCAATCACTTTAGTACTCATAAGTACCTATTGCATCAAAAGTAGATATATATCAACTTATTTTTGATAGGCTAAATAGTCATCTCTGTTTTTCTTTTCTATACAAAACTACATACCGCATTTGTTCAGCATTCTACAGCACTTTTTGGTTCTTCGATTTATTTATTTCTTGATAACATCTCACTTATTATTTATGGATAAGGTTCCAGGAATGTGTCATCAGAAGAGACTCAATTAAGTATTGACTTTGCAGCAAACAAAATAAAATATTATATCCTTATATAAAAGCTAAATTTTTATAGATACTAGAAAAAATTGAATGGGGGTATAAGAGTGGGTCAAAAAAAACCAGTAAAAATAACATTTTGTAGGATATTCCGTTGGATAGGCGGATTATTTTTTATAAAATATACTTATATCTAGAATGGTGACTCGAGCATAAACAATTCATTACAGCTTATTTACCACCTAAATTTTAATTCCTCCTTCTAACTTAAAATAAAGTCTCGTTTATTTTTCAGACATCTAAAGGCACAAATATTATATTTCCAAACTGTATCCAGGGAAGCTGAAAGTCATCATAAGGGCTCTTCCCGCAGTAATGGTGAGATCTTCAGACCATTTAAGATGCGTTTTATCCCCAAAATGTCTTTTACCTCGGCAAATACGAGAGCATGGGTGGGGCAGGCCTCGACGCAGGCAGGCAACTCCCTACCATTGCAGAGATCACATTTTACCCCCACTTCAGTTTGTCTGCTAATCACTCGACGATTGTAGGCCATGGAACTGGTCCAACACCCGATGACAAGAATCAATCTGTATAGGGGGAAAAAGTGAGGACAAAACATGGAACATGTCCAGCAATCTACGCAGAGCACAGGATTATAGTTTACAATGTTGGTAATTATATTCTGGGAAAGAGCTTTTGTGGGACAAACTGATACACAAGGTGCATCCTCACAGTGACGGCAGGTTATCGGAATGAAGATTTTAAGATTAGGTGAATAATCTACATTTATGCATTTTTTTGGAGCCGGCTGTTCTCCTAAGGCTGAAAAAAGGCTTTTACTCTTTGAATGGGCAACAGCGCAGCCAATCTCGCAGGAGCGGCATCCCAGGCAGCGTTCTGGCCGAATCATTAAATCTTTCATTGCAAATCACCTGACTGAGTTCAAGCCCAATGACCTTCTTTTCCCATCGATATGCTCAAGCATCAGGTATGCGGCTTTAATGGGATCAGGCTCAACCGCAAAGCTTGCTCCGACAACATTGTTTAAGCCGTTTGTCAGAAGGGCTGTAACTGCCTGGCTTCCAAGAACAGGTGGAACAGTGCCTAGAACAACGAGAACTCCTGAGGCGACTACATAGGCCCCGATACTGACTGCTTTTTCACTCATCCACTCAGGAGCGGCCCCTGCTACTGGAAGGTCACTTATATCCACATTCAGTCGACTTGCAAGAATTGATGAAAGTAACAGGATGCGACTGATGTCAACGCAGGAGCCCATATGTAGTACAGGAGGTATACCAAGCGCCTCACATACTACTTTTAGCCCGTCACCTGCAAGTTCGGAGGCTTCCGGAACAAGAAGCCCGGCTTCTGCACAGGCAATTGCGTTACAACCGGTTGTGACCACAAGCACGTTGTTTTTTATTAGTTCCTTAACAAGATTGACATGCCCATAGTTATGCTTTATTTTCACATTATTGCAGCCAACAACCGCGCCTACTCCCCAAACTGTCCCGTTTTTTATTGCCTCAATGAGAAGATCAGGACTTCCACCAAGCGCACTAAGTATGGCTTCAGCGCTGAAACCAACCATATATTCCTGCTTTTCTTCCGGGATATTTACCTTCTCTGGATTTCGGGAAGGAAAGTTTTCGACGGCTGTTCTTACTATTTTTTTTGCAGTTTCATAAGCTCTATCTTCATGGAATTCCATTCTCACAGTCCCAGGAAAGTCGGCCTTTGGTGACGTGGATATGAATTTAGTGTGGTAACAGCCTGCAAGGTCGCCTAGTGAGGGCATATAATGCACTGGACATCTACGACCATAGCTTCCACAGCTCCAGTGATCACTGCCAGTTCCTGCTGAAGGAAGGTTCCTACTATTGGAGTTCCATGTCGCATCAGGTTTTCGTTCCCAGTACAACAGATCCCTGCAACATTTATGCCTGCTGCCCCATTTTCTTGTGCAAGTTTAAGAAGCTCTGGGTCTTCTGAGGCTTCCACGATCATCTCTGAAAGAATGGGTTCATGCCCGTGGATTATCACGTTTACCTTATCCCTAGAAAGTACCCCAAGATTAACAGTACTTCTTCTCGGTTGTGGGGTTCCGAAAAGTATGTCCTGAACATCTGTTGTAATCATCGATCCTCCCCAGCCATCCGATAGTCCTGTACGCAGTCCATGTAGCAGAATGTGAGTTGCATCATTGTCCACACCCATATTAGTTCTGTGCATACATTCAACAATCTCCCTGTCAATCCCTCTGGGCTCTATTCCAAGTTCAGTCCATAATTTAAGCCGTGGCTTCGGAGCCCGACTTGTGCACAGGAGGGAACCATTTTGTTTTCCAAACTCAAGAAGCAGCGCATCTGCGAGTTCGGATGCAATTTGATCACGGCTTTTCCCCTTCATGAAAATTCCATATTCCGAGGCAATAGATAGTAGCTTTGCTTTGTCTTTGATCGTGTAACTTCCGGCTTCTCCTTCACTCATTTTCTTAAAGGTTAGCACTACATCCCTTGCATGATCTGAATGGGCTGCTGCACCTGCAGCAATAGTCCTCAGAAGATTTCTTGCAACTATAATATCTGCAGTCGCGCCACAAATTCCCTTTTCAGCAGCTTCACCGAACGGATCTATCCTGCAGGGACCCATATTGCAATTCCGGCAGCAAACTCCAAGTTGCCCGAAACTGCACTGGGGGATTTGTGTCTCATATCGATCCCAAGCAGTCTCTATGCCTTCCTGCTCAGCCTTATGAAGCATGGTCTGACTGGCAGAATCAATGCTTTTTTCATTAATTTCCTGTAGCATGGACCTGCCATCATTTTCAACTATTTGTTCATCTGCTATCTGTTCCATATCATATCCCACATTTTATTTTTTCCTTTCTGAAATTGATCCAGAGTCCTGATTTTATGGTTTAAGAGCGAGTCCCAAAATCCTTGATCCTGAAATAAATTAATATCGAGTTTTAATATTATGCCCTTTAATTTTTTAAAAATTATTGTGAGTTATAAAATCCTATAATTTATAAATTTTTTTATAAATAGCACTAGTTCCGAGTCTTACAAGTCCCGAAAATCACTTATACAATCAAAAAGGATGTTTTGTCGTTTATAGACTATATTATATCTAAGCTCAAGAGAGCAAAGATAACTATATCTTGAATGTTACAAAAAGAATTTGATATCATAGGTGTACTAAATAACCACAAAACACATCTTCGTATTATGGTCGAAGAGGAAAAAAATTGAATATTATATTAATATTCTTGTCATCCTATTCGCCTTATCTAAATTTATTTGGATTTATCTAAAAAAGTTTTAAAAGATATATAGATATAATTATTCAAGTTGGTTACGATACTCAGAGATCTATCAAGGACAAATATACAGAATTAGCTAAATCTAAAGCACTTGTTAAAAATTGGATCAAAAGAATTGATAACAAATGAAAAGTGTAATTAATTGCTGATTTGACTGGTACTAGAGATCATCATAAGGAATGAGCGGGCTCGAAGGGATTTGAACCCCCGACGTCTGGGTTAGAAGCCCAGCGCTATATCCAGGCTAAGCCACGAGCCCAATTTGCTTTCCCTATTAAGAAATACGAATTACGCGTTTTAAGATAAAAACTTTTTGTATGAATTAGTAGTTTTATTTGCTTTAGTTCCAAAGGACTCTTTTCATTTATTTTTAATTCACACTCAATAATTAGCAGGAAAAACTTCATCAATACATCTTAATCACATATTTTGTAATCAGTTTTAGAAAATTCAACATTGTAGAGTTCTGAAGTAGAAATGATTAATATTAGCCCGAAATGATTTGGAGATTTTTGCGGGGAAGGATCATATTTTAGAGTTTATTCCGTCGAATACCCAGCAGATTTACTGCTTAATGAAGATATCCTAAAGAGCCTTTATTAACTAACTGATTTATGGTTTAATCTACCTTTGCACTATGAAATAGAAACTATGTTACCCGCACATTTTTATTTCTAAAAAGAGATATATTATGGCTGTTTTTGTATAAAATATCGTAAAAAATTTATTTTAGGAAGCTCTCAAATTAGAATTATCAGCTCATAAATCGATTCTTTTTTCATTAATTCTGCTGTTTAATCACTTTTTAGTCGAGGACGTCAATATCAAATAGTACAACATTTTAGGTTCTCATGGCTAAATAAAAATGTGTATATAAGGGAATTATTAAATAGGGCTTCCTCGAAAACTATATTAATATAAAAAGTACCTCATTTTGCCAATATTGTACTTCTTTTTCATTGAGGATATCGCAAAGAACTTAGAAAATACATTTTATACCAACAAAAGTCGGCAATATATATTTACAAAATAAAACTTTATATGTGTTTTTGAATCGTTGATCAAATATGAAAAAAAGTATATATCCCACTTTGAGAAAATGTAGAGATAATCTTATGATTACGATTTTCAACAATACATATACACGAACAATTCTGCTTCATGAACTACTAATTTTTTTATAGGGATATTATTGTAAAATAAATGTAGCTTTTCAGTGTCTTTATATTTAGAGACTTTAGACAAACTACAATTTTCATTTAAATGTTGTACAGTCTGGGTAAGCAATTTGTTGAAATTGGAGGTTTATCGATATTCTCTACAATTACCCCGTAACTTATACATACTACCACCCATCTCTCACTTTGTCACTCTTTCAACCTCTACATGTTGCTTTAAGCTACAATGTACAATTAACTACTTCATTATTTTAAATTAATTCTACAAAAAATAGTTTACGAATAAAACTTAATTTCCCATAAAATATTTTAAGACCAAAAAATAATTTTATATTAATCATGTTTTTATTATTGAGGAGATATTCACAAATTTAAACTTAAAATTTTTTTCCTAAAAAAAGCAATGCATATTAATATTATATCAAATTCAAATTTTAACAGCCTGATAAGAGCGATTACCAACACTTTATAATTAAAATAAAATTTTTTAAATTTAAGGGCATGTCCTTAGGTTATTGAACAAATCTGGAAAATGATTATACCCCCATTTCAATGAAATTGTTAAAGGAAATGCTATATAGATGCTTTCAATATATTCAAAATAACACAACTATTGTGTGATAACTTTCTTTTATGGAGATATTTGATATGAACTGGCCTGCTAAGAGAACAATTTCAGGACCCACACGCTGGGATCCTTTTGAAGAGATCCGGAAAACACAAGAACGCCTGAACCTTCTGTTTGAAGACTTCATGCCTATGAAAAAATGGGGAGGAGGAAATGTATTTACTCCTGCTGTTGACATAAAGGACGAAGGAAACAAACTTTTGGTAACCACAGACCTGCCAGGAATAAATAAAGAGGATATTGAGATAAACCTTAAAGAAGACATGCTTGAAATAAGTGCAAAGACCGGAAAGGAAAAAGAAACAGAAGAAGAAGGATATATTCGTAAAGAAAGAGAATATACTCACTTTTACCGAGCTGTTCGCCTGCCTACCAGCATTAAAGAGGAGGGGAGCACTGCAAAAATTGAAAACGGTGTCCTGACTATAACACTTCCGAAAATTGAACTGGAAGAGCCAGCAAAAAAAATACAGATCGAATAATCTTCAAGAGCTAACGGATACTTTTCAATGTAATAGGAGGTTCATTTCATTCGAATACCACGCAGATTCTGCAGGGATGGTATTTTCCTTGAGAACCATTATTAACGAAATGATTTATGTTTTTAGTTACCTTTATAATATAAATGGAATTGAAGCACGCAAATCTTTGTATATATAAAATAAAGTGTCACATTTTTCTTTTTTTCTGTGATTATAGAATTTTGAGTGACTAAGCATCAATAATTATGTTTGCAACTATAATTGGTTTTTAAAAATATAATTAAATAGTGAGTTGACTCTGATTAGTGTAGCCATATCTTAAATGCTCATTAGAGAATCTGAGAAATATGTTACTCACTTAATACATGTATTGATTGCCCTTTTTGCCCGAATAGATGGAGGTTCCCCAATGAAATCGGTTGAATTTTCTAGTTAACTTCAGTACTTCGCTAACTTTAACTCCTCCTAAAGAAGCCTTCAGGTAACATTATATATCATAATAATGCATTTTATCTGTCTTTTGTGTACATCTCTAAATATTGATTGAGAACTTTTTTGCCTATTTTACACCAATTAATTGGCCAGTAGAATTCCCTAGAAGCCTATTTAACATCAGTGGTCTAAGCTACCTTTGAGCTTTCGATGTCAATTCACCGATTCTGTTTTAGGCTGTTTGAAAATCAAAATTAGGACAAATTTCTGTCCAAAATAATAACAGAGCCAATATTCAAAAAAGAATCAGGCACGAAACATTTTCATTTATTTTAGTAATTTATTCGAAGAATTTTATATTCATTTTTAGCCCTTATCTTTGTTTCAATGATCCTGTTGCAAAAACTTTGCTTGTGCACCTTAAATTCCAAGCCTAAACGCTTATTGATATGATATTTATCATGATAAATAAGTATAATATATGTAGATATATTAATATACTATAATCTTTCACTACATATTATATAAAACAAAAATACTATATATTTCAGGCCTAATTTTCATAATTTTTAAATAGAGGTCTAAAAGTTGGGGTTAAAATACCTAAATCCTGCAATATCCATCGTTTGATATGTTCAATCCTGGTAATTAATTCCTGAAAATAAAAATAAAACTATGCATATGATATATAAAATCAAGTACTTTAGGCATTATAGCCTAAGCTATTTTTAGCTAGTTGAAGTCAATGTTCTTGATCTCTCAGTCCAACTGCATAAGCCCTAAAACACAAAAGAAGATACACCACAATGTACTTCTACAGAAGTGAAAACGAGATGTTACTTAAAGAAAATAAAATCGTCGAAAAAATTTGTACAATCCCAGTTACACTTGAAGATGTCTCCAAAAGCATATTTGAAGGTGTAAGCGCAAAAAACATTCTGATGCATAGACTTCTCTTTCCTGAGGAAGACATTTCGGAATCATATTATCTTTGCGAAGGCCTATGTAAACCTGTATTTTCAGAACCTGAAATTATATATCCATATGTATCAGGAGCATTTTCTGAAAAATTTGCGGTTCGTCCTTCAAATTACCGCTTTATGCTGCCTTATGAGACGTCTGATGGGATTAAAAATAAAGAATACAAGATTATTCCTCCTGAAGAGCTAAAGTTCAAATTCCCTCGAGCTTACAGGAGAATTATGGAATTCAAAAATCAATTCCTTCATAATTACTCTCCCCTCAACTCTGCAGACTACAGTATAAAAGGAACAGAGCTCCTTGAGCACCTTTTTGTTCCGAAAATCATTGCAATTGGCGGGTATCATCTCCAGGCTACATACGATGCTGTTGGAAATCACGTGTTTAGAAACGGCTGTGGAATTGTTCTCAAAGACTCTAGTAAGTATCCTTATGTTACTGCAGTGCTTAACAGCCCGATCGCCAGACTCTTTCCCGCATTATGCAAGTCTGAAATGATCTTCTCTGATTATACAGATCCTACAGTCCTTGGACGTTTTCCGATTAAATTTCCGGATAACAAACTAACAGAGGATCTCATAAATACCATTTTTGATTACCTTATGTTTCTCAATAAGCAGATATATGCAGCAAGTTATAGAGTAACAAACTGGCTTAGAGAACTTTCAGATTTCTACGAGCAGATCTCAAATCTCCTGATTCTGGATACTTACTTTATAAATGATCTTGATCCAAGACTTCTAAAAACCCTTGAAGAAAATATTCACCCCTACGCAGGAGAGATAGAATCTAAAGATATTGATAGCCTGCTGAGTGCACTATATTGCATAAAGCAGCAGATTCTTGAAACCTCACGATTTAAAGAGATACCGGGTGAATATGTGCTTACATAACTTTTAAATTTTTCGCAAAGTATCAGAATACGATGGTAATTCCTTCTCATATTTTGTCCCAGAAAAAAAGGATTTACTCATTTTTAGTACAAAAGTAAGAACTTCTCATGAGGACATAGACTGCGAGAACTTCAAAGAACCTTCGATTTCAACAAATTGCTTATATAGATTTTATAAACAACCGGCCCAAAAATAGGATTTATAGAAATCCTCTATACTTTATTTATAGTTTTTATCTTTTGCAGCTTTTGTTTTCATCTCAATTCGGTTACCATGTGGCACATTTTAATAATATATATGGGTAGCCACAATATGCTCCTTTGGGAAGCAGACCCATGCACCTTTTACCCACACCCAGCGTATCTATAGAGATAGCTACAACCATAGCCGCCCCAGCACCCATAATAACCGCCACAATAGTTTCCCATACCGCTGCCTCTTGAACTCGCTGCTACTGCTGTCGAAGAGACTACAAAAGAGACTACAAGAAGGACTGCCTACAAAATAGCCAGTACCTTTTTCATTCTACTAGATGATTGTTTCAGCATTCATTTCACTCCTTCATTTTTTAAATTAATAATTTTAAAATAAGGAGTTTTTTAAGGAGTTTGTTTTTGGTAACTATTCAACCTACAAAAATCAGTTTGTTGTAGACCTATTTTAGCGCAATAAATTTATTATCTATAGAACTTAAGTACTTTATTTGATTATTTCCTTGACTTTTAGAATATAATCTATAACTTTTTTCTTTAGTTTGATCAGCTTTTTCATATCATTGATTTTTAGAGGATTGGATCAACTTCAATTTTAGCTGCTTGTTTATGAAGTGTATATTGTTGTTCTTTTTTCCTAATGATTCTCTGGAAACTTCATATCATTCATTTATCATACTGGAAGCTTTCAAGCATAGCAGCTGCACTGTTATAACCTATACTATCCGGTTCCATAATCTGGCCATACAATTTATATAATCTATCAATGCTGATCTTAACCCCTCAGCCACTTATTTTTGTTTATTTTTAGTATGTTAATTGCAATGAATTTCATAAAATCTGTGTATTTATCCTAAATTTAGATAAAAATGCCCTTGCAATTTCGGCTGAAAAATGAGAGAACACATAGATTTTGATACAAACAAATTATGTATCTTATATTAGGAGGCCTTATGCAATTGATGTATAAAATAAAATGTAATAAGCTTTGTGATCAAACTTTTTTGAACAATTATAGGTTTAATGCAGTTGATTTTTCGATTCAACTGCACAAGCTCTAATTAGTTGACGCTGGCATTTTTTTGCTTCTGTGAACCTCATAGTGTATTGTGTCCCATTGTTCCTTTTAAGTTCAAGTTCCCCATCTAACTGGTCTATAAGGAAAATTACCAACTGGAGACCTAAACTTTCAATATCTTCAATCTTAAGGTTTTCAGGTACACCTACCCCATCATCTGAAACGGTCAGAGTGAAACTGGTACTATTACAATTTTCATTTTTACTTTCTTCTATGCAGTTTATACATTCCAATTTTTTTTCACAGCAAAATTTGATTTGAATTTTTCCTTTATCCCTGTCTGGAAATGCATGTTTAAGGGAGTTCGAAATAAGTTCATTAACAATAATTCCTAATGGAATTGCAGTATCCATATCAAAGAAGAGGTCATTTTCGATATCCATGCTTAAGTTTATACTGGTATTCGTAAGCCTATAAGTATTAAATAAATTTTGAGTGAGCTTCTCAAGGTATAATGAAAAATCTAGATCTTCGATCTTTTCGCCTTTGTAGAGTTCTTCATGAATAAAACCAATCGATATTACTCTATCCTGACTTTCCCTAAAAGCATCTAAGATTTCTGAACTCATCATTCCCATCTTGCTTTTGAATTTATCAGCTTGAAGAGCAAGAAGTGAGGATATTACCTGTAAGTTATTCTTAATCCTGTGATGAATTTCCTTTTTACGAGCATTTTCAATATTTGCGAGTACTTCTCCTATTTTTTTGCGCTCAATAGAATATTTGATAGAACGTTTCAATAATCTTCCTTTTACTTGCCCTTTGACTAAATAATCCTGAGCACCTTTTTTTACAGCATCAAGTCCAATTTTTTCATCATTTAACGCAGTAAATATTATTATCGGGATTCGTGAATTCCTTGCATGAATATCAAGAAAGGTGGCGATACCATCACTATCTGGCAAGCCTAGGTCTGTCAATATTAAATCAAATGGAAGCTCTTTAAGAAGGCTCAAACCTTCGTGAAGTGTTTCAACATTTTTTAGTTCATATGAGAAGTCGGAGAATTCTTCAAGCATCTCTTCAATCAGACTTGCATCTCCAGGATTGTCCTCAAAAAGCAAAATCGTAACCTTTTCACCCATAATTTAACCGTGTCTTACCGGAATCGTATTAATTTAATTTAGATTGTAACTTTATAACTTCAAGCCATAAAAATTATGTTCTCATTTACGAGACTTCTTTAATAAATGAATTTCAATAAAAATTTGAAATTGTTTTTCTTATCTGTTGTCGACCTATTATTATTTAGATTATAACAGGATCATAATTTCCAGGCAATTTTTATTCACATATCTACTTGTTATTCCCCATTTTTTTAACCGATTGATTTTCGTTGAAATATTAGATAATCCTCTTAGTTATTTTTAATTAATTATGTGAAAAATAATTTTAGAATAAAAATTATGTTTACATAAAATATTTTAACATTGAAAAAAGCGCGATATTAATATTTTTTGGCATCGACCAAAAAAAAGAAAAAAGAGATCTTCGGAAAATGAGTGAGTGAATTATCGCTGTATTTCAAAGTGAAAATGGTGCAGATGATATGAATGACATTATCCATCAGCTTAAAAAGGAGGAATTTATGACCTTCTACGATAAAGCAGTTGTTATTTACAAGCTAGATGGCAAAATCAAGGTGAAGCAAGCAGTACATCTTGTGACTGTAGGCATAGTTAGAGGCGCATTTGGAGGTATGTTGAGACAAATTTTGGCTTTGTTTCTCTTAATCGCGAAATGGACTGAAGAAAAGGCACTAGACTCTGTCCACACTTAATTCTCAAGCATCTGGTCAGCGGCGTCAGATGACTTTGCAATTGGGAGTGATTTTTTCGGCAATCTGATCCTCTAAACTTACACTCAGGGAGAATTCTTGTTTCTTTCCTGCTTTCTCTAGTTTTCACAGGAATAATGTTTCTTATTGCAAGGTGGAGGTTTAGCAAAGTTAGAGTCACATAATTCACTTCTTCGGAAGCAAAAGAGAATATTTGTATGAGGAGGTATTCTATGATATATACCCACGAAAATGATCAAAATAAAAAATGTAGAGATGGGATGAAGGGATGGGAGGAATGCCTGAAAATTGTGCTCAGAATCCGCTTTTAAGTCGAATTTTATGTAAAATAAAGTATTCCTTCTATATTCTTCGTAATATCTACTTTTATTGATAAAACGTTGCACTCTCACTGATTATCTGAATCAGGGAGGTTAAAAATGGCAGGGTACTTCTCTTTTAATGGTATGAGGAATTCTTCGTCTAATTTTGTATCATAAAGTGTTTTCAATTTAGAAAGTTGAGCAATTGTTAAATGGTGAGCTCCCTTAAAGTTTGCTCCTTGAAGGTTAGCATGTTCGAGGTTAGCTCCTTTTAGGTGAGATCTCTTAAGATCAGCCCCTTGAAATTTAGCCATTTGAAGTTCAGCTCCATATAGTTCAGCTCCTTGAAGATTAGCTACTTGGAGATTAGCCCTTTGAAGATTAGCCCCCTCAAAATCAGCCTCTATGAGATCAGCTCCTTCAAAGTTAGCCCCTTCAAGTTTAGCTCCTTGAAAATTGGCTCCTTGAAGGTTAGCCTTTTCAAAGTTAACTTCTTGAAGGTTAGCTCCTTGAAGGTGAACATCTATAAGATAAGCTCCTTCAAGTTTAGCTTCTGCAAAGTCAGCCTGTTCAAAATTAGCTCCTTGGAAGTTAGTTTCTATAAGATTAGCTCCTCGGAGGTCTTTTCTATCTGGAATATCCATACACTTTAATTGGTTTGGAACTGAAATAAACATTACTGAGTTAGGGAGATATCTTCTACTCTTCAGGATTTATTTTTTAAAATTATATATACTATATAGTCTTGGTTTATCTAGCCTAAAAAAATGATAGGTATGTTTTAATGTAAAATTTAGCCATTTTATTGATTTTTGGCTAATTTTTTAGGATAATGACTAATGTATAAGCGAAAAATAACTACTTTTCAATATTTTGTAGCTATGGATCCACTTAAATATCCAGACTATATGTATATAATCGGGAGTTGAGACTTGGAATAGGAACCTAAGAATTATAGAAGAAATAAAAGCCGAAATTTTTGATGTTTGATAAGCACAAAATAGGAATCTGTGACTATTTAAATAGGCACGGATCCTACTCAATCCTATTAATTATTTTGAGATATATTTAGTATTCAATATTATATTGATAGATAATTAGGCAATTAAGAAAAACTCAGACATCAGTTTATCCCAAATACTCCACTGGCTTTGAAGACTCTTCTACCAACTGTTCCCAGATAGTATCATCAATTTCAACCACATTGAATTCGTTAAATAATTCATCCCCGTATATTATAGAATAGAACAAATGGGATTTTAGGATTGATAAAATAAGTATCTATTGCTCAAATTGCTGCCTGTACTTAAGACCCCGCTGCAAACATTTATATCTTAGTTCAACCGCGTAAGTTCTATAAAAATAATGTTAAATTTGATTTTTCTGCCAGACTATTCATTTCAAGTTCAACTAGATGAAGAAATAAAAGAGTATTCAGTTAATGGATGTTTGTATGAAAATTATCTCAAATATACTTTATTTTTTCTAGATCTAATTAATTTTTGAAAATAAATAAGTAAAGTTTTATTAAACATAATCACTGCCCAACAGTCAAACAGAAGATAGCCAACCAGATTATTTAACAAATTTGAATTTACGCACTTGAACCAAGTTCATGGTACATGTACCAGGAAAAAAATGTGATTCGAAAAACAAATGTCCCTAAGATTAGGTTAATTTTAATCAAATAAGAGTGGATAAATGTCGAAATAGCCATCTAGTAGAATTAAAAAGGTGCGGACTATTTTTGCTAGCAGTTTTTTTGCAGAATCATTAACCTTGAAGCAGCAAGTGCATACAATTTGCACGGATATCACCATATTTGTCATAGCTCAGCAGTTATGGTAGCTAGCACTGTCACATCTGTGGTTACGGTCACCATGCAATGGGATCTCTTGTTACAAATGTAGCTGCAACGGCACAGCCACCTGTAAAAGTTAATTGTTGACTAATTACAAGTCAAATAATGTGCTAAACTGCTTAGATACATGAAAATACCAGTATAAATAGAAAAAAACATTGTATATTCCATTATGCGAATACACTACTGGTATACATTGCGTGGCGTACACCATAAGGCTATTTGTTTGCAATGTATACCACATCTGTTTAATTTCAAGTTCTCTTTTATATATATGGCCTAATCACTCTTCTGTATGCGCTACAGAAACCGCAAATGCTTTTCCACATTCAATGCACACAAAATTGTTATGAGGCACAGAACATGTATTAGTTGCTTCACAATGCGGGCATTCACATTTCCATTCTGAAGGATACCAAACTGTTTCTTCCATGATCTCAACTCCTACTTGGTGCGATAGGTGTGATTCGAACACAAGAACTCCTACAAGACCAGACTATAATCTGATACCTTTGGCCTAGCTGGACTACTCTCACGCATGATTTATACTTCAGCCAATTTAATGCAATTATGCGAAATAATGAGCATAGGATGCATATTTTCAAAAGTAGTGAGATTTCTGCGAACCTCAAGTTTTTTTGATATTTCTTTTATAGAAAAATAAACGCAGAAACAACACTTGTGATGTTATCACCCAACTTAAAATAATACTAAATAGTGGCAATTACAGCGTAAATTATTAAAAGCCAGATTATGGCATCCATAAATAAGCCTGCAATTCCTTGTGCGCTCAATATATATGTAACCAATGATAATACTAGTAAAACTATAAAAAGTCCTCTCAAACCGGCACGTTTTACTTCCCAACGTATTTAATCGATAAATCAGTTTCCAATGACCTTCAGGAGAGAAAAGCACAGACTTTTTAGTTTTAATTTTAGGAGTAATTAATTTCTCTGCTCCCTATCTATCTATCTTAAAATTCCTGTTTGTTCCAGCTATTATGCCTTACAATAAATTTATATCTATAATTAATATACACACGATATAGTTCTTCGCGAGTTAACGATGATTTATTTTTTTTCAAAACCTTTTTCTTTTTCCAAAATTGTTTTATCGATATTAAGAGTGTAGTCGTATCAATGTTGCCCAAATTTGAAAGCTTCCAAAGATATAGCAAATAGTTTATTGCCTATATCCATTAGATATCCGCCAGAAGAAAGCACCAAGTAGCTACTATGTTACTTACCATGCAAATCAGCAACCAGTCGAAAGTTAGTATAGCTGTTTTATAAAAATGTAAGTGTTGGGATATTTATATTGCATGTGTTGATAGATATTTTGAATAATTCTTATTCTCAATCTCTTAGTGATTTCCCTTCTCTAAAGGTCGATAAACCCCAAAATTTCGCTCGAAGTTTATAAATGGAATATATATGATTTGTAAAAATTAGAGATCTATCAAAATTATCATGATTCTATCAAATTCGGGTTAAAATATAAGTTTTTGGAAAAAATTGTGTGATCTATCAATAATGAGTTGATGTTTATCCAGAAAAATCATCTACTGTATCTATATCTAATTTTCTGCGTGATGTAGTAATTGGTTCTCTAAATGCAGTTAAGCTTCGAAAACTAGTTCATTTGGAGCAAAGTGCATTATGAGTTGAAAATATTAATCAGCTAATGGGGCACCACTTAATCAAGAATTAGAGATAATATTAATATACGTTGCTTTTTTCGAAAAAAGCTCAATGTTAAATTTATGAAGATCTCAAGGAAGAATAAGAACATAATTAATATCAAATTTTTGTTCGCTGGTAAAATATTCACTTAAGGAACATCCAACTTTTTGTTCAAAGCACTTATATCTCATATTTTGCTCTATAATACTTATGGAGATTTAATCCCAGTTAGTAAACTTATTAGCGAAAACTCAACGAAATCTGCGCTTTTAGATCTACCTTACAACAGCTGAGTTTCACCTAATGTCAGCATGATTGATTAAAATTTCAATATTTATTAACATGTCCACGCATTTGAAAGCTCTTCAGCTTTTTTCAATACTAATTCTGCAGAATCCGCATCCTTAGTTGAAACGAGATCTGACAATAGGGTGCTCGAGTTTAAAATTTAAGGAGCCATAACGCCGACATCAGGATATAAAAATTGTAAAAGGTTGGATATTGAGACAAAAATAGTATACCTAGTAAAGAGACATTCAAAAAATGCTCATTTACAATATAATGGACTATGTGATATGGGTCCGAGCTTTAAAAAAGTTAACCATTATGAAATCAAAGTTTATCATGAATTGGTTTGAGAAATACTGCTGATTCTGCACACACCAATAGTATCTAGATACTTCAAAAAGTATATTTATTTGTTCTGCAGAACAGTATTGGGCTTTAACCTTATTATTTTTTTTATTTAATCTTCCTTGAAACATTATTTTCTTTTCTATATAACCCACAACCTGCATTTGCTCAGCATTCCACAGCACTTTTTGGTTTTTTGATTCGTTTATTTTTGGCAATACCTGTGGGTATAATCCTTGGATAAGATCCCTTGATATGCAACAAGAAGAAACTAAATCACGTATTGACTTTGCAACAAACAAAATAAAATATTATATCTTTATATAAAAGCTAACTTTGAATATTAATTAGAAAAAATTGACTCGGGGTATACGGATGGATCAAAAAGAGCCAGCAAAAATAACATCAAGTGTGATACTCTGTTAGATAGTTGGATTATTTACGATATTATTCGTTATAATGAGGTTTAGTGATCATAAATATTTCTCCCTTATTCCAATTTTATTTATGAGTTTGATAATATTGATAGTACTTCCAGTATTTGCAGATGAGCTTGAATCCATATTCAATTTTAGATTATCGGGATCGGAAAGATTTATGGTAGTCATAATTCTTTTTTTAGGAGCTGTGACTTTTCCAGATACTCATTTAACTTCGGATATTCCTGCTGCAGGAACTAACAGAGCAGTAGACTATAAGGGTCCAATTGCTTCTTCAATTCAGAATGACAATGCTTGTTACTATGATTGGAAATGATATATCACTGATCATATTGGTGAATAAATAAAGCTCCTGCAGGTTCCACATATGCAGTAGTAACTATATATATCAAAAATGAAGGTGATAAATCTATATCAACAAATCCTTAGAACTAGTATTTGCTGATCGATGCCATAAAATATACCCATGATACGGCTACATATGCTGAGTCAATAAAGACCCCAACGGTTGATGTTGTAAAAGGTGGCGAAACCGAGACAACAATAGTATATTTAGTAAAAGCAAATCCATCAACAGCTACCTTAAAATATAAACAATTGTTTGGCCCAGAATTGGTGCGTACAAAACATTACGACCATTTTTAATTATAATTGATTTTCTTTTTTTTCGTTTAAATTTTTTTATACTAAATAAGAAAATTTAGTTGGAGAGATAGAATGGATCACCAAAAATCAATCAAAATAGGATTTACTTGCTTTGTTCTTTGTTTAATGGGATTATGTTTACCGCTAGTAGTTGCAGATGGCGGCACAGGTTACTATGATTGGAAATGGTATACAACTGACCATATCGGTGAATACAATAAAGCTCCAGCAAGTTCTTCATATGCAGTAGGAACTATATATATTAAAAATGAAGGTGATAAAGGGATAACAACAAATCCTTTTGATTGGTATTTAATTATTTATTGGCTTAAATATACTTATGATTCAGCCACACATGACAGTTCGATAAATCACCTAACATATGACGTTATGAAAGGTGCCGAAACGGAAACAACAATAGCATATTTAGTAAAAGGGAATCCAGCAAGCGCTACCCTAAAATAGAATCAATTGTTCGGTCCGGAATTGAAGCACATTGATCATTATACTTTAAGCCAATCAAGCAATTCTGATAAATCAATAAAAACTTATGATAAAGCAATTGAAATTAACCCGCATGATTCAAAAGCTTTGGACGGAAAAGGAAATGCTCTATATAAATTAAATAAATACGATGAAGCAATAAAAGCATATGATAAAGCAATTGAAATTAATCCGCAGAATTCAGATGCCTGGAGTAATAAAGGAGCTGTTTTGGTCTATTTGGAATCAGTTGCTAAAAAAATAGGCATAAGAATCTCTCTATTTTGTCCCAAACATGGAGGGATCTGCTCATTTTTCCTGTTTGATCAACGATTCATTATAGAGATTTTGTTATAGCGGAATATATATGGTTGACTTCTTCTACGAAGGGTACGTGGGTCCAATCCCACTAAGCATATTATTAAATATTGAAGTTTATCGAAATTTTCGTAACCTTTTACTTCATTGTTTCAAACTTTTGATTTTTGCTGATAAATTTCAATTGCTTTGTCATATGCTTTCATTGCATCTTCATGCTTGTTTAATTTACCAAGAGCAAGTCCTTTATTGTTCCATGCATCTGAATCATTTGGGTTAATTTCAATTGCTTTGTCATATGCTTTCATTGCTTCATCGGATTTATTTAACTTATATAGAGCACGTCCTTTATTACTCCAGGCATCTGAATTCTGCGGATTAATTTCAATTGCTTTATCATATGCTTTTATTGCTTCATCGTATTTATTTAATTTATATAGAGCACGTCCTTTATTGTACCAATCTGCTGAATCCTGAGGGTTTATTTCAATTACTTTGTCATGTGGATTTATGACTTTATAGGATTTATTTAAATTGTCTAGAGCAACTCCTTCATTTTTCCAATCATCTGAATCCTGCATCATTGCTTTATCATATGCGTTTATTGCTTCATCTGCATGTCCTAATTTCGATAGATTGACTACATTTTTGAACCGAGCATCTGAATTCTGCGTCGCACCTGCGTAACTCACTAGGATAAAAAGCATCAATAGAGTTATTCCGAAAATATTTACGATGATATGCACTCTACTTGCTTTATTATATGTCAATTTGTTCATTATCTACCTCTATAAGTTGGTTTAGATATTAATGATGAAAATAACTTCAAAAATACAAATGTAATACTTCACTCTACAAAGTAAACTTTTCTACTGGGGAAGTATATTTTTACATTTATAAAAATGAATTTTGCATAAATATCAATTGTTGAACTCATTAAAACTTTCACAGATAAATCATGAAAACAATATTTTAACTTGCAAGGCATCTATTCAGAAGAAAAACTTTTATTCTGGATTCCGATACAATTCCAAAAAATTATATTTTAAAGTAGAACTAACATCCAAAAACAATGATGCGTTGCTTTTATTAAAACAAATGTGTAGTGAAATCAATGAATCCTGTTTTTTGTGATGAAGACAATGAGTACAGATCCATTTAGAATTTACATAACCTTCAGGACACTTCCTTATTTTTCAATAATCTTTTCGTCCATTAACTGATCGGGTTCACTAGTTTGAGAAAATACATCCTCGATTGCCATCTGGCGTGTACTATCATTACTTTTAATATCAGAACGTATCTTCATAAAATAAGACAGTGCTACTATAGGTAAAGAGTAGCCAATTCCATAGATACCCAAGTTGATTTCTTGCTGTTCAAAAATCACGCTCAAGAAGTTGACTCCCAGCACGACTACAGTAAGTCCTATTAGACTCAATTCCATCCCCTCAATGTTATTCATCTTCAGCCACTCCGGTAAAGGAAGCACCTGGAAAAACAATTGGTAGAAACCAAGTGAAGTGAGGAAAAGTATTGTACCAATTAGAAAGAAATGAACAGTCTCCACAAATCCAACAATAATAATACCTTTTGTACCTGTCTTTGTTATTTCAGCAACCAATTCTACCAGTAAGTAAATAAGATCAATGCCGCCTTTAATAAACAGAATACAAGCCGCAATCGCCAATCCAATAACCGGAATTAACCCAAATAATCGTATTCCGGCAATAAATTTTACTATTTTCATTACAGATGCCTTCTTTACAGTGGATAATCCTGAATAAAATTATTATGAACCTGAAGTGTTCACTCAGATTTGCTGGTTAAAATTTTTCAATTGCTCGATGATGATACCAAAAAATGAAATTTCTAGTTTGTGCTCGGTAAATTTTGATATTATTGACCTTCTAGTTCTTTCAAGAACACGAAAACTATCTCAGAGCTCAGGTTCATAATTTCAATTATAACTATTATTTTGATTGTGTGTTGTATGTATTGTTTTATTTTATATAGTGTCTCAACAATTTCATTATTTGTGAAAAAAGAATATAAAATTGCAAAAGGACTGACCTTTCTGGAACTGATCTTCGAGGAGCCCATAATCTAATAATTGATCAGGTTTCTAAAGTGAAAACACTTTGCGATGCAAAATTAGACTAAGAACTCCTCATACCACTCAAAGAGAAGTACACTGTCCTTATTGTAAAACCGAAATGAATGTTATTATAACCATATAATTATAAATATATTACCTTTCATGAATAAATAGTTTTTGTGGGGAAATCCATGCATCATTGTTTGTGGAAAGTTATGCTCTACTTTCCAATATAATCTCATTTTACTTGTATATGAATTTAGACAAAAATTTATTTCCTGAATAGCTGCTTTGCAATTTAAAATGTTATTGTACTGGTGGAGCTTTAAAAGTAATTTTTTGATAAAATAACCATTTTAACCAATTATTTTGCTTTTAAAGCATTAATCTCAATTTTGACAAAACATCAGTAACTTATTATAAAGGTGAGAATTCTGAAAATCAGCGTTCTGAGAACTAAGAAACTATCCAAAAAATCTGTGACCTATGTATCATTATAAAAGGCAAAATTAAAATTATTCAACATAATTCTTTTATTTATATTAACTATTATCTTATAAACTTTTGAATGGTAACGAATTAAAGACAGGGAGAAATATTAAATGAAAAATAAGACAAAATCATGTTCAATAACTTTAAAAGCTCTAGTTTTATTTTCAATTCTTTCTTCTTTTATGGCATTGGCAGCTCCTGTACAAAGTGAATAGCCCACGATAACTGAAACCAGAATCAACAACAATGATTCAGCCAAAGCATTGACTACAAGCACAAAAGAAGTGAGTGGAAACATTGAAGTTACGGTCTACAACGCGGATATGGCCCTTGTGAAAGAAAAAAGGGAGATTTACTTAAATAATGGAATCAATAGTATCGAGTATACAAATGTGACCTCTAATATTGACCTGACATCGGTCTTGTTGGAGGATCCGACAAATAATAGGACCACTGTGCTCGAACAACAATACGAATACGATCTGGTTAGTAGCTCAAATCTCCTTGATAAATACATAGAGAAAAAAATTACTGCAACTGATTTCAATGGCAAAAACTATACTGGCAAACTTCTCAGTCATAAACAAAATGAAGTCATCCTTAAAAGAGATGATGGAAGTATTGTGTCTCTAAATGCCATAAAAGTGGAATTCCCAGACGCTTTTGGGCTTCACACGAAACCAACGCTAGTCTGGCAGATTTACTCACAAACCTCCGGAAAACAGGATTTTATTATCTCTTATCTGACTAGAGGTCTGAGCTGGAGTGCAAACTAGATCTTACAAACCAATGCCAATTCTACAAAAGCTAATATCAGATCCTGGGTCAACATTAACAATAAAGCAGGGATTTCCTTTAATGATGCAAAGCTAAAACTGGTGGCAGGAGATATTCATAGAGTCTATGGATAGGGATCAGTGTACAGATACAAAGATGGTAGCTGGAGAAAGTTTTACCTCAGCTAAAGGTATTTCCGAAACACCACTATTTGAGCACCATCTCTATACACTTGAAAAACCTATAACTCTTAGAAATAACCAGGCAAAACAGATATCTCTCCTTTCTGTAGATTTTGTGCCTGTGCAAAAGGAACTTATCTTTGACAGCTCGAAAGATGATAAAGTACAGATTGTCCTAAAAATAAATAACTCGAAGGCAGAAGGTCTTGGAATACCTCTTCCCAGCGGGTTTTTAAAGGTTTATCAGCATGATTCAGAGGGGCAGCCTCAGTTTATAGGGGAAGATCAGATAGATCACACTTCAATAAGCAAGAAAATAAAAGTTACTGTAGGCAATGCATTTGACATCATAGGCGAACGGATCCTAACAGATTTTGAACAGGTCAATAATAATGTCAGCAGGACAAGCTATCAAATCGTACTTAATAACAACAAATCCGGAGCTCAGAACGTTACGATTGTAGAACACTTCTATGGAAATTGGAAAATAATCAAAGGTTTCGATAAATACGAAAAGATCGATGCTTTTACCGTAGAATTCAGGGTATCAGTCCCAGCAAACGGCACAAAAACCATATTGTATACTGTCGAAAACAATGTTGGAGCCCCTGTTGAAACTATCGGAAATACAGTGACAGGGAATTCTACAATTGAGAACATAACTACTGAGAATTAAATTATAGGAAGCACAAAAGCTGAAAATTTAATTTCAGGAAATATGGCGACTACAGGGAACGCAACGACAGGAAAGGTGACAAGACAATAAAAAATCTCAAGGCTAAAGGGTAGTTGACTCGTTAATCGAATCCAACAAATTCCTTGGACTTTTCAATATTTTCTGGGATCGCTAAAACTTACCATTAATTTCACTGACAATTGATCAAAATCAATCAAAATAAAAAATAATAAGAAGTCATAAGATTTGAGATGCAAAGAATAAGAATAGGCATTACATGGTTTAAAGCAAAGTTGAGCAGTACAAGAAATGCTGTTAATCAATTTCTAAAAAAGCCAACGTATTTCTTAGTATAAAAATTTTAGATACCAAAAAGTTGACTACAAGCAGACAACTGCGTAAGTCCTAAGATAAAAAGAAAGTTCTCGGAATAAAGATCAATAAGAATCACTTAAATCTCGTACTTATTGAATAACAGGACTATGCAGATATCTATAGCATTATATTACCTTAGGGACTTTAAGTAATACCAATTATTATAGAAATAATCCATTATTCTCTGACTGCAGGTGAAATTAACATGGCCATATTTGACACGATAAAGGACAGGAGAAGCATAAGGACTTACAAAGAAGAGTGCATACCGAAGGACAAGCTCGAGAAACTATTGGAGGCTGCAAGACTTGCGCCATCGGCCGGGAACCGGCAGAACTGGAAGTTCATTGTTGTCGAAAACGAGCAAATAAAAAAACAGCTTGGTACAGCTTCCAATAACCAAGCCTTCGTAAGTACCGCTTCTCACGTCATCGCAGGAGTAGGGGACTTCGCCCAAAAGTGGCACCAGGTCGACCTTGCCATTGCCCTAGAACACATTGCCTTAGAAGCTGTCGAGCTAGGACTGGGGACCTGCTGGATTGGCGCTTTCAACGAAGAGGACGTCAAAAAAATACTCCAGATACCGCAGGACAAAAAAGTCGTCGCTTTACTTACTGTGGGGGTCCCAGCTGAATCGCCCGCTGCCAGACCAAGGAAAGATCTTGAAGAAATCGTAGCTTACAACGAATATACATAAAGGCCGGTATCTTCTTTTACTCTCTTAGAACTTACGCACTTCTGATAAAAATCAAGTACATTAAACGTCATATTTAAGATTTGAATTGTAGAAAGATATTTTCTTACTGTAGTTGATCTTGTACTTATAATGCTTAAATCCTAAACTTAAAATATTCACTAAGTACAATAGTGGACCACCACTCAGCTGAAGACTAAGTGGCTTCTTGATTCATTCCTTTATCTTTTGAGAATTAAAATCGTGCCGAAATTCTAAACGATCAGCACCTTCACACTACCTACACGTTGAATTCACATTCATCGATAGAATATGCTCCAATGCAGAAAAGAAAGGTACAGAGACGATTAAGCGTTCGCTAGTTATTTTGAACATCTGATCTATCTTGACAAGCTTTAATATATCTATCATCTATCGATTCTCTTAATTTTTGTTTAATGCATTTGCAGTAATTAAATTGTTTTAAATATGAGTATGTTTAAGTATAAAACAGTAAGCTTTTTTTCCCATAGTTTCTAAAATGATCAAAGTATCCAAAATAGCTATATTCATTCATAAAGGTAGCTTTCGTTCCTGATCAGTCAGTCTTGGAGGGCCTTAAAAGTCTTGTAGATGCAGTGATCCAGTAAATATATAGTTTTTAACACAAAACTAGGTATAAAATAATTTTGAATAGAAAGATGTAGGAATCAACAGAGTAGAAAAAAATAATTTCAAATCCAATGCTTCTCCTTCATTTGAAAGAGTGTTGATTTTTAATTTTTCTTATGAAGACTATAGAGGAATTTCGATAAACATCTGCTTTTCACGAATTTTTTTGGTATCATTCATAATCATATGGCGAAATTAAGGAGTTTATCGAAATACTCTTAGAAATGTCGTTATTTCCCTGGAAATTAGGCCCTGAAATCTATTTAGTAATTTATTGAGAGGATAGTAACACTGTAAAGTTAAAAAAATAATAAATGATTTAGTAGTTGTTGAGAAACAAGCTCGCACTCGAAAAATTACTCTTTTTCCAGCTCTTGGACTTGCTCTTCTAGACTATTGAGCACATCGTGTTTTCTGGCAATATCTTCTTTCAGCTTCTGTAGTTTCTTTTCCTTTTCGAGAACTTTCTCCGTTTTTCCAACTTTCAAGATGCCTTTTGTAAATATGTCAATAAAATTTTCAACTTCCTTGTCACTATAGCTCAAAGCGTAGTCAACAAATATTCCTCTTAAGAAGGCTGAGCAGCTGAAATAACTGACAAAAGTTAATGCTGCTGATTGAGCATTGATATTACGTATTTTTCCATTCTTCATTTGCAGCTCAAAATATTCGCTCAGACGCTCTATATTAGTTTTGAAAACAGATTCTAGAATCTCAGCGAGTTCGGGTCTTCTTCGTCCTTCCTCGAACAGCATGAACATAAACATATAAGATATACTATCCTTTTTTTCATCCTGCATATCTTTTGCAATTTCTGTACCTAAGATACAAAGATCTCGTTCAATGTCTGCATTTTTATTGACGTTTAATAACTGATTCAGTGTTGAAATAGCATTCCGGTGTTTGATAAGAACCTCTTTCAACAGGTTCTCTTTTGATTGAAATTTTCGGAACAACGTCACTTCGGTAACATTTGCCTCTTGTGCAATTTTACGGGTAGTTGCACCAGCATATCCTTCGCTGGAGAATACCTTTACAGCTGCATCCAATATTTTGTGTTCTGTATTTCTCATAATATTAAGTCGTTACTCACATATATTTAAGGTTTTTGAGCAACTTGGCTTTGAGTAGAAAGAATATATGTGTAAAACTAGCGTTTAAACAATTTAGTTGTTTATCATGTTAATAAGCTTGAATTCATTTGCACCATACATTCTGCAGATGTACATAGATGTAAAATTTGTTTGCCTAGATATAACTATTATATTGTGAATTATAGGCATAAACGGCAAATTAAATCTCTCCAAAACATATCTTTTATATCATTCTATGTTATATTATTTTAGTTTATTCTATTTTATTTTTTAGTTGCTGGAAAAAAATGCGGATATTGTTGTATCTAATTGCTAAATAAAACTAAAAAAAGGAGATCTGGTTTTTAAATAATCGCTTACGAGTTAGTGAAGTATAAAAATAACTCACAAACCATATATATGTTATGTAACAACTAACTTACATTTAAAGCAGATACACAAATTATTCCATATACATAAAACCAGTTGTGGGAAATTGATATTTATTTGAGATATATTTCGGATTACTGACCGATGAAAAAATAAAAACGGGTAAATAGTCAATAATTAAATAAAATAAGCCCACTGAAATTTCCGCCTTAAATCTTAATAAAGAAAGCTAATAGTATTGTTTTTCTGGGCTGAATAGTTACCAAAAAAGAATAAGTGTATTGCTTATAAAAAGTGATGTACCAAATCAACTCAAAAACTATATATACATCTAATAACTTATAGTATGCAACCACTAACTTATAATAAACGTGGATTTGAAATGAAAGAAGTAACTATTTAACCTACAATAAATCAGTTGATCAATATCGATTTTGATATGACTTATTCTTCAGATTACAAACTGATTGGAAAATAAAAAACTGATTAATAGCCGATAATTAAATAAAATAAACCCACTTAAATTTTGCTTCATGAATCAGTTGATTTTTGTAAAGATGGTTATTAATATTGTTTTTACTAGGTTGAATTATTACTAAAAAAATATAATATGTTAACTTAAATAATAAAAACTGATGAATAAAAGGAGATATTGAACATGAATCAGGATATTCATTTTACAGACTTAGGTCCAGCAATGCAAACTGCAATGACTGAGACATTGGAACTTCTGACTGAAGAACAGAAAAGGAAATTTACAGAAAGGAGACTGGATAGGACAATAGAATTTATCGAACTAAAAATAATTGACATGGAAAAGAGGATATTGATAGCCAAAGAAGCTATAGCAGATATTCGAAAAGATAAAGAAATGATAAGATAACGAAATGATTAAACTAAGCAAATTGACCATATAAACAACTTACAAAATATACTTCTGTATATGTTACCATGGAGATCACCATAGATATCCAAAAGCACTTACCAACAAAAAATTATTGTAGAGGTTTTCGATAAATTTTAATTTTGGCTGGTTGTTTATAAATAGAATATAAGCAATTTGTTGAAATAGAAGTTTTATCGAAATTCTCTTTTTTTGAGATTTATGCACTTGAAGTATAAAATCAAGCACTATGGATATTTATTTAAACTTTTATTTCAACCAGTTAGCCGTTGTATGCTATTGATTTTCCAGTCCGAACGCACAAATTCGATTAATTATCGAATTCTAATTGCTGACATGATCTTCGATTTGGTAATGCATTATAAGCAAATAATCCCATCCAGATTAATCCACTAAATACTACTAGCCATTCTAAAATAAATATATCTAATCCGATAATAAATGTGGTTCCGTTGCAAAAAAAATATTTCTGCATTTTGACACCATAATTTTAACCTTTATGTGTCATTTTCTTTCTAATGAAAATGATTAACTTTCTTAATTGTGAAGGTTTTTTCTGATTTTGCACGGGAGCCAGATTTTTTGCAACGGAACCAACTATAGTAATTGGGCTAGATACATGATCATCTGTAACCGTAATGTTTCCTAGGACATCCCCATTTCCCGAATTAGTTACATTGTAGGTGCATGTAATGGTCTGCCCTATAGTGAAATAACTTGTTACATTTGCCACCTTTTTTATGTTCAAAGCTGGATTCTGAGCTGCGTTTACAGTCACACTTGCGATACTTACCAGCGTTAAAATCATAATTGCTGAAACTAAGGTTCTCGAATAAAACTTCTGTTTATTGATCATTTATTTCAACCCTTATATCTACCTTATTAATTTGAAAAATAACAAAACAGTAGCTCCCCATTTTGAATATTCATAAATCTGCTTCCTAGTGTGAGAATATAGCTAACTTTTGATATTAAATCAACTAGTAGTGTAGTTGTAATCACAAAATTTGTTAGTTTCTTACTGATTAATTTATTTTTGATTAAAAAGAGTATATTTTGGCGAAGACACAGCATAAATTGGATAAACATTGATACTTCTAAGGAGAGTTAACATTATAAATAATTATTATAAGGCAGTTACTATATAAATCTTACTTCAAAATAATTTTTTAAAAAAAATATACTTACAATTTGATTATCCTTGTTTACCTTTTCATGCAAACAGCCATTATTTTGTAAAGAATTATTAATCTAAAAAATCCATTGATCTCCAAGTAACTCTTTTCCAACGGAAGAAATAATGAAGATCATTTATATATTGAAAAGTCAAATAGTTTATATTTAATTATATTTGGGTCAATGATTGCCAAAACCAAAGTATCAAAAAGATCCGCAGATTTCAACAATGAAAGCTCATTCCACATTTTATCTTCACAATGTGAGGATGTACAACAATGATGGATTCCACCATGAGTAGCATATATTAAACACGACGAATATAAAATATAGCACCTTTTTGACTTTTCAATAGGACATATATTTTAATAAAAATTATGCATTTCCTGCATGCTTGGGTAAAAATGCCCTATTATTCCGGCTGAAAAATTAGAAAATAAATAGGTTTTACCACCAAAAACATATATATTAATGAAAACAAGAAGATAGAAGCTTTGGAAGTATAACAATTAACTTTTAGTACTATATTTTATAGACCCTTCAATAAGTTGTCTTACTCTATTGTAGATGTGCGTTCTTCATTATACGTACTTCGTTTATATTACGATGTTAGTTTATTTTAACATTGATGCTTTACATTTTTTCGTTTAAACATACAAATTTATTATAATATCACTATCATATAAGATCTTGTGATTAGACAAAGCAATATCTTTTAGGGAATAGATTATGGAAAAAAGGCTTAAAGTAAACGAGAAAGAAAGTTCAACGAAATATATAACCGATGAGGAACGCAGGCAGTTGCTTACAGCTTTACATTCACGTCTTTTCTGGGTAGGGCAATACATCCCAAATAATATAGAAGTCGGGGGGAAAAATTATCATCTGCACGATTATGTGTGGGAATTAATCCAGAAAGAAACGATTACTCAGACTGAGAAGGTAAGTATAGACAAATGTATTGAAATGATTTCGACAAAGGAAAAGGAAGATGAGAAGGAGCTTGAAGGACAATCCCTTACACAAGATGAAGCAAAGGCCTTATATCACGAAACTGCAGGCCTGCTGCGTGCAATAATGGATCTAAAGGAAATAGAGGACGGAACCCTTAAGGAAAATACAAAACATTTTCAAGAACAGTTTGGTGAACAAAGAGTCAAAGATGCCAAGCTCTGGCTTGAATTTATCAAAAAGGTATCCAAGTGAAGTGTGGCCAATAAGTAATAAAAGGGTTTAATTCATGCTTAAATTACATAGATTTTGTCAAAAACTCTAAAGCTGTTTTACTCACAGGAGAAATGGTATATATTACGACAATTGATGCAACAGGATTCACGAGCTCCTATGCAAGTCATTATTATTCCCGCGGAACAAGTAAGCTACGAAGGAGGTGGGGGAAAACTTAAACATCAGTTGATACAGTCAAAAATATAATATTCCTCCAAAATTGATTCCATTTCAAAGGACTAATGAGCCTTATTCTCCAGAGTAGATATTGTTTAATTGTTACTTAGGAAGAAATGAGAATTTAAACAGATTTTTTCAAATTTAAAGGAATATTTACTTTTAAGTTATATATTAGACTCTTATTGATTTTTTGGATACTAAATTTAGCAAATAAAAAAAGAAATCTAATGCCATAATTACAAATAAACATAGTTTTTCAAAGAAACAATCAATTACTAACCATACCTGTTTTAACTTCCAGTACTTCAGCAATCTGCGGGGTGTTAAACTGAAATAAATCCATTTTTATAAGATTTTGAAATGTTAATTTTTACTATGCAGACCACAATTTGAAGACATCTGAAATAAAATTAACTTATAGTTGAATTAGGGTTTCAAGTATTGTTATTTTTATATCTGAAAGTATCATATTAGGTATATTTCTCAGGCTTTTGATCTTTCTACAAGTTCTTCTGCAGCTTTTTGCGCATCTTCCATTACTTTTTGCTCATCCAGAACCAGCACCTTGTAATTGTCCATTAGTACTTTTCCGTTCACAATTGTTGTCATCACGTCGCTTCCTTTTGCTGAATATACAAGATGGGATCGTACATCGAAGCAGGGGGTAAGGTGCGGCTTTTTCATGTCCAAGATTATCACGTCCGCCTTTTTACCAATTTTTAACACACCTGTTTCCGGATCCAGAGCCTGGGCCCCATTTACTGTACCCATCTCAATTACCTGCCTTGCAGGAAGGATAGTCGGATTCAAATTAGTTACTTTATGCAGAAGAGCAGCCGTTTTCATTTCCTCGAAGAGATCGAGGTTATTGTTTGAGGCGCAGCCGTCAGTGCCAAGGCTGACATTTACACCTTTTTCGAGCATCTTATGTACAGGTGCAATTCCAGAAGCCATTTTCATATTACTCATGACATTATGGGAAACATTGACTCCTCGTTTCCTCAAAATATCTATATCCCTGTCCGAAAGCCAGATACAGTGAGCTGCAAGTACGTCAGGACCAAAAAATTCGATATCATCCAGGAGTTGTACCGAACATTTCCCATACTTTTCCTTCATTAATACAAGTTCGGCTTCTGTTTCCAGTACATGGATATGAATTCCAATTCCATCCTTAGTGGCTTCTTCTCTAACCTTTGCAAGAAACTCCTCGGAGCAGGTATTAGGGGCATGAGGCCCATACATTGTTTTTATCCTGCCGTCTGCTGCTCCCTGCCATCTTCGGACAAAGCGTTTCCCTTCTTTAAGGTCTGTTTCTCCTTTTTCTTTGTTCCAGAGCTCTATTAGGCCATGGGAAAGTGAGGCCCGAAGTCCGGATAGCTCAACAGCTTTTGAGGTTTCGTCCATAAAAAAGTACATGTCTGCAAAAAAAGTAGTTCCTGACTTTATCATTTCCAGGCATGCGAGTAGGCTGCCTTTGTAGACATCTTCTGCCGTGAGCCTGGCTTCAGCAGGCCATATATTTCCATCAAGCCATTCCGAAAGTTGCAGATCGTCGGCATAACCTCGTAAAAGAGTCATTGCTGCGTGAGTATGTGTATTTATAAGGCCTGGCATTACGACAGAATTTTTTGCGTCAATCACTGTATCTGCTCGTTCATTTGTCTTTTCCCCAACTTCTGTAATTCTACCGTCTTCAATAACAATGGTTCCGTTTTTGAGATCACCAAAATCTGGATCCATCGTTAAAACATAAGCATTTTTTATGATTACGTCAGCCATATGATCATGTCCATCAGATATTGAGCTAAAGATTATAAGAGAGGATTTCGATAAATTTCTAAGTTTTGTAATATACCCATGTGTGGCATATCAATACCCTTGAAAATCAGACGTTTATCGAAACTCTCTATATTAAATAATTATTCTTAATATAGGCTCATAGCTGTTTTGTATGTGTAGTTTTTTCCATTTCCAAAATATGGGAGCATCACGTATAGAAATATGAAATATCTGTTGTCTAAAAACACATTCATTCTCGTTGTTTCTCTTTTGGATCTATAACGTTATAATTTTATAAGTATTTTTATTTAAATACCGCAGCGATGAGCCTCAATTACGAAAAATATCTCGGAGTTATGCACTTGTGGTACAAAATCAGGTATAATTATCACTGTTGTTTAAATTTATACATTTGAATCTTTGGAGGTTTAAAGCTATTGATTTATCGGTTCAACAACGTAAGTCTTAGATTTAAAAATGTAAAAATGAGTAAGTGTGCATTGCAGAATATGTGCAACAAAAAAAAAATGGACTGGAAAATTAATGACAAAGATTGCTGTTACTAGGCAGGCAAATATATTTTGTACCTAATTATTCAGTAACTGCACATGCAAAGTGCACATACTCAAGATGTCCATCCGGTCGTTCATGTAAGTAGCGTTCTTCGATATCTTTTGGGCTCAAATTTTCATGAAGACGGAATCCTAAAGTTGTGAGATCTTCAGCCAATCTTGACGGATTGAAGCCATTGTTTTTCATTTGTTCATCTATTTTTTGCAAAAACTCCAATGTTTTTTGCATTTGTGGAGATAATTTTTCGGGGACAAATGCATCGGTATCAAAATAATCGAAAGCTATAGTGCTGCTAGCAGGGGTAACCTCAGAGATGGAACGTAGTGTTCCAAACACCTCTTCTTGGGTCAAGTAAGGGGTGACACCGAACCAGCTAAAGAAACTTTTAACATTTGGGTTATAAGATGATGACCGAGTTAGTGCTGTCACCAGACTTTCCCTCGTGAAATCTATAGGAACGAAGTGTAATTTTGCTGGATGTTCCCACCCTAACTCTGCAAGTCTATTAAGCTTAAATTTTTGTGTGGCTGGGTGATCAATCTCAAAAACCTCCAAACATTTCATCATTTCCGGTCGCCTAAATGCGAAGGTATCCATCCCTGCCCCAAGGATCACATACTGCTTTACTCCCTGTATGACAGCCTTCTCGATAGATTCTTCCGTATATCGTGCACGGCTTATAACACTATTCATTGCTTGCATAAAGTGCGTCGAGGTAGTAATCTGGTTGGAGAGCGAGGTAGCATGCATAGAATCAGTTAATTCTTCATTCGAATTCAAATAATATTCAACCAAATGTTGTTCAATTATTGCTCTTTTTTCCTCTGGTATCAAATCGTAAGCTAGGAAGTCATCAAAAATTTTTAGAGTATCGTACATGGCATGATAGGCACGCATATAGGCTACCATCATTGCAGTAAAGCTAGCTTGGTTATCTTTCATCTAACAATCCCTTTTTTACTATAGCATCCTTAGAAATTAAAATGTTAGCATATTAAAATAAATCATATACGCGGAGGATTTAGATATATATGAAAACCAAAATAAGATGCAACAAACACTTTTGTTTCAGTTATGTTTTAAACAATTAAAGGTTTAATGTTATCTATTTTCAGCTCAGCCGCGTGAGTTATAAAGTTTGCAAGTAAGTACAAACAAGTAATAAGTTGTTATCTACTCATATATAATGATTTGGAGGATTTTAGCCCACTTTAAGCAGATGTTCTCAAAAAACAACATTTTTCGTGTTATTTTTTTTGAGAAAGATTTAGAATCTTCGGTTATTATCATAACTGAAGCCTCGAGAGATATTGTTGGAAACTTTCAATGGGAGCAGAAAGGTCTAAAGTTGTGGAACATTTCTAAAATATATTTTAGAATAATGACGATAATTATTAGAAGAAAAAGAGAGCAAAAAGCAGTTATTTTTTTGAAAACATTTGCATAAAGTTGGCTTCATTTGTATTTGGCCGAAATACAATCTATAACAAACATATTGCTCTTGTTCATTTTTCTGCAAACCTATGAATGTTAAATCGTGGCTTTTAAATTAGAATTTTAGTTTAAAAACTTCTCTTTTTTTACCAGCTTTATCCGTCACCAATTTTTCTCCGCGAATATCACTTAAATAGCATAAAATTGATTGCTGTTATGGAGAAAAATAATATTAGATATAACTTAATCCTAAAAAATTACACTAATTACTAAAGTATTTCATCAAAAAATAAGATAGAACTTTAAATAATATGGAGAAAACTGTGGTTTGAAGCCCGATCATACTTTATTGGATATATATCTTTCTTTTTTCAAAAATTATAAAATACTAGAAAGTAACAAGATACAATATAAAGTAGTACTTACTTCGAATATAATTAAAAATTGGTATAGTTAGTAGGTCCAGAATAAATAATTTTAGGTAAATTCCTAAAGATGTTCTTCAGCGAAAGTAACAATTCCAATTTGACAGATTTAATTAACTTGTAGAATATTTCTCAACAATTGCATCGTATTGGCACATGAGTTATCTTGGAATAAAAATATAAAAAATTAAAAAACACCAGATTGAACTTTGAGTAATATGAAAAATTAGGAGCATAAAGCCAATTTTAATATTACAAAACGTATACTTCTGTTAAATTTTGGTACCAACAGTAAACTCAGAAATAATATTCCAATTTTATACATTCATATTTAATGCAATTGAATTTAACTGTCTCCTGATATTACGGGATTACCATGATAGAAAAAGAACTCATCGAATCTGGAAATATGAAAATGGAATGGGCAAGAAATCATATGCCAGTACTTGCTATAGTAAGGGAGAAATTTGAGAAAGAGAAACCTCTAAAAGGGTTGAAAGTGGGGATGGCTCTTCACGTAGAAGCAAAAACCGCAGTCCTTGTAGAAACCCTAGCTTCGGGTGGTGCAAATGTATTCATCACTGGTTGCAATCCCCTTAGTACCCAAAATGATGTGGCTAAGGCCCTTGGTACCCGTGAGAACATAGACTGTTTTGCAAAATATGATTGCTGCAATAGCGAGTATTACGAAGCTATTGACAGAGTTCTTGACTTTAAACCTGACATCACAATCGATGATGGAGCAGATCTTATATTTAAACTTCACAACGAAAGGATCGAACTGCTTCCGGATATCCTAGGAGGTTGCGAGGAAACAACCACAGGAATTCACAGGCTTCATGCCATGGAAAAAGAAGGAGCCTTGAAAATGCCTGTAATTGCAGTAAATGACGCCATGACTAAATATCTTTTCGACAATCGATATGGTACAGGACAGTCAGCCTGGGATGGGATTAACAGGACCACTAATCTCCTTGTTGCAGGTAAAAACGTTGTTGTAGCAGGTTATGGTTGGTGCGGGCGCGGGGTTGCAATGCGAGCTGCAGGCCTCGGAGCCAGTGTAATAGTTACTGAAATAGACCCTATTAGAGCCTTAGAAGCCAGAATGGATGGATACAACGTCATGAAAATGGTAGAAGCTGCAAAGTTAGGAGATATCTTTGTTACTACCACCGGAAACCGCGATATCCTTACAACTGAACATTTCCAGGTCATGAAGGATGGAGCAATTCTTGCAAACTCCGGACACTTCAATGTGGAAATAGATATGGAAGCCCTCTCTTCTCTTGCAAAACCAGTCCGAACCGTCAGGCAAAATATTAGGGAATATAATGTAAATAACCGACGTATCAATGTTATAGCTGAAGGAAGACTAGTCAATTTGGCTGCAGGTGATGGACACCCTGCCGAAGTTATGGATATGAGCTTTACAAATCAAGCTCTATGTGTACACTATATTGCCGAAAACAAACTTTGCAATGGAGTACACAAAGTGCCTCATGTAATAGATATGTATGTAGCAAAGATGAAACTTTGAGTCCATGGGCATAAGCATTGATGAATTTACGTCAGTACAGGAGTGTTATATGAGTAGCTGGGATTGTGGGACATAATTTAGGAACAAAAAAATATAAAATATTGTTAGTAACTTTCAGATGCATTTTATGTAGTAAGTATGAATATATTTCTATCTCTGAAAACGTGAAAATGTAAGATGCACTTCAATTCTAAAATAAAGATAATTATTCAGCCTGGCTAAAACAATATCAATCACCATATTTATTAATATTCAATTGGCAAATTTTAGTGAGCTGATTTTCTTTAATTGTTGACTAATGACCATTTCATATCTATGGCATCAAAAAGAAGTCAAAATATCTATTTTTGGTAGATTAGATAGTTAAAAATAAAATAAAATTTCAAAATACTCTAATAAAAGAATTATTGTTAACTTTAAAAAAAGTTGATCCAAATGACCCGAAATATTAAAGTGGAAGAGCTCTTACAAACCCCGATCGAGAAACAACGAATAGAGCTTGTGGAACGCAAAGGGATAGGACATCCTGACAGCATATCAGACGGATTGGCAGAAGCCGTAAGCCGCGCTCTATGCCGGGAATATATCAACAAATGTGAGGCCATACTCCATCACAACACCGATGAAACTCAGATTGTAGCTGGGAGGTCATGTCCTAGATTCGGGGGCGGAGAAATACTGCAACCAATATATATTTTATTGGTGGGAAGAGCCACAAAAGAGTTTGAAGGTGTCGAACTTGCTACGGAAGCTGTAGCCATTCAAGCTGGCAGGAGATACCTTAAGAATACTCTTGTGAATATTGACCTTGATAGAGATATAATCATGGACTGCAAACTCGGAACAGGGTCCTCAGACCTGAGGGATGTATTCAAAAGAGATAGGGTTCCGGTTGCAAATGACACTTCCTTTGGTGTCGGGCATGCTCCTTTTTCTGAGCTTGAAAATCTTGTTTACAATACAGAAAGGCAACTCCTCACAGACCTGAAATCACGCATTCCTGGAATCGGAGAGGATATGAAGGTCATGGGATTGAGAGATGGGGAAGATATAACCCTTACAATATGCAGTGGCATGATTGGAAAATATATCGACGACTTGAACAGTTATATGAGTATCACTGAAGAGATGAAGGAGTATGCAGGGGAACGGGCAACTCGTTACACTGAACGAGATGTGAAAGTCTTCATTAACGCGGGAGACGATTTGAAAAAAGGCAGTGTCTTCCTTACAGTCACTGGAACTTCAGCTGAAATGGGTGATGACGGTTCCGTTGGGCGCGGAAACCGCTGTAATGGTTTGATTACACCAAACAGACCTATGAGTATGGAAGCTACAAGCGGAAAGAATCCGATCAACCATGTAGGGAAAATCTACAACCTTCTATCGACTCAGATCTCCCGTGATATTGTAAAAAAAGTCCCAGACGTACAGGAAGTCTATGTTAGACTGCTTTCCCAGATAGGAAAACCTATTGACAAGCCACATATGGCAAGCGCTCAGATTATTCCTAAAGAAAATACCTCTTTTGAAAAGGTTAAAGCGGAAGCTGAAGTTGTAATCGATGATTTGTTTTCAAATGTGACAAAGATTACCGAAATGGTGATCAAAGGCGATTTGAATACTTTCTAAACAAGGCAAATTATTGTATAGAATAACTTTCTGGTTCTTTTCATATGGAGCTTTATGTTTACGATAATCACAGGTGCGCAGTTTGGTGACGAGGGAAAAGGCAAGATTGTCGACCTAATTGCAAAAGATTATGACATTGTTGCCCGTTTTCAGGGAGGAAACAACGCAGGCCATACGGTTAAGGTAGGAGACAATATCTATAAACTGCATCTGATCCCTTCAGGTATTCTGCTTAATGCCAGAGTTCTTATTGGACCTGGAGTTACCCTGAACCCGGAGGTTCTAGCCGAAGAAATCATGATGTTGAAGAAGCATGGTATAGAAGTAGATGCCAGAAAACTCGGCATAGATGCTAAAACAAGTATAATTATGCCCTACCATATCGAAATGGATGGGCTAAGAGAAGCATCTAGGAAAAAGAAAATAGGGACTACAAAACGTGGAGTCGGCTATGCATACATAGATAAAGTAGCAAGGGACGAGATCCGCATGGCTGAGATTATAGATAGTAAACGTCTTTCATCAAGACTTCAGGAACTTGCCCCACAAAAGGAAAGAGAAATCGCAGCAATGGGAGGAGATCCGAAGATAGTTATGGACTCTACTCTCATAGAAAGATATATTGAACTTGGCAGGCAGTTTACAACTTATATCACTGATGTTTCTAGAGAAATCAATGAGGCTCTCAATGAAGGAAAGCATGTAATGGCTGAAGCTGCTCAGGGCACTCATCTAGATATCATACATGGAACCCAAAAATTCGTAACCTCTTCCTCTACAATTGCAGGCTCTGCCTGTGCCAACCTTGGAGTAGGTCCTACAAGAGTAGACAATGTGATAGCTATAATGAAAGCTTATATTACAAGAGTAGGAGAAGGCCCACTACCTACAGAACTTACAGGGGAACTGGGAGAAAAAATACAGAAAGCTGGGTACGAATTCGGAACAACTACCGGCAGGAGCAGAAGATGTGGATGGTTTGATCTACCTCTCATGAAAAAAGCAATTGTTCTCAATGGATATACGGAAATTTCCCTGACTAAATTGGACGTATTGACAGGCATTGACCCGATTAGGATCTGTGTTGGCTACAATTACAAGGGAGAAAATATGGATTACCCTCTTGAACTCACAGACGACTTATTGGAATGTAAGCCTGTCTACGAAGACCTCCCAGGCTGGAAAAACGACCTTACAGAGGTAAAAACCTTTGAGGAACTTCCGGAAAATGCCAGACATTATGTCAAAAGATTAGAAGAATTGATGGAAGTATCTATCAATTATATTTCAGTAGGTCCGGATAGAATACAAACATTTAGAAAATATTAATATCTTAGGACTTACGAGTTGAGCTGAGAAATCAATAACACCGAACCTTTAGCTGTATAAAACATAACTTTGACCATAATGTCAGAGATGTATTATTTTGTTCCTTAGTGAGAAGTCCTATTAAATTTTGATCATTTAAAACAATGTCTAGTAGAATATTTTTGTCCACAGAGATGCATAAATATTGGGTTCAAATAAAAATTGATAAACTTATGCCGGTTTCTTTTGATTTACAAAAAAATAGCTTTGTTCCTTGCAGTTATGGGATTCCTAATATCAAGGGCAGGTAAATTAAGTGAAGGAAAATTCATTTTTATTCGGTTACGATCCCATCCGTAAGAAATGTTTTACTTTTGATGCATTTTCTGTAAATCTATAATGTAAATCGCAAAGAACAGAGAATTGCAATAGTCATTTTAAAGTTAATAGATTCCTTAGCCGAATACAAATGAAATTTATAAAAATAGACCAACTGAACAGGAGGACACTACATGGATCGAGTAATATCTATCGTTGGGCACACTGCCCTTGATTATATCGTAAATGTTGAAAAAATAGCAGGAAAAAACGAATCTTCCCCTATCATTGATTACGAAGAATACCCCGGAGGAGGGGCTGCTAACATTGCAGTTGCCATCGCAAAACTGGGAGGGAAGAGCCAGCTAATTTCTCCTGTAGGTACGGATTTTGCAAGTTCAGGATATGAAAAACATTTTATAGAGTCACACGTTGATCTCTCCCGCCTCTATAGGCTTGAAGACCGAAAAATTTCCAAGGCGTTCATTTTTACGGATAAAGAGGGCAATCAAACAACATATTTTTACTGGGGAGCTTCTTCAAAATTCAAAGAACTGGAACCCATACCTGTGGATTTTATCCATTTAGCAACTGCAGATCCCGTATACAACGCAAAAATCACACAAATAGCCGATTTTGTATCCTTTGATCCGGGCCAGGACCTTGTTATATATTCAAAAGAGAACCTTGAACTCATCCTTGCTTACACTAATATACTCTTTGCTAATCGGCATGAAATTAAGCGGATCTTGGAAATTACCGGAAAAAGCTTCTCTGAACTCAAAGCCAGGATTGGGATCATCGTAGTTACATGTGATGCTAAAGGTAGCATAATCTACATAGGTAAAGAAGAATTCTCAATTTCAGTGATTTCTGTTGAAGCTGTGGACCCGACAGGGGCAGGAGACGCTTACAGAGCAGGGTTCTTGCTAGCTTTTACTAGAGGATACTCTCTACCCACATGTGGAAAAGTTGGATCAACTGTAGCTTCTTTTGTCATACATACACGAGGCTGCCAAACTGGTCTTCCAACATGGGAAGAAATGAAAATCCGTTACGAAGCCAATTTTGGAAAGCTGGAGAAGAGTACTGAGGTTTAAAATATTGAAGTTCACGGTTGAAAAATTAAAAAGTATATAGTACATCTTTTGTACTCAATTAAGGAATATGTTAACTTTAAAATAACTACTTTAATTATCCATTCATCGAGATTTACATTTTATAGGTTTACAGAAAACATAACAAAAATAACACATTTATGATATAGGATTCGATAAACCCCTATATATCAACCTATGTTTATAAATAGCATATAAATGACTTGTGAAAATCAGAAGTTTATCGAAATTCTCTTTAATATATCTGATCATAATTAGTCTGCTGTACAGAAAGCATTTTTTCCGTTAGGGGATTTCTCGCGGTTTCCAGTACATCGACTGCAATAAAAAACCCAAACTAGAAGACAATTTTGTTTGTAAGCTCTTTTCTAATTTGCTGGTAACTATAGGCTTCTTCAAACTTCACATCGAATTATCAATATGATTGCCCTTAGCCCTCTATATGTGATAAGGAACGAGCCTGCTAAATTGAAAACGTGAAGCGGATGCATTCAAAAGCAGGCATTATAAGCCTTCTACCATCCACATGAGAGCTGAGTAGTGAAATCCGACAAAACAAATTTTTTGGAACATATATTTCATTGTAGATATATATCCATCCTACATATGCCTCATTGTCTCCGTTACAAATTTGGATGAATCGCCATCGTCGTGTTCCGGCGCTTTGACCATATGATGTATGGAAACGATATGATTATGTTCACGAGCAAATATAGAAGGACGGTGGCTATCACGAGATTCTTCTCAGGATAAATAGGGTTCCGTTGCAAAAAATCTAAAAAAAATATGTAAATCTATAAGTAATTAATAAAAATCAAAATATTCAAGGAAAATGTACTAACATTATAAAACTATACCAAACAGTTGATTAATGTATT